>Ga0307512_10008497_pt1 | contig 9998 bp, 12 predicted proteins | sample 14_EM_MG_FD_200267 | JGI IMG/M metagenome (GOLD analysis project Ga0307512, IMG submission 200267) | Populus trichocarpa ectomycorrhiza microbial communities from riparian zone in the Pacific Northwest, United States - 14_EM | ecosystem: Host-associated > Plants > Roots > Unclassified | place... | reverse complement strand
CCAACGCCTTTTTTCCAGAAATGATGCGGAGCCCGCTCCATACGACTCGGTGCGATCCACTACCAGTAGCCGTGACCAGAGTTCCGAGACCACCCAGTGATCCCCAGCGAAGCCACACTGTATACGATAAGACTGTTCGTGTGCACGCCCGCGCCCATCGCTGTTATCCGCCGGCGAAGTGTCTCTGGGTATTCGAGAACGCTTCGTTTCATTTGGAGATGAGTCCCTGCCCATTCCGATACATCACCGGGAAGCTGAATGGGGTAATTATCTCTGATGCGGGGCTCTTTCAGTTTAGCACAGACGCCGGGATCAATCAACGGGATCAATCCAGGTGACCCGTCAGTGGGATAGCGCCCATCGCTTAACATGCATTGTTCGCCCATAGATAAGCTCGAGCATGGAAGGTTCCCCACTGCGGAAATATTAAGCATTAATGGACAGCGCAATGTATGTGCATGTACGGCGGTCTTACCGGTACCCCGCACCAAAAACAATATACACAAAACAAAGAACCTGAGCACGTGTCGTAGGTTCTGGCGTAGGCGAAGGTGCGGCACTTGGCAGCACCACGGCGCAATGTGACCAACGACTGTCGCTCCCAATCCATCGATTTTTTCCTCTTGGCACGGTTGAGACTGTACCGCACAATCCGGCTCATGAGCCTGCGCATACTCCCGCATGTCATGGACATGCCATGAGGACTGTAAGGCTTCTGTGATTGTTGACACGAAAGCCCCTCGGTGCTTGTCAACCACTATCACTTCTGTCACATCGTATTGTGCACATCAAGCAGCCAGACCTCCGTCTTGCTCGCTGGCATCTTAAGGTATCACCGTCTGACACACGCCTCGGGCTCATGCGGGTTGGATCTCCGTTTCACACAGGTCAGCAGTCATGGTTGGGGTGTTACGGCATAGGTGTCATGAGGAATGATCAGGTGGCCGAAACGAGGGGCGAACCCACCATGATCACTCCGCACAAACAGTCTTCACCCTCGCTGACTCCACGCAGCCTCTTCTCAGAGCACCTAACACGCGTGCCCTCGATCAAACGAGCTCTTCTCCACTCTGCATCACATCCTATATCGTACAAAAAACAACGATATCTTCATTAATACATATCATACACCCCACGAGACATTATGAAATACAATAAATTCTGACGAGATCAAATGCAGAACGATACGCACAAAGCATAATGCATCGAAAGCGCTGCATTCTATCTCCTCCAAACGGATCCTTGGAACCAGAACTGCCACCCGCCGGCAGCCGCTGGGCGCTGAGCTGGTGGCTTGCTCTGGGCCTGCAATGGCGCAGGTTTGGTATCGTGTTTGAGTGTCGTGGTTGTCGCTCCCCCCAGTTTAAGACTCGCGACATTGGCTTGACCACACCCATCCCCACCACTTTCGGCGTCCCTCCCTCCGGCGAGGGTGGTGTGGGAACTCGGTTTCGCGGGTGACGAAGTGACGGTCACATTGAGAGTGGATAAAGAACCCTCCAAGTGGAGCTTTCGTAATACATTGGACGTCTCTTCTTGTGGTTCTGCTTTTGACGGGACGTGTGCTGGTGGAGGCAGGTCCGTCGACAGTGACATGGTCTGTGATGCCTTGGAGGCCGATGCGGATGGTGAAGTTCCATCGCTTAGGGTTGACACGACCGGGCCGTGTGCCGGTGTAGCCAGCTCTGTCGACAGCAGTGTGGCCGGCGATGCCTGGAAGGGCGACGCGGAATGTGAAGTCCCGTGGCTCGAGGGAATTTCCGTAGCTACAATCGGAGCGTATGCCGGTGCCGCGGCAGGGTCTGTCGACGGGGACGTGGTCAACGATGGCTGGGAGGACGACGGGGGTTGTGGAATCCCATGAATCGAGGTGACTCTTGTCGCGACGATTGGGGCTTCTGTCGGTGTGACGGGGTCTGCCGACAGCGACACGGTCAGCGATGGGTGAGATATCGGTGTGGACTGTGAGGTTGCGATCGGAGCCTCTGCCGACGTCGTTGGATCGGTCAACGCCGGCCTGGTCAGCATTGGCTGAGACAGCGATGCGGACTGTGAGACTCCGTCGCTCGATGGAATTAATGTCGCTGGGATCGGGGCGTGTGCCGGTGTAGCCGGATCCGGTGGCAGCGACGTGGCCAATGATTCCTGAGAGGACGCTGCAGACTGTGAGGTCCCGCAGCTTGAGGGGATCCTCGTTGCTATTATTGGGACATCTTCCAGTGTAGTTGCTTCCGTCGACACCGACATGGTCAACGATAGCTGTGAGAACGATGAGGATCGTGAAGTTCCGCAGCTAGAGGGGATTCCCGTTGCTACCATCGGCGCCTCTCCCAAGGTAGCCACGTCCGACGTGGTCAGCGATTGCTGAGAGAGCAACGAGGACTGGGAAGTTGCGCAACTCAATGGTGCAACTAGGAGGTGTTGTGTGTGTGGAATTGATGGGAATAGTACGTTATTGGAACTGTTTTGTTTTGTTCGATTCGAATTCGACGAGCCTAATGAACTATTATCGGAAGTAGAAGGTGAAACCTATGCCAGGGTTAGGGCGAATGGCGCATGTGTGGCTCTCGATACAACGTACCCGGAGGCTTTTTGGAGGTTTAGACTGTTCTGTGCTGATATGTATGCCCATGGTACCATTGGCATCCAGCACGCGACGAATCGGTTCTCTCCAATCTTGCAGTGGCTCCCACGCGGTAGAATTTGCGGAAGGTTTCATGGGCTCGACACGATACCTCAAGTCAGAGTTGCCTTGGATCGACGCTCCCACAACACTTTCGCCCTCGAGCTTGCCACAAACGTCTGAAGAGACATCAAAAAGGGCAAATGGAAAGACGTGAGGCACGAACCTTTGAAAATGATCGCATCTTTCGGTCGCCAGACGTTCCCGAAGGCTCGAGTATCTTGACCGGACTCAAGGTAGACGCGACCCGGCTTATCGGTGAGCACATGTACCTTAGGTGCATCCACAAAATTCTCCATGGGGTCTCTTCGAAAGTCACTTCCATATCCCTCCTTACTCGCCGGGAGGGGCTTATAAAAGTGAGGGTTCTGCCTGAGGGTTATCCGTTTGTCACCCTTGCAACGGCTGAAATTCCAGAGAACTTCTGCCACGTTAGAATTATTTCCAATCACCTCTAGCATAGGACATCAGATCTAAGGATTGACAGGAAGGGTTGGTACTTACGTGGCACAATGATTGGAGAGCTATCAGGGAGTGACTTGAAGAGAACAAATTCGACAACTTTCGTTGGTGCCGACCATCCATCTGGGGTCGGCTGAGGGCACGTATGAGCAGAAGACAAAAATAGAAGGTGCCAGCCCAACACTCACCTTCGAGCGCAACTTATCCTTCAGCGCATTTAACGTGCTCGAAGAGGACTGATCTTTCGCCCTCGCTGCTGCCATCCTTTCACGGATAAGCGTATTGCGACTGCCGTCCGACACTGGGTCCTTGGGATGGCAGTTCATTTCATAGTGACACAATGCATTGATTGCCTCTTCGAACTTCATATCCACGTCCTTCGAAGCCTTCGTTTCTACCTTTGTGGCGGAACCCAGCGCATCGTCAACGCGTTCCAGCGCACTATCAACGAATTGTCAGAACGGGGCATAGGGTCAGAATCATTGGGGCCAATACCTTCCCAGTTTGGCACTTGTACTTGCCGTTTGTGCTTGGGCTTGGACAAAAGTTCGGCAAATGGACACGAGTTCCTTCGCCTGATTTCTGTACGCGCTTCCAATATTCTTCATGTACTTGATAAACGACAACTTATCAAACTTCGTGGATCGACCCTGGGCGTTGTCGCAAGTGGGAGGCATCGGGTGAGACAAAAAATAGGGTGGTAGATGTGGACGATCGCTGAGAGCGAAGTCGACCGAGGACGAAATAAATACTATGGCATTCGAGAGGAATGCATGTTGGATACACGCCCTTCAAAGATGAAGGCAAACGATCCTTTTTTTACAGAGTACAGTAATTACGAGCTTTCAAAAAACTCGTGGTGTGAAAGTGAAATGCCGTCAGTGATCCGAATCGGGAAGTTCCCGTTTAATTTCAGAAATTCCCAGGACCTACCAAACTATCTAATCACCGCCGTGCGTCAAGGGCATGGCCTGATTCCCAACACCTGGCAAACACTTGGGCTGACCGTAGTAGGACAACATACTTTGTGTTTTCGCTTGACGTAACCATTATGTCCTCTGTTTTCTCCCGCTGAGCAGGTTGTGTGCCCTCGGTTGTTCATGGGACAATACGATGCTCACAGTTCACAGTATTATGACCGTCGTCGTGGTGGACTCGAGTCAAACTGATCGATGTATGCGCCGCGTCATAAACGTCTCCGACTAATCCCCATAAGACTCAGCGGAAACCTCGAACAGGCACGTCTCGATGGACCGGCCCCAGAACTTATCTGGGTACTCAGATACCACAATTCCTGGTGCACGTCACCGACATCCACCGGTCACGGTGACACTTGGACACGGCCTCAACGCAGGGCTTTCCTGAAATATCATCGTTTATCGCAAACGTAAAAGGGATTGAGATAGAACAACAATAATTTTAAAGTGTACCCTGCGTACGGAAAAGTATGTGCACGTGCGAGATGATCAAGGGTTCTCGAGCCCAGATACGAGGTGCGTCTTTGAGTAAAAGTTCCGTGTGGTGACCGACGATGCCGATTTATTAATTCTTGCCCTAGCCCATTTGACTGAAACAACGCGCTCTGAGTCTTTCCTTTGGAATTACTATTCCCATTCGCCCTCTGGCTAGGCTGATCAGTGTGGAGCGCCGCAGTCCCCAGCGCCCTGTTCGGTATTTCCTAGTTGGTGTGTCTCGATAGGATGAGCTTTGTGCGCTCCTCGGTAATGTGATGTCTTCTCAGATCCCGTATTCGTACCGCTCGTTAGTAGAGTGGCAATCCAAGGTTGAGCCCACATTGGAAAAGGTGAAATCAAGCAACCATGTCCAGTGTTAAGTCGGCATATGGCGGCACAATATCGCAGGAGGGCCCAGAAGTTCGTGCCCCACCCCTGGGTCGTGTGGTCAAAAAGAAGTGTGACAATGCGGAAATCGGGTAAGGGCGCCGGCGTCAAACCTACCGTACCCGCTGAGTCGACGGAGCTAGGGCAAGTTATGCGAGTGGCGTGCCACTGGTGAACGGGTGAAAAACCAAAAAGGGTTGGAAACACCCGACCTGCCATTCCATCGTCAGGGTTCATGATGGTAGTCCTACGGATCTGGTGAGATCGATACCCATCACGAGAGTCAACGGCCACGTTAGTATTTGGGGCTTAACGCTGAGAGCCCTGATTGTTCGCTGCACCGTTGCGAGAATTCTACGGCTTCCAAAAGTGACCGCATAATCAAGATGATCTCCCACCTCGGAAATACCCCAATCGATAAGGAATTCGTCAGAAGTTAACACGCGCTAGTGGTATACGACAATTAACACCGCGCACTCCGCGCATGTCCAAGGCGTGGAAAATGGAAATCTACATGTCTGTTGAACAGTCGCTTGGTCAAAATTTCTGCTTGAAACCTGCGCTGGGCTAATCACAAGCAATGACGAGATGACGGGTCCACTGATATTCAGAGAGACACCCTCGTCATCAGGTGATAATTGGTGTAAGGTCTCCACTATCTTCAGCAAAATGTGGGTCGAATCGACCTAAACGCACGAGGGTGCGCCAACATATGCGCAGCAGTATAAATATACTAGAAAAGGTCCGGAAAGGGGCGGAGGGCAAGTAAGGGAAATTTCAAATGTCTTGACACCTGCTCCACACATGTGCGCGAGCCCGCAAGCTCGACCCCAAATTTTGCAACAGCATATCCCACGAACTTGAATCCGATAGCACATGGGCTGCGCTTCCTTTCCTGGGAACAAGGCAGCAGGCCCAAAGGAGGTGTCGATCGAGGGTCAGTGTGTCGAAACGTTTTGTGATCCATGTCTATCAAGAGAGGAACAGGTGCCTGTGACAGTATAACACATGCAAGGACATGCCTTCTGTGGCCAGTCGCGGCGTTTGGGGTGGGTGAGGTGATTTTGAATGTTGAGGCGTACAATATGATGGAAGTTATAGTAATTGAGCCGTGTCCATGAGTCCTCCTGTCCCCAGCATGACTACTGTAATGTTTGAGGAATTGAGAACCAGAGGCCGAACCAGACGAGCGGGAACTGGACGTATGTCAATTTAGAGGTACAGAAGTGACGTTGGACGGATTTGGGTTCGAAAAGAGCTAAGAGGGGTGGAGGGGTGGCGTGGAGCACACATGGTTGACGGCCTATTCGCTGTGGCTTGAAACTACTCTCCTAGAGTCCTAGCGAGGCAGATATTGTATTTCAGAAAAAGCGGAGATTCAAAAGGAGCTCAACATCCCTTCCCTACCTCATCGGGACGCTGTCCCTGGATGTGAGGGCCAACGATGAGCAATGTAGAGCGTTAAGGCAACTCTTAAACCTTTGACTGCTCTAACCACTTCAAAGACGTGGTGTGGAACAAAGGGAACACAAGTAGACAGACGGCGCGGTTTCCATAGCTATATGCGTGCACCTTTAAGTCTTGATGCCGCAAACATGCGCTGAACGCTTCATTAGGCAGTCCCTAGAGAAGGTGGCTCACCATTGCGGGTTCAATAAGACGTGCTCTCCTGAGCGCAGTTGCGGTAGAAACCCGCGAGCAGTAGCATGTAACAAAGTGAAGTAACATCTCGATATCTGCTAGGAACAAACGGCAAATCCACTTCGAGGAGTGGGAACCTGTGAGATAGCCAGAGAGTTTCACCCTACCAGAATTGTCAGCGTTGCGAGGCGGGGCCATATCATGACATCCAACTTGCCAGGCTGCCAGTGAAACCTTCGTCAGTCGCTAGGATCAACACATCCGTGATAGTTTCCGTATTCCTTCCATTTCGAATCAAAGTAGTTACTGGTACCTTGTTCGTGCTAGGCCAGGATGTGGTAGCTGAATCTGCCAGTGCGCACCAGTCATACGACGTGGGTGCCCGACCGGCAATTGCCGTTTCGATTCGATCGGAGTTCTATCCGTACGCGTGCAATATTTTTTAGCTGAATGTTTGCTCCATTTTTTACGAACAACCCCGCTGCTTGTAAAATATCTCTGCTTCTGGCTTCTGAATAATTTGGGTATTGTCACAGCGTCAAAAACCCTGCTTCTCCAGGTATACCTTTCGGCGTCAAAGTTTTGACTGTACCAACGCGGCAACGACGCTGCCATTGGAGCGGTTCTGACCCTTACTGCGACGGTCGATTAGAAAGTATGGTGGAACAGCGGCAGTACAGCGGCTCGCAATCAAAGCGTTACTTAGACGCGCTGAGCCTTCATTCTGTCTACCGGGTGTACCGACGGGCTTCCGCGCTTACTTTCGCAGATGACACAATTCTTTCCCCCATAGATTACATGTTTGCCAGTGGTTACCGTCTACACTGGCAACGCAATGTCATACACCACATCGTTCAACTCAGACATTTTCAGTTCTTCTAGATCACGATTTAGGACCATTCCTTCCTGGAACAGCCCCTCTTGTCCCCTAGGTCCCGTCATTTGAGCTGGAAACGTACCATGTCCCCGATGAGTCCAGGTATTAACAGATAGTGATCTCATTCCTTTGTCGAACCCGGGAAATGTCTCTCCACCCTCCCATACGCACGGGATTCTTTGTACCTTCCATAGTCCCGGCTTTGCAAGATTTGCGTCAACTTTTCATGCCTGTTCTCCCAGTTCTTGTCGTATGCACACCACCTGGAGCCTTGAGAACTACTCTTCCGCTGCGGTTGCTGCGTAGTGCGGTCATGAATCTCCCGGCTGTTACGTGTATTTCATACATTGTACGATAGGAATAACATATTGCAGTACACCCGACCAGGTGAAACTCCCTCCGGCTTCACCGCGATCAATGGCGGGCCCCAATCCGAATGCAACGATAAAATTGAAATACTGAGTAATGAATTTACACCGGACCAAAACACGCTGATCACACGTTGCCCGTTCAACCGCCGCTCTTAATCACCGCTGCTACTCCGCTGCCATGTTTGTGGCATGCACCTACACCCTGCGAACTGAATCGAACAAATCAGCGCTGCTCTTATCCTTCTACGATGACACACATGTCCGCCTGCTTTTTCTGAACTTCTCGACCTGGGTTTTCTGCTTTCACCCAAAACACTTGGATGTGGTCACTCAGCGAGCCTCATCAGTACTACAGTATCAAGTGCGATCAATAATTGGCATATATAATACAGTAAATAGAACCTGCACCCATGAAAATTCGAGCTCCGCAACCCGTTTACATTACATCGTCACATCTCGTCTCCCTACGTCCAAAAAGCCCGACTCGGGGCCTATTGACCGCTTTCTCGCACGAGCCCTTTACCTCATCCACATCCCTAGCTGCCGTCATACATACACGATAAAGATCATAATACAAACAATGCCTTCCCAAGCTACAATATGGAATATTAGGTTTGTGAGAGTGGGTTCAATTGGCAGTGCCGACCGTCGACGGAACGAGGTGATTGATGAAGTGTGCCAGCGATCAGTCGGGTTAGGGCTGAAGAGTCGGAATTGTCATTTCGCCACGATACGAATCATAAGTTACTTGTTGCCGTAGTCCCAAATGTGCTTTTGGAACCAGTTTCTCTTCTTTGACACGGGCTGAGTCTCGGGCTGTGAATCAATAGCCTGTGCCTGAACTTGCGGAGGCGGGGAAGCGCGGTCAGCTGCCATAGTTCTAGCACCCTCGAATCGAGGCGACGGGCCAGGTGCTTGGGCGGGAATTTGCCTATCAGTTCCTTCATGTCTTGTCCTCCCAACTCCCAACGAAGTGTTGGTAGCCGCACTCCCATTCGATGGAGGAGCCTTCGAGATAGGTGATCGCGATGTGCCTGGTACTGCCCCTTGTGATGCGCCTCCATGTGGCTCCCGGTTCAGAGACAGGTCAGGTGGTGGACGTGCTATCGACGGAGCCCGTGTAGCCACTCCGGTCACCCACGATGCTGATGTCGGCGGTGGTTGCGGACTCGGATGGTGTTGTATTGTCGACGCCATTGAGGATGGAGGTGCGGCTGTGGGTGCTGGACGAGGGCATGACGCAGATGATGTTCTTGGTTCCAATGGCACTGAAGAGGGTGGTGCAGCAGTGGGCATTGGCTGACTAGGTGGAGGTTGTAACGCCTCTGAAGAGCATGGTACAGATGTGCCCGTTGGATGAGGGGGAGATGTGCGCGATTTCCTTGGAGGTGGTGACACCAAGGGAGAGGATGGTGCAGCCGGGGGTGCCGTCTGGGATCGTAATAATGCGCTTGATGACGGCAGCCCATTAGTGGAAGTCGTCGCCGGGGAGGTGGATTGTTTGCTACTTTGTGATTTGGAATTGGTACCTCGGATGGTATGAGGATTTCTATCTCGCATAGACCGCGGCCGAGGACGGGGAGGCGATGAGGAGCCGGGACCGCAGTTGCCAGGTTGATTAGCCGTAATGAGTATCGTGCGATCGACACCCTTGGATTGCAACATTGTAAGAATTGGTTCTCTCCAATCCTGTATCGCCGGCCGGCTGGTAGGAGATTGCAGAGACTCTTCCGGGTCAAAGCACGATAGGTTGTGTGTGTTCAGAATGGCACCTCCAACGATACCCTCGCCCTCGAGCTTTCCACAGATGTCTGAAAAAGAGCTTACAAGTGGAGAAAAACAATTAGCAGAAAGAGTCGAACCTTTGAAAATAATGGCACCGTTTGCGATCCAGACACCGCCAAAAGCCCTCCTCTTCTCAGCGATTTCCATATATACCCGGTCCGGGCCATCCGTTAGAACGCTGATCACCTCATGTTGATGAAAACCTTCGATCGGGTCAGATCTGTATTTACCCCCATATTGCCTCGACGACGTGGGCAGCCGTGTGTAGAAGTGGGGATTCTGCTTGAGAGTCAACCGTCTATCTACTTCTCTGAAACGGCTGAAGTTCCACAGGACTT
>Ga0307512_10008496_pt1 | contig 9999 bp, 14 predicted proteins | sample 14_EM_MG_FD_200267 | JGI IMG/M metagenome (GOLD analysis project Ga0307512, IMG submission 200267) | Populus trichocarpa ectomycorrhiza microbial communities from riparian zone in the Pacific Northwest, United States - 14_EM | ecosystem: Host-associated > Plants > Roots > Unclassified | place... | reverse complement strand
TTCCTCCGTGGGCTTCCATTCACCGGTGCCCATCTTCTTGCCCTGGAGCACCGGCATCTTCCCTCCCTTCTGCTTGATCTCCCACTCGCGATCCAGCTTCCAACCTGCCGCGTAATCCTCTCGCGCATGCAGGAACTTGCATGTATCTCCGAACCCACAGAAGCCGGTGAGCTTGTAGTCCTTGCACACGTCGGGGGCGTAGTCGGTTACCGTTATTGTGCGGATGTTGGTGGGCGCTTTGACGGGGCCCACGGGCTTGCGCGCGGCGGCGTCAGCGGACTTCTTGATGAAACTGCCGTAGCCTTTGGTACCGGTGTAAATGCCGTCGTCTGCCACAGGGCCATCGTTGTTGTCGGTGGGGGCAGCAGGGGCAGGCTTCTTCCGTCGACCGAGTAATGCTGCCTCCTCCTCATCGTACCAGTTGCTCTGTTTCGTCGCGTCGTTCGTCTGCACGATATCTCGAGACGTAGCGGTGTATTTCGCCATGCCAGGGTCGGCCACCCCTGCGGCCTTCAGGTCGCTCGTCGCGGCAACGACGGCCCCCGTGTTCCGCTTCCGCTTTTTGATCTTCGGCTGCCCATCTCTTTCCTCGGAACTGTCGTAGTCGCTGTCGTCGTCTGAGTCCGATGCCGGGGGAGGCGTGGCGACCCGTTTGCGGAGCGAGGATTTTCCTTTAGCGTTGCGACGGAAGAAGACGACGGGCTTGGAAGCGTCTGCGGGAGGGAGGTCAATCGTGGTGGGTGTGGAAGACATCGTGAAGGGTTGCTCTGGGGAGTTGGTGATGGACCTAACGTTCTTATGAGCTTGATGGTGGCTATATTGCTTAGTCAAGTGAGTTGTGACGGGGGATGGCGGTTGAAATCTATAAAGTTACAAGGGCATATGTATCTCGAGAACGTCTCTAGCTTGGCACCTCGACGTTTCCTCAAATCCAGAATCCATGTTTTTTTAATTAATCGCGTACTTTCTAGATCATGGCGATAATCTATAGAATTCATTTTCATACGTATATATCTAGTTTAGGGCAGTTTCCGGGTGATTTGTACGTGAGGGTTGAAACGAATCGTGAAGGGGGATTGGATATGATAGTAGGAAGACTTGGCCACTTCCTATCGTATGGGGTCCATGGAGGTCAACACACAGCCGTTATTGCCACCACTGCTGCGGTCCATGGAGGTCGCACTGTTGGGTGTGCCGTATAGATCGGTAGTCTGGCGTGATCTTGCAGCCCTGTTGCTTGCCCAGGGATCGCCCACCAACCTAAAGCGTGGAGTCGATGCAGAAATTCACCTTAAGTCGCTTAAGTCCTGGAATTCGTCGTGGTATTTATTGTGGTACATACGAGTCTCATGGGCTGTCTTCAGTAACGAAGAAAGAAAGAAGTGAATTAGGGTGAAGGAAATCGCATGACAGTACAGAAATTAAGCTTCAACGCAACCCATCCCAGTAGAATCCAACAGGTATCAAACGACGCAACTATCGTAGAGTACAAGAAAAGAACTTGGACAAGCAGCCTCCAGTAGCGAAACCTTGATGAAATCTCCCCCTATCTAAATGGTGTAGTAAAATGACATCGAAGACAAACCAATGCTCCAGGAAGATCTTATGTTAGGAAAGTCTCAAGATCTAAAGCATAGCCCTGGACGGCATCCTGGAGAAGGTGCGGCGGTGTCTGTGGCTGTGGATCTCCAGACCTTGATCCTCGGCTTCGCCAGACTCGGAAGGTGGGGCACTCGGGCCGTGAGCGTGGTCATTGGGAATGTCAGAACCGTAGAGCTCATAGACCTCACCGAGAGATTTGACGGAGGCACGCTTGTCAGCCGATCCAGAATCTCCGCTCTCCTGATGTTCATTTTCGTCGTAAACCTTGGGAATAACTGTTATAGGGAGTGGTTAGTACTGGTTTCGGCTGGTTTGGCGGATAGGAAGGCTCGCATAAACTTACCTCCCTCATGGGCACGAGGGTCTTGGAGAGTGATCTCGGGAAAGCCACCAAGAACCGAAATTCCTGGGGTGGGTGGAGGGGTGAGAGACATAGCACTAGCGGGCGAAACCGAACGGCCGTTCTCCTCGCTGGGAAAGGTCTGAGCAGAGATCTCAGAAGCCCTCCTCCTACGAGTGATGAACGTCGAAAACGCTGGGATTCCCAGGTAGCGGTCCCTGAGGGAAGGGGACACCGTTAACGAAGAAGGTTGAACACGCGTGACAGTGGAGGCCGTCCTAGCCGGAGTTGAGCCGGTGTCAGCAGCCTGTCCCTCGCGAGCCTGGCTGTTTCCAGCAGCCCTATCACCAAAGTCGAGGGCGATGGTGGAGGAGGGTGGGGCAGTCGAAGTGTTGGTTTTGCGAGCGGCCTTTCGAGCGGCGATGACATTATCGATCGAGGTTTCTGGGGGTGCGCGTGCAATTCCGGACGTCTGTGGGACGCCACCGTAGATGCCGCGCTCAAGTGCAACGATCCCGAAGGCGTTATCGTCGTGGACCGGAGGTCTCGTGAAGTTGGCAAGCTCGATGTCCGAGCCGTCCTGTTGCTGGGCAGTCACAGTCTGTCCATCGTTAGAGATCCCCAAGCTTCGGGGAGAAGGGTAAATCGTCGCAAGCATACCTCTCTCATGTTTCTCTGCCTTTAAGGAGCCATCCATCAGTCTTAGGTGCCTTTCAAACAATAAGCAGCGGAGAGAGAGCCTGCCCAACGTACCGAATCTTCCTCCTGTAGAGCTTGTAAGAGCCGAAGACAACGACAAAGATGGTCAAGCCACCCATGATCAGGCTGGAGTAAGATCAATACACAGGCTCTTCACAGGAAGAACAGGAGGCAGGAGTGTACCCAAGGAGAGTGGCTGTCTTCTTGCCCTGAACCCACTCTTTGATAGCCATGGCGAGTGATGCTTGATGCCTATGGGTGTGTAGACTCGGTGCTGACTTCGGGGAGGTACGAGAAGTAGGTATGAAAGAAAGTATGGAGAACAAAAGATAGTAAGGAACGTGTTCGGGATCAGTATCTGAGGGTGAGGGAGAAGAGGAGGTGTGTGGATGAGGGAGGGAGGGGGAGGGAGGGACGATGAGGAGATGAAAGAAGCGAAGCCTCACTGTCGTCCTGCGGGAGCGGGAGGAAGAGGTAGGGAGAAGGTAGGGAGACAGAAGAGGGAACAGAGGAGGGCTCAAGCTATTAGTGCCTTGCCGTGGTGGTACGCAGTTGAAGGGATAGAAGGGCCCTAATTCGAAGACTCGGCGACGACTCAGCGAGTGCCGACGGAATATTTGCATGAGAACGGCTGCAGGATGACCGGAAGGATCGACATGACCTGCGTGGCCGATCGACGAAGCGTCGGTCGAGATCCGATCATGACCACACGCATCGTGGCCGGTCCGTCGATCCGCAGGGGCGGCCATAGCCCACGGGCCAGGTGTAGAGTATATTGAGCTGCGGAGGTTACCTGGGGCGTAGCAGGCGTGGCTGGACGCAGTATTGCAGGCGAGCGGGCAGTTGGGTAGGGACAGAAGCTACCTATATATGCCGACACCAGGCCTGCAGCGAGTAAACAAACCGGCACAGACCCCTTCCAGCTGTGGAATCCGGTACACTACCGGACTCCGGTTAGTTGTGGGGTATGTACGTCTATCTGTGACTTCCGAGGAAGCAATGGTAAAGTCCTGGGGATATGTCAGGACAATGATATCGGTAGCGGACGGTTGTACCGCACGGCTCGGGAGAAGCGGAGCATACGGCCCCAAACCTAGGAAATAGAACCACGAGGGAGTCGTGCAGGTGTATATCCGGGCGTAACAAAGTGAGCAACCAGGTTATAGGTAGACTACCATGGAGTTGTAGTTTAGGTGTCGTTTGGTGAGGCTGGGGTTTGTAGGTTGTGGCACTTGTACGCACTTGAACTCTTAAACAGCTTGCACAACACCCTTCAAAATCGAGATATCCGTGCCGCCGACTGTGGCCAGTATGTAAGGCCATATATCCTCGGAGAGTATCACTGGCCGCACCCCCTAGCGTACTAGACATCACCATTGGTGGCAGACCATTCCCGTGCTTGGTCAGGAAACGGAGCACATAATATTTGATGTCGACATCACCAACTAGCTCGTAGACAGCCATCCAGTATGTACTGCCAACAGCCACTACCTATCCGTCAATTCGGTCAAGACAACCTGATCTCGAACGAACAGGCACGCAAATTATCTTACTCTCACCGGGCGTATACAGCTCATGGTAAGAAACGGGGTTAGCATCAGTGACGGCAGCAATGTCTTTTTTTTCTTTTCTTGCGTACAGTGTCTAGAACTCAATCCGATGGTTGGCCCCCAACAGCTCATCGCTCCCCACATGATCACCAGCATCACCCACCAGATTATCGCATTAGATTTTATGCCCCTCCCTCCTCAGCCCGTCATAAAGCGCGACCGCGCTCAACGCCTTTGCATCGTGCGTCTCCTTCCATAGATCCTTCAGTCTGACAACCTTGAGCGTGATCTTCTCGCCATCTTCCCTCAACCCGGTCAGACGGCCCTTCCACTCCCCGAGCGTCCCCTTGTCTATCCTGTGCCTGTACGCGAAGATCTTCAAGAACTCATCGCAACCTACATACCGTTTCATCGGTTATCCTCAGCGAACGGTTTTTGTGGGAGAGTGTGAGAGAGTACCTCCGGGACTGGGATAGACTGCGCTCTCCAGGCTCGCGCCTCCAGCGGTTTCGGCCGCCAGCGGTTTTAACGCGAGCTCGGTGAGGTCGACAAGGCCGTCGGCTTTGATTTCGATCCCGCACTCCTCCCTGATCTCCTTTGCCGCCGCGCCCGAGAAAGTATCTCCGTCCAGCATCCCCGCGGGGAGCTCGACGAACTCGAGTGCTCCTCCCGCCGGCACCCTCGGTTGGACGGTGAGGAGCACCCATTCCTCCCCTCCCTCCTCCTCCTGGAGGATGACGAGCATCGCCACGGAGCCGCCGCGCAGGAAGACGGTGCCTGGAAGAGACTCACCTGAGGAGTTCTTGAGCTCCGCCGTCACGTTGAGGAAGCCGACGCGGCCGCGACCGAAGAAGTCAACGTGGGAGACAGTCAGGGAGCGGAGAGTGTACGGGTCCCTGTGGAAAGGGTGCGTGGGTTCATGTTGCTGCGAGAGGGAGGCGGTCAGGGAGGAGAGCCAGGAGGTGTATGGCCGGAAGGAAGAGAGCTGGTCATTGCTGAGGTTTGGCGGGAGTTTGGGCGTCGGCCTGGACATTCTGCGGGCGGTGGTGAGATTGGGCTGGGGGAGAAGTGGTTTGGTGAAATGGCCGGGCCGGGGCAGGTTATGAGTGACTTGATGAAGCATATGTAGTGGAGCATCACACGTCGCGGTGAGTGACGTCAGCTCCTGGAGTGTATGCCAATGTACAGGCATTGCACACTACACCGTCCATGTTTCATCGCTGCAGTAGCCGTTGTCTGCTTCTAAATTCCCAATGACCCACCACCTATGTATTAAGTGCTATCTAGAAGCACGTAACACCACAAATTGCCCACTACGATACGGCTGGTGCGAGACAAGACGAAACATAAGATTCGGAGCGAAGCAGAAGTGGCAGTAGAATAGGAATCTCATCTAATTGTATTACTATCCGCCCCGGCGAAACCAGTCCAAGGGAAGAGAAGAAAGACAGCAACAAACGAAGGATATAGAGCGAAATAGACAGTGAACAAAAAAGAAAGGGATGTATATAAACGAATGCTCGGCTCAGTGCGTCCACCAATACGAATGCAAAAGCGGAGAAAAGAAACAGCAAATCCAAAAATCATAAGCAAGGAAGAATGAAACACCGATATGCAACAATGCGAAGACCACCCCCAAAAAGAACGAGTGTAAGAACCTCAAAACCAAAACCCCCCCAAAAAACCCCACCAAAAGATTATGCAGATGGATGAAAGCAGCAGTCTACCAGCCAGCGGGGGGGGCCAACTTGTCCGAGTATAGGCTGCCTTCGCCTTGGTACATGCGCATCTCGCCGTGTCCCCGGTATACAGCAGGTGTGGCGCTGTGTCCCGTTCCGATCGTGGTGGGTCCAAGGTCTGAGCTGGAACGACCTCGGCCCCGTCCACGTCGTCGACTCTTAGTCGCGCCTCTTGGGCTACCTGGGCTGTAGTTTTGTTGCGGCGACGACCTGGGACTTCCGCTAGGGCTGTTTGTATACCGCCGCTGGTTTATGGTCGGATTTCTAGGTCCTGTGGGAGGACTTCTGTCTGCCCTGGGGCCGGTGGGGGGCGAGAAGCACGATGGCCCAGTAGGAGGCGAGAAGCTTGATGACAACCCAGCGGGAGGTGGGGTCGAAGGGAAAAGCGCACGCTTTGGTGCCACATAGCCCCGAGGACCTGTTGGAATGCCCTCCTCGTTGAGGGGTGCGGCTGGGCGTCCACTGCCCACCGACATGTTTGAGGCCCCGAGCAATCCTCCACCATTGATCGAGTTCGAGCTACCGAAGCTTTGGGTACTACCCATCGAGCCACTTCGCGTCACTTTCTGCGTCATCGGGGTGATGGGTCTATCGCCATAGGTGAGTGCCACCCCAGTTTGCGCGGCAGGCCCGGTTGGTGGGGGGTAGGCCAGACCGGTGAGCGCGGAAGGAGTCGAGAGGCGAGCAAGGTGGGATGAAGTGGTACTGCGTGCCAGCGGCGATCCAGCGCGCATCGCGCTGTTGAAAAAGCTAGGCGATGAGATATCTCTGGGCTGTCGCGGTGGCGATATCGACCCTGGGCGCGTCGGAGGGGTTAGAGGATACTCCGAGGGCGACGATTTGGGAGGAGTGATGGTAACTCCGACTGGGGCTTCCTCTTTGGTCGTTACGATAGGAGGGCTGGGCAATGGTTGGGTCGGCAATCGTCCCAATGAGAGAGCATCCGGCTCGTATGGAGACTCCAAGGTGGGCTCCGGGGTGGCAGCCTCGTGCGCAGGCTCTTCGATCGGTGTCTCTTCGGTCTCGGCCTCCTCGGCTCCAGCCTTCCCGACTTTAGCCTTCTCGACTTTAGCCTTTTCGACGTCAGCCTCCTCAATCTCGGCAGCGACCTCCGCTTCCGGCTTGGCGGGGGCCGCCAGTTCAGCCTCAGCCGCCGCCGTATCAGTCTCGATGGCCGCCTCAACTTCGGCTTCGACCTCAGCCTCGTCCGCGGGCCCAACATTCTCAGCCGCATCAGCGTCGGAGTCGATGTCGACACCCTCGTCGACCTCGGGTACAACCTGGACTTCGGGCTGAGCTTCAGCTTCAGCTTCAGCCTCCACCTCCGGCTCAGCCTCAAGTTCCTCATGGACTACCGGCTGTGCGTGGGACTCGACTGCAGCCTCGTCCTCAGAGTAGGTAGGCAACGACTCGACGGTGGACTGACGAGGTTCAGGAGTAGGCCCCCTTTCCTCCGTCAAGATGTCGATAGCCTTGGATTCGGTAGAAATGGTGGTCGCAGCACCCATCGATTCCGGGCCGTTCGAATAAGTCTCGAGAGCCTTGATCACATGCGGGAAGACGAGCTTCTCAACGTCCTGTCCCCACAGGAAATCGAGGTGCTCAAAATGGTGGATCTCGGTGGCAATGGTATGAGACGGTAGCTCCTTAAGCATGATCCTGATGTCAACGAGGGAGTCGCAGCCACCGTAAACCAGCACGACAGGTGCCGTGATATTCCTCGTAGGAAATTTGGCGACCTTGTAGAAACTCCTGTTTGCGATAGAGGCGATGATTCCGGCATGAATATCATCGTCGTACATATGGAAACACTTGTTGCGGATGATCTGAAACCAGTGGGCAACACCTAGGCGACAGAATGAGCTTTTACACTTGTGGCTAGGACCGCTGGACGTACTCTTGACCGAAGTGTAGGAATAAAGATGGGAGTATGCCGCCAGCTTCTGGTTGAGCGGGATATTGTTGCCAGTCCACTTGAATAGGAAGTCCATCGAAATGTCGATTACACGCACAAAGATCGGAGGGTCTGGAAGGATTGTCAGCAGCCGCATGAATCGCAGAGCGATCCATTTCACTTACACAGGATACTCTGCCAGAAGGTCGTGCTAGACAGGATGGACTTCCTCCCGAAGAATAGATACATCAAGTTCGGGCTCAATTTCATCAAGGCATCCACCACAGCGTTGCTCAAGCCAGCAGGGCTCATGGCGGGCGCAAGTGCAACGAAAACGTCGATCTTCTCGTTGAGTTTCGGATGAATGCTCAAGGCAGCGAACGCCTGAGCAGTGCCTTGGGAGAAACCGACGTAGGACAAAGAAGGCTGGTTTGTAGTCTCAAGAATGTAGTTGACGGAGTCGGGGATATCATAGAAGGCGAAGTCGTCGATCGAGAAATTCCAGAATGCGGCCGAGTTAGAATGGTGATGAATCGACTTCTTCGAGTATTTGTTGCCCCGGTTGTTTCCAAGCTATCCATGTCAGCCAGCAAGCCCATCAATGGACGAGGAAGGACGGGGAGGGGACACGCACCCAGACGTCATAGCCCTTCTCCGCCAGCACAAACGGAAGACACTGTTCCTTGTCGAGCAGACAGACCCAAACCTCACTGTTCATCAGAAGCCCTAACACCTCGTATCAGTATCTTCCAGACTTGAACGGTGCAAGGATGGACCAACCATGGTGCAAGTACACTACCTTCTTCCCCCCATTCCCTAAAGCCTCGCTGCCCCTCACCCTTGCCCTGGGGGGGCGGTTCATCTCCTCCTCGGTCTTCTTCACAACCCTGTGTAGGCCAAGCAAATATCCATCGCTGGTCTGGACAACGTGTTCCTCGATCCGGTAACTGCCATCATTCCAAATCTCGCACAGATCCACAAATCCATCGGCATCCCGAACTCTTGCAACCATACTCCTCTCCTGCGTCGAGCTCTCTACCGTGGTGTACCGCCTCGCCGAGAAGTAGTTGAATAGTGCTCGCGAGCGCCCGTAGAAGAAGTTTATAAACGACGCGGCTAAATCCAGAAACGAAACAAGGAGTTAGCTATCGGCATTATATGATAGATACGGGAGGGGTTTCACTCGCGACATGGGATATCCATCAAGGTATCACAACAGCCGTTCGGCTACGAAACGAGCATTGGACGTTACGCCGAATAGAAAGGCAGATGAAAGCAAGAAGGACGACTTACGCAAAGCCAAAGTGATGACCCGGAGGAAGCCCTCGGCCAAAAGGAACAGGAACGAAAAGTAGAGAGCTACATATTCCACACTATTTGATGCCATAACAGGACCGCTGTTAGCCTTCGAGAACTTTTCTGTGCTTTCTTTCCGCTCCCACAAGGTAGATGAAGATGTGCTGGCATCCTCCTCCATCGCCGCTGCCTCCTCGGGTTGTGCTTGTTCCTCTTCCTCTTCCCCAACCTCCTCTTCCTCCTTCACCTCGACGACATCCTCTACATCCTCTATTTTTTTCTCCTCCTCTTCCTCGGCTTCTTCGGATTCTTCGGCGATATCCTCTATTGGCTCAACTTCCTCGAGATGCTGCTCGGACTTGCACGGCGAAGGAGGGGTGGGAGGAGGGGTAAAAGAAGTGTCCACAGCAGTGGCAGCAGAAGAGGGTGCAGGAGAGGGATAATGTAAAAAAGGAAACGATTTGGTAGGATGGGGTATGTACAGATGGAGTCTTCCTACGAAAGGTACTCGGGGCATAGTCGGAGCAGCAGAAGCAGCAACAGTTGTGGCCCCCGAGTCGCACTCTTTCTGTGTAGGCTCTGCAGAATCCATCGTTGTCGTCAGTCTTCCGTGAGTTTTTTGTTTTTGCGCGGCGCGTGTGGAGGGGTGGTGGGGGGAAGCGTCAAAATATAAAGAGGGTAAAAAAGAAGCAGGAGCTGGAAAGGAAAAAGAGAGGGCAAGGCTTCGGAAATAAGGGAAAATTTACCAGAATATCAAGCGGTCTCCTCTCTCTGTCTCTCTTTCTCTGTATTATCCCCTTGACGGAACAGCACACAAGACACTTGTATCGTGCTGTCACTGTGCTTCCGCACGACCCAACAGCCAGTAAGGAAAAACGA
>Ga0307512_10008495_pt1 | contig 9999 bp, 14 predicted proteins | sample 14_EM_MG_FD_200267 | JGI IMG/M metagenome (GOLD analysis project Ga0307512, IMG submission 200267) | Populus trichocarpa ectomycorrhiza microbial communities from riparian zone in the Pacific Northwest, United States - 14_EM | ecosystem: Host-associated > Plants > Roots > Unclassified | place... | reverse complement strand
TATATATCTATCTGTCACTGTGGCAACCGGTTAAGCTCACGATCCCCAGCCCCAGAACATGGGGGGCTTCTGGGGATGGCTTGCTTAGGAATAACTAGAGTAGTTGGTGCCCGCTCTAACGCCGATGAGGAAGCCACTAGAATTCCTGCCAACACTTGACGACACAACGTAGGTAAGTAAGTAACTATCTGTACCTACATACCCGCGAGAAGTTGAGGTTAACATCCCAGAGCGGCATCGCCCCGCGAAGGGAAGGGAGAGCGTCCTGTCTCTGTGGCCGGCGGTGGAGAATACATATGTAGAGTGCCCCACTCGCAGCGAGAATCGTTTCACCCACTATAATCGAGAGTACCCCCACCCCAAAGTAACTGCGAAATCCCTCTCTATGTATGTACATAGCTACATACCATTTTGAAACAAACCAATTTTGGTGAATGTTTTTTCTTTCTTCATGCGACTGTAGAAAGAGCGCTTGCGACATGATCATGCTATAATAGCCTACCGTTTTGTCCGTCAAATCCGGCGATGTATGTATATGTTCATGTGCTGCTATAAAGAGTGCGTTTGATAAATGCGCTGCCATCGATCTGCCTATGTATGTACCTCTCTCTCTCTTTCTTTCTTCTTTCTTTCTTTCTTTCTTTCTTTCTTTCTTTCTTTCTCCAGCTCATTCCGCTACACCTGCTGCTCGCTGCCCGCTGCCATCGACCTCTCTCTTTTGTTTCTCTCTCTCCTTCTTGGGTTGGAAGCTGGGGGCGCCAACGATTGTCCAAACGACGCCGCATTGCCGCCGCTAACTAGTTCGGTCCACTCAACTCGGTTGCAAGTTGAAGAAAGAAAGAAAAAGAAAAGAGAAAAAACCAACTCGACGTACATATAATATTTGCCCTCCATGGACATGACCTTCCGTAATCCAGGGGCAAGTTGGACGGCCAGACGAGGCGAAGCCGATGCAGCCGTTGAAAGCAACTCCACGCTGCATACTTGGGTACGAGCACTTCGACTTCGACAGCTGTGGTTCGCGAGCAGCGAACAATGCCCTGCAGTGTGTTGCGCGCGACAGGAACTCGAAAAGCAGTTCGCCCTGCTGGACGATCACGATATGTGTATCTGCTCTATCTATCTACGCTCGAGGCGCGACGAGACGGAAACAGTTCGCAGCGTCCCGCCTGCCCTGCACTGCGTCGGCCTGTTGGCTACCGACCGGCAGCCAGCAGGATCCGGCGGCTGGCTCTTTCCGTTCGGATCTCCGCATCTGCTCCCCCGGGACAGGCGACGGCGAAGCGCTAGCACCTGACGATAACCAAGAACATCCGTAATTGCCGGCTCCCTGATGCCAACCAGCCAACCACCCTTCTGGAAGCGTCCACCACAACCACTCCTACCTCGGTAAATAAAGTATACCCGCAAAACACCTAGATACTGGGCGGGAAGGAGCTCCACCATCGAACCCCCTCCAAAGCGCCCGCTTGCCAATCCACTGGACTCGTGACTGCATACATAGAAAGTCTTACTTAAATCCATCTTTGATAGCCGTCCTGCCATTCAAAGCATCCCAAGGAATCTCTCATCCATCACCTCTCGGTTCCAACCCAGCTGGTGTAACCCAACCCCTATAGTTACCACTCCCAATCCACAATCATCGCAGCGACAATTCCCTCCGCAAACATGGCAGCACAGGTCGACATCAACAACACGGCGGCGGCCACAACATACGCGATGCCACGCGAGCTGTGGAGACACCCGGATCCGAAGTCGACAAATATGGACGTATTTCGGAAACGGACGAATGCAAGATACGGCCTGAACTTGCAGGTGCGTTGTTGTGCGTCCGGAACACAACCGGCGTGGATTGGGTGGGACGCTGACCTTGGCCCGGTGAAACAGACGTCAGCAGATCTCCACAAGTGGTCGGTCGATAACCTGTCCGCATTCTGGGGCGACATATGGGACACTGTCGGCATTATCCACGAGGGCACCCGGACAACTGTACGCTCCGTCCGTCGGAGTCGCGCCTGTTGCGTCAATGCTGATGTACCCGCTCTGTCTAGGTCGTCGATGAAACCGCCCGGATGGACAGCATACCCGACTGGTTCCCCGGGGTCAAACTTAATTTCACAGAGCTGGTGCGTACCGTCCCGTCCCGGCGATCGCAGTCGAGTCGCTGACCTTCGTCAGGTCCTCTTCACCAAGGGTCCCAAGGGTCCACTTGACATCACCACCGTCGGCAAGGAAGATAACAAAGTCGCATTGACTTCCGCCCGCGAGGGCGGCACGGACATCTATCAAGTAACCTGGGGGCAGCTCCGGCAGCAGATCGGCCACATCTCGCAGGCACTGCGCGCCCACGGCGTGAAGAAGGGGGACCGTGTGGCTGGTGTGGTGTCCAACTCGGTGGAGGCGTTGGCAGTGTTTCTGGCGACGGTGGCGATCGGCGCGATATTCTCCAGCTCGTCGACGGATATGGGCACGAAGGGCGTCCTCGACCGGGTGCTGCAGATCGAGCCCGTGTATATCTTTATGGACGACGCCGCCGTCTATAACAGAAAGAAAACGGATTTGAGGCCAAAGATGTCGGAGATCGTCGAGGGGATGAGATCTGTGAAGGAGTTCAAGGGCATGGTCGCGCTTCCCCGGTTTACCGAGCCTGTCGATATCAGCGCGGTTCCGAGATGGTGAGACCGAATCTGGGGGACGCACGAACGAATTCTGACAGTGAGATGCAGTCAAACACTGGCTACCTTCCTGCGCAAGGCCGTATCTAAGGAGTTAGTCTTTGAGCGTGTTCCGTTCCGATACCCGTTCTTCATCGCGTACTCATCAGGCACAACCGGAATACCCAAGTGCATCGTCCACTGTGGAGGTGTAAGTCGCGCGATATCAATCCTGGCGTAGCGGAAACTAAACTTCAGTAGGGATCTGCATTGAACATGAGGAAAGAACAATGGCTCCACCACCGGATCGACAGTGACAGCACCTACCTTCAATACACAACCACTGGTTGGATCATGTATGTCGTGCAGGTCAATACCCTTCTCGCCGGTTCTCATGTTGTCGTTTACGATGGCTCGCCCTTCCAACCCGGACCGGAAGCCTTCGTTCGCCTCATGGGGGATCTGAAGGTCACCCACCTGGGCAGCTCACCAAAGTACTTCCAAGAGCTCCAACTCCGTGGCTTCTCCCCTCGAGAGCACGCAGACCTCTCGAATCTTCGCGTAGTCACCAGCACCGGAATGGTGCTCTCCGCTTCGCTATTCGATTGGTTCTATGACGTCGGATTCCCCCCCACAGCCCAGCTCTCCAACATCACCGGTGGCACCGACACCAACGCGGCACTGGCAATCGGCAACACGCTCGCGCCTCTGTACTCCGGCGAGTGTCACGGTTTCAACTCGGGTTTAGCGACGGAAATATATGCGCTCGCCGATACCGTCGAAGGACAAGTGGTCCGTGGTCGCCGCTGTGCTCCCGGCGAGCCCGGCGAACTAGTGGTCACCAAGCCCTTCCCCACCATGCCGGTGATGTTCTGGGGCAAAGAAGGCGCAAAGAAGTACTTCGACAGCTACTTCGCGAAATACGACAGTAAGCTTCTCCCTTGCCGCGACTCTGTGTTTCGATATTAACGGTCCCCGTCAGATGTCTGGACCCAGAGCGACTTCGCCATGATCCACCCTCGCACCCACGGGTTGGTAATGCTCGGTCGTGCCGACGGAGTCCTCAATCCTTCGGGCGTCCGCTTCGGTTCCGCGGAAATCTACTCCATAATCGACACGCATTTCTCCGAGATAGCTGACTCCATTGCCGTCGGCCAGCGGCGCCCCAAGGACCTCGACGAGCAAGTGGTCCTCTTCCTCCTCATGAAGCCGGGGCATAAAGTCACTCCGAGCCTGGTCAAGCGCATCAAGACGGCCATCGGAAGGGGACTCAGCAAGCGGCACGTCCCAAAATACGTGTTTGAGACGCCGGACATCCCTACGACGATCAACTTCAAGAAGGTCGAACTGCCAGTGAAACAGATTCTGTGCGGGAAGAGGGTTGTCCCCAGCGTTACCTTGAGGAATCCTGAGAGCCTTGACTACTACTATCAGTTTGTGAACATCGAGAGGGCTGCGACGCGGGATATGGCGAGGCTGTAGACAAGTAAGCGGGGGAGATATGGAATCGCAGATCGACGAATTTTGCTGTTTTCCGATTTGGTCGGTCGTTGGTTTTTTTGGGTTTCTTTTTTTTTCTTGCTCGGGGAAGGAGATGTACGATGTAAGAATACGCTGGACGAAATCAAATGATAGTTTCTCACGACTGAGGGGGTGTGAGGGATAGAAGTAGTAGGCAGTGGACGTATCAGCAGCTCTTGCCTAGCATCTCGGCCGAGAAGCTCGTGACACCATCCCGGAAACTAGCCTTGTGACGCAACTCTGTGTCACTCGATGAGGCAAGCTGTCAGGGCTTAGGTTTCGGATCATGAACGTCACTCGAATTCTCACTGCAGCCTTGCGGTGAGCGATGAGAGCAAACGGTTCCTGGCAAATGCAGTGGGAAGCTGCAGACCCGACGAATCACAGATCTCGTTGTCTACACACGACAGCCGTTCATCTTACGCCGCTTGAGGTGTCCGATGCAATGGCCCGCTCGGCGGGGAGCAAGCACGTGAAATCAAAGATCGGTGATTGCGCACGGACCAGCGACTGCACCGGATTCCGACGGCCCTGATGGCTCCACCGCCGGCAAGCCTTGGAAGGGGAATGCGTCTAATGCTGCAAGATGAGAAGTCTGAAAGAGATAATCCGTAAACGGATTAGCGGTAAGAACCATCTGACCGCCATATCAGGTAGCAGCTAGTGTCTTAGCGGTGCACGGACGAGTGACCTTGTATGGATGTGTTTGCTGCCAGCGAACAACAACAATGAACTCTGCCTACTACTAGCCTCCGAGAGAACGACACACTCAGCAACCCACTTTGTGCACCCCCCAACACAATTACACATCCACCGGTTGTTCCGCTCGTTCGGGCGCGGCAGCAATCAACTATGGGTTCCTGCCACTCCAAGCAGACGTACAAGTTGAAGGAGTCGATAACTACGGATGCTCCGGTCATATACTACAACGGCGGTGGAAGACGTCGCCGCCGCTGCCACCACGAGCACCACCATCACCATCACCACCATCACCACCATGAACGGAATTACCACTGCAACTACATTGCTCGGCAGGAGGGCACTGACCAGCATCCGCCAGCGTATGTTGCCGCGCCGCCACCACCGCTCCCCCCGCCTTCCGCGGCTCTCCCACCACCTACCCCTCCGGCGCCTCCCCCGGCTCCGGCCACTCCGCCGTCTCTGGCGCCGCCGCCGACCGAGGCACCGTACCCGCCCGGCGTCTTTGTTGCGGCGCCTGCGACTCCGCAAGCTCAACCCACCGAGACGCCATACCCTGGCGGCACCGCTGCTGCACCGCCGTCGATGTCGGTGTCGATTCGGACCATGAACGGCTCCGACGCAGCCAGCCGCACCAGGGCGTCTGCCGCCTACGTCCCGCTCAGGATCGCGGCGGATGCGACGTCCCGCGAGATCGGCCCGGTGTACCGCACGCCGCTCCCGGCCACGTTCTTGATTCCGCAGGGCGCCCAGGCCACCCACAACGGCACCTACGTCCTCCGCGACGGCCCCCCCCAGCAGAAGGAGTCCGGGCTCGTCCTCGGCATCAAGTTCCCGGACGGCGTCATCAAGCCCGTCAGGACCGAAAGCGGCGAGTGGGCCAGAGTCGGGTTCATCGGATACGGCTGGGTCGAGGATCCGAAAGAACCCATGGGCGGGAAGTGGTTCTACATCTCGAACGGCGTGGTTTCCACCTTCTAGAAAACCATGTCGCTGCGGACGTTTGCTACTGTTGTCGAGCTCCTGGAATGGCGGGAAAGAGTGAGGGAGCCAACAAGCACGGACGGATAAATAATGGCTGGCGATGCGATGGCTGCAGCTTTTTTTTCTTTCGTTTTTTCCCGGCGATCTTTGGTGGTCTTCTTGTTCTGACACTTCCGCTTTTCCGCTTAGATGCTTTTGACATCCGCATAGATATATGTACATACGCACGCAAGTACTCTCAACGGAGTGGCGAAAAATAGAACGGAATAAATTGCAAAGGAGGTGTGATACTCAACAGACAGTGGAAAAGTAACTGTACCGGGGTTTTTTTTTTCCTCCTTCACTTTTCTTTCGGTTCCGTTTGCTGTATGTACGTAACTTGTGTCCACCGTCCAAGCGACGTGATATCTGTCATCAACCCAACAAATGTAGATATGTAGATTCATGCCTCTTCGCTAACCGCATACATAGCCTAAATAAGAACCGACGGGGGTTGAGCATAAAGATGCAAGATGCAAGATGCAATTGTGGCCCCTTGAAATCGATTAGATACATATTTGAGGGGGCGGAGCCACGGAAGGGATGTCTAATCCTCCGACGCCGATCGACCAATGACTGTCGCGCACGAGAAACGCCCCGGCGCTTCGTCGAACTCGCCGCCGGAATGCGAGCCGGTTGGGCGAAGGCTATCGCGCACCGATGATCTCCGCACGCGAAACGGATCCTGCACTTTATGTAGGGTATGTATCTATGTATTAGGACTCGTGCTTTTGTACGAACATATCTGCCCGTGTCGTGGCAGCTGCCTCCTTGAGCTTGACGGCGTCTTCCGGTCCGCGGCTCGGCTCGCATGCGGCTTAGGTGTCTGGACCGGAGCAGATAAATCGCGACGGTCCTCTTGCCGATGGCAGTGGTGGACGAGTGATCCGCTGTGCAAACGCAGCCGCCACACGACTGAGGTGGGGTGGGGGAATATAAACGATAGTAGCGACGTCGCGTCAACGTGTCAACACATGCGTTAACATTCAATCTGATCCAGCGTTGAGCCGAGTCAATATCACGCCAACACACTTATATGGTATTGCTATCGAGGATCCTTTGCGATACCGCTACCATTCATTTTTACCCCCCTCACTATAGTACATACGAGAATCGCCGGCACACATACATGTCTTGGGCATGCGCGCCCGAGGCGCCAGACTCCCTCGGTCGTTCCAAAAACACGGCGGACGCGTGCGTGTATTATATCGCGCACATACCAGCTGAAGCGGTAGATGTAGTCCGTGACTGCCGGCTGTCTATATCGGATTCTAGGCCCCTCCTTTTTCCAGATTCCGCCCACTTCCGCGTCAGGGTTTTGGCCGTTGACGGGTCACTGTGGATATCCCATAGAAAAGAAAAAAAATCCCCCTCCGGAAAATTACCTATCCGTCCGGTCCGGCCCCACAGATCAGGAGTCATACCCGGGGCTGTGGAACCAAGATTTTGCGTCCCTTCAACCTTTGCCCTTCCGCCCTTCATTCCGCCGTGTGTAGATACAAGTCAATCTACATCCACGACGCGCGCAGATCACAGTGTGTAGATACAAGTCAATCTGCATCTACGACACGCGCAGATCACAGTGTGTAGGTGTAGGCAAGTCAATCTACATCCACGACACGCGCAGATCATAACCAGAACGTGCTGCACATCCGCGTCGTCGCGTCCGCTGCAGGGACCGAGCCGGGTACTCGTATTCGCTGCGGACTTCGTTGCTCGCGGGCGGGTGAGCGGCGGATCATAGCTTGGAGTCGAGCGTGTCCATGTGGATGAGTAGATCGGGACTCAGACCCATTTTGCACACTCCACTGTACATGAATATAGGAGGGAGTGAGAAAAGCCTCGCGAGAAATCAGGCTCTCGTCCCCCGGCCTTGGACTTGGGTGCCTCTCATGCAGGGCATCAAACATTGGCATGGCCGAGTCGGATGTATAGTGCGCGGCGAGATGAAGGATGGGATTTGAAGGCGCATCCACCGGTCGATCCCCCCCATCTTTGTATATACACGCAATGCGCTTGGCACAAGATTACGTCAGTCCGGTGTAAAAGCAATACAGACAAACACGGCCGCATCCGGATGGCATAGATGTCACTCGCTGTGCAATCGCTCTCCTCACCGGAGTCTCCGTCGTGCGACCGTCCTCGCGTCCTGTAGTTTTCTGTCTCCATTGCGGGAAATTGGGCGGCTTCCTTCCTTTCCGGGCTGGCGAGGTAACCGAGCCTGGTTCGACCGGTCAGTGAGGACGTGTCTGGCGAAAGCAGTGGATATGTGGATCCAGATAGGTCGTACGCAATTGGTGATTAAACAAAAAAATGTTAGACCCACTGCCGCTGGTATACCCCGAGAGGTATGTCTGCAGCCCGTCAATCGCAAACATCTAGCGTGCCGGGTAGAATCCAACCGGACGACGATGCCGTGCGGGACTGTGCGGGGCTGATGGGGGAGAAGTGGGTGGTTGCGGAACCCGAAGCCATCTTGCGGGATGGATGGAGTCGCCTCACCACGACCCACAACGCCCGATCGGATGGGTGGGTGCATTCTTTGAAATTACGTTCCGTTGTTGGACCGTCTGCGTGATCACCCTCTGCCTCCCGGCAAGACAGACAGAGAAATCGTGGCATGCAACGGACGACAAGACCGGACCAAGCAAGTCCAAGGCAAACGCAACGACGGATGGCGATGACGATGGCGGCTTCTTTTGGTGCTGGTTTGGTGTTCGATTATCTCCGGAAGGGAGGGTCTGGAAGCGGTCGGCAAATTTTGCGCGATGGCGGTCGACAGCGGCAATAGCAAAAAAAAGAATAGACATGTAGAGAGCACAACAGCAAGAGGAGTTGCATTGTACTGTGCCTGTGCCAAGACACGGGTAGTGGACTGCACATGTGTTGGCACGCATCATCAGCCTCACGGAGCGTTGGCAGAGGGGGTGGCAGCATCTCCGTGTCGATTGGCTATTGGGGTGGGTGGCGGCCAATCGTGACGGAGACGCAGGCGCAGCCGAATCTCCAGCACTTGCCTTGCCTTTTCGCAATCCCTTTCCTCCATTATTTGTCTCCGCGAGCCATCACCTGCGGCCGGCTGCTGACTATGTACGTGACGCAGGAACCGCACCGCAGCCGGAGGGCTGCACAGCGTGAAAGAGTTCTCTGCCCCTTGTCCTCTCGATATCTGGTTCAGTATCAAGGATCGTCGCCGCTTGCCAGGTCCCCGGTAATTTGGCGGTTGTCAGCACCAATCAGCGTCGACTTCAACTTTAAATCCCTTGTTCGTGCCTGACGCCATCCAGGATGGTGTTTCGGAAAGACAAACAGAGGTTTTTTTTTCTTCTGTGGGTGTATATGACTGCTGCCACTGCCCGAACGCATGCCCTGTCGCCCTTCTCGCGATGATGTCTGACTCTGTCCCCCCAGGCCTCCCCAGACCCCCTAATGGGCAGGTTTCATGAGACCGGTCTCGCACTCCTTCGATCTCCCTCTCGGCTCCTCCAGCCGCTTGTGTGCGTGCTCGAGATAGAGGCGAGTTCATGCTGAGGTGCCCCTAGACGCAGCGGGCCACATGGTCTGTCAGTCAAGACACGGCGAGGGGCGGGGGAGAAAGCCTTATTCTGTTGTTGGACGACCAACGTGTGGTCCGCTGCGCGGGGGGATGCGGAGGATGTAGAGGAGAGGGAGAGATGCAGAGCAGAACGAGGGATCGAGTGCCGCGAGGAGGGAGAGACAGGAAAGCGACGACCAGGCAGAGGCACCAGCAGCACCAGTGAAGCGATGGGAGAGAGAGAGAGAGAGAGAGGGAGAAGAGAACGGAGTGATAGATAGATATCGGACACAACCAAACATCAGCCCCATCCGCCAGCTGGCAGAATGCCCTCCCACGCACACACATGCCCGGCGGCACTCTCGTCCACAACAACTCCAACGTCACTCCCACATCCTTCCACGCTAGCACCCCTCCCTGCACTCTCTAGAATAGCCCCCGTCGACGCCTTGTTGCTAGCACGCAAGCACCCGATACGGCTACTGTGCCTGAACAGCTTCCTCGCTCTCTCCTTCCTCTTCCTTTCCGTCGGCACCCACTTCCCTTCCACACTCTTTCGCAGTGCGT
>Ga0307512_10008494_pt1 | contig 9999 bp, 11 predicted proteins | sample 14_EM_MG_FD_200267 | JGI IMG/M metagenome (GOLD analysis project Ga0307512, IMG submission 200267) | Populus trichocarpa ectomycorrhiza microbial communities from riparian zone in the Pacific Northwest, United States - 14_EM | ecosystem: Host-associated > Plants > Roots > Unclassified | place... | reverse complement strand
AGGATGGCTACACAAGAATGTCAGCAACATTCCAAACCGATCTACTGGCATGAGTGCTCACATTATGAGACCCATGTCCACGAACGAATTTATGTCTGGCACTACGTCCTCCCCGTTCTCGTCCTGCACGCACTCAAGTGTCGCCGCCCATAAGATCCCCGCCGTGTGAATGAAGAGCGAGTCATTCGCCATGTATTTGCCCACACACATACGGCGTCCAAATCCGAACGCTGCATGACCCTCCTGATTTGTCTCAACAGGCCCTGGTAACAGTTCGCCTTCGTCGTCGAGATGCCTTTCTGGCCTGAACTCATCGGCATCGTCACCGAATACAGCGCGGTCATGGTTGCACTGCCATACATTGGCTATACATGTTGCACCTTTTGGAATCAACATGTCCTCATGGAAATCATCTTCTGTAGCTTTGTGAGGCACTCCGAGTGGTACGGGAGGTCTCCATCGAAGAACCTCTTTGATGATTGCTCGCACATAAGGAAGGCGCGGAGCGTCAGAAAACGTGGGAAGGCGCGTACGGCCGACCGTGCCATCGAGTTCGGCTTGGGCTGTACGTTGGACTTGAGGGAAGGCTACCATGGCAAGTGTCCACCACATCAGCGTGGTCGAGGTAGTCTCGGAGCCCGCACCACTGCATACATCGTAATTCCTCGCACAGACAGGAAGCAACGATAACTTACTACATTTCCCCGGAGAGGTACGCCATTTCCTTCTCAGATAGACGATATCGATCACGGAATTCTATCAATGAGGCGGTGAAACTCGGACGGACACTGCCATTAATCTATACAGTTTTGTTACTCTGGCGCCACAAATATTCTGAAAGCAGGACGCACTAGATCGATTCGGACGCGATTGAATAAGCGGAAATAAATCTCTGAGCGTTCAGCGGATTGTTCCAAAGCTTCCCTCTTCCATTTTGCAAACCTAGCGGCGCAGCAGAGGTGAGCGATGTCTGAATAATTCCAAAGGGGGCTTTATACCTCTGAGGAATGTGTAGCACCCAGGGAAGAAACTCGACAAGAGTAGACCCAAGACCTGCTGCTTGGACGCTCCGTTGAACATTGTTACTGATTTCTTCGATGGCCGTATCGTGCGCCGATGGGAGCGTGGGATAATCGTATAATATGGCCATGATTGTGGAAGTCGCCGCTCGCATAAAATGTTGCTTTCTGTCCCTAGGATTCGTTAGGAGCGATGTGACCAAGATGTTCGCCTCCTTTATCTGAATAGGGTAGTATCGCTGCACTACCGCCTTCCTGAGGGCATCATGTGAAGCGCGGCGCATCCGACGCCAGCTGTGAAAAACGTGCCGAATTGAGAATCCGGGGAATCAAGGTCTGCTTCTGTGGTACTCACAGATCCCCATGATCTATTAGTGGCAGCGCTAATCCTTGAGTGAGGATCTCGCCCGCCATAATGAACCGAGGGCGGCCCGAGGAGTTACGTGCTCGGCGCTCGAGCACCTCGAAGGCCGATTTCAAACTGTTGAAGACGATGGTGGGTTTTCCTAAGACATCGAGGGACATCACCTCGCCTGGTGGTACCCACCGTGATCGTATGTCAGTGTTCTCCTGACTCGGACCAACTCTTGACACTCACCAAATTGGTCCTTGCGTTCTCGTGAAGATAGCCACTTTTTGTCAGCCAACTGGGAGAGATTCCCGATGATTGGGGTGCGTCGTGGGTGGGGAGGCAGCTTCCGTTTTGGACTTCTTGCATGGGAAATGATGAAGAATAAAAGAAGACAACACGAGACGCTCATCACAACAACGGTGCTTTCTGTGATCGACGCGCCGGAATGACCCCGTGCTGCCAAAAGATTGAGTGACGAGAGTAAGCCCAGGCGGAGAGGAGAGCGAAGAGGTATCCCCGCTTCCGATTGAGCGCTTCCGCCGAAACGCCTCGCAGGGACGCCAGGGTGAGCTGACTGTGGGACACTGCGGTCAACCGGGGACCAGCCCATGCATTTCTTCAAGGCGTTAACCCGTGGAGGGACGCGGTCTAGCATCTCAATATATGCGGGGTGCTGAGGGGGGTCTGAAGACGCTCTACATTGGAGACCCGTCGGCGTTGCTTATATAGCGTACTCGTGATCATGGGCGATGAAAGTGATGATGGCTGGAACCCAGGACCGCGGTGGCTATTCGCTTCCTTGGATGTCATGACAGGGAAGCAGCATACAAAGGATACTGTTGATTTCGGTACCCAATCGTATTTCTGTGGCATGCGCAAGGTGACGGGAGAACGGAAACGAGAGGACAGGAAGGGCAACGAAAATCAGACCTTAAAGCCGACACTGCAAATCAGTTCAATGAGCTCAACAGTTCAAGACTGGCATTGGAAGGTTGGAAAGCGACCACCCAGGGCCTGAGGCCTAAGACTCAAACCGGCCCGATGTAGTTTCAATTGGCTGCGATGTGTGGAGATCGTCAGGGGAAGTGTGTGTGTCAGACAGGGACGAAGAAAAGGTACGAGCGATGATTCCGAGAGACTGGGCGAGGATCCAGACGACGGTTCCGCTAGCTGAGCCGAGTAAGAAACGACGACGGGAAAATAACAAAAGATGTCGCAAGCGACTATCTCGCTTATGTCGAACGGAAGAAGTGATCACGGACGGAGGAGAGGGGAACTTCTAAGGGTCAGATTGGGGTCGATGCCTGCATGCGCTCCACGAGAGGAGGCGTGGCTAAAATACAGATCAGTACATACTAAGGTTCATATCCAGGTACGGATAACGAGGCCGCGAAGGCGAAGGCAAGAAAAGGATGCAGAAAGAAAAGGGGCGGTGGTGTCGGCGCCGTCGGGACACGGGACGCGGTGACGGTTGTTTCTGGGAGTGAATGGGGGCGATGTCGACGAGTTGAAGCGAGGAGGAAAGTATGTACAGTACGGATGAATAACAAGGCAGTGCGAGTGGTTCATGAGTGACAGGAAGACTTATGGCGTTGACAGGCGCTCCGTTGTGGCCGGTTCCCGCGTGGTTGAGAGTTGAGAGGTGCCTTGCACCGGAATCGGCAATTTGATCGCTTAGCTAATTCTCACGTGCGCGTGCGATTCCACGGCATGACTTGCTTCGAGTTAAACAAATTCTATCTATCCATCCATCTTGGATATCTGCCACAATATCCATCATCATTCCAGCGAGAACGTACCTTTTCCAAACCATTTAACCTTCCAAACTATCAGCCTCCGCCGCAAGAATAGCCCCCACTTCAGGGAAACGTGGCGTAATCCTGCAGTCGTACGGCACAGGATGGCTACACACAAGAATGTCAGCAACATTCCAAATCGATCTACTACCATGAGTACTCACATTACGAGACCCATGTCCACGAACGCATCTGTGTCCGGAATTACGTCCTTCCCATTCTCGTCCTGCATACACTCGAGGGTCGCCGCCCATAGAATCCTCGCCGTGTGTATGAAGAGCGAATCATTCGCCAAGTGCTTGCCCACACATATGCGCCGCCCAAATCCGAACGTCGAATGACCCTCCTGATTTGTCTCAATGGGCCCCGGTAACAGTTCTCCCTTGTCGTCGAGGTGCCTTTCTGGCCTGAATTCATCGGCATCCTCACCGAATATCGCACGGTCGTGATTGCATTGCCATATATTGGCCACACATGTTGCACCTTTCGGAATGAACATACCATCATACCAATCATCTTCCGTGGCTTTGTGTGGCATTCCGAGTGGTAGAGCGGGTCTCCAGCGTAGAACCTCCTTGATGACTGCACGCACGTATGGGAGGTGCGGGGCATCAGCAAACGTAGGGAGACGCGTACGACCGACGACGGCATCGAGTTCGGCTTGAGCTCTGCGTTGCACTTGAGGGAAGGCCACCATGGCAAGTGTCCACCACGTCAGTGTGGTAGAACCAGTCTCGGAGCCAGCAGCACTGTGACGCATCGTAATTCCTCGCACAGACAGGAAGCAACGATCACTTACTACATACTCCCTGCGAGGTATGCCATTTCCTTCTCAGATAGACGATAGCGATCACGGAATTCGATCAAGGAGGCGCTGAAACTAGGACGGACACCGCCATTCATCTATGCAGCTTTGTTATTCGGGCGCCACACAAATTCTGACAAGAGGACGTACAAGATCGATTCTGACACGGTTGAACAATCGCAGATAAATCTCTGCACGCTCAGCAGACTGTTCTAACGCTTCTCTCTTCCACTTCGCAAATCTAGAGACTCATTAGAGGTGAATACAATCTTGAAACTGTAGAGCAAGCCCGTACCTCTGGGGAATGTGTAGCATCCAGGGAAGAAACTCGACAAGAGAAGCCCCAAGGCTAGCCGCCCGTGAGCTCCGTTGAGAAGTTTTACTGATTTCTTCGATGGCCTTATCATGCGCCGATGGGAGTGTTGGGTAGTCATACAATATTGCCATGATTGTGGAGGTCCCAGCTCGCATGAAGTGTTGCCTTCTGTCCTTTGGATTGGTCAAGAGCGAGGTGACCAAGATATTCGCCTCCTTTATCTGAATAGGGTAGTATCGCTGTACTACTGCCTTCGTGAGAGCGTCATGGGATGCACGCCGCAGGCGACGCCATCTGTGCGAATGTGCTAGCGTTAATGACCAAGGGGACCAAGGTCCACTCCGCGATGCTCACAGATCTCCGTGATCTACCACCGCCAATGCTAAACCTTGATTGATGATCTCGCCGGCCACAATGAGCCGAGGGCGGCCGGAGGAATTACGGGCTCGGCGCTCGAGCACCTCGAAGGCCGATTTCAAACCATTAAAGACGACGGTAGGTTTTCCTAAGATGTCGAGACACATGACCTCGCCTGGTGGTGCCGACGGTGCTCGTGTGTCAGTATCCTTCTGACCAACTCTCGGTACTCACCAAATTGTTCCTTACACCCTCGCGAAAGTAGCCACTTTTTGTCTGCCATCTGGGACAGATTACCGATGATTGGGGTGCGTCGTGGATGGGGAGGTAACTTTTGCTTCGAACTTCTTGCATGGGAAATGATGAAGAATATGATGAGACAGAACAAAATGCTCATCGCAGCAACTCCGTTTTCGAATGTCCCTCCCGTAATTGATTTGTTAAGACCACCCAGTAGTGCCAAGGTGTTGAGTGGCGGCGGAAAGGCATAATAAAAAGGGCCAAGAGGTATCCCCTCCCCTGGCTCAGTGCGTCTAACCAAAGGCCTTGCGTAGGTATGAGCAGACTCTGGGGTGTTGTAGCCAACAGGGTACCAGCCCATGCATTTCTTCAGAGGGTCAACACGTGGAGGGACGCGGAGTGTCATCGCGATGGGTGTGTAGTACGGGGACGGGTCTGGACTATCAACATCGAGAGATGTAGCCGCTACTTATAGCACACAGGCTCGTGATAGTCCTACTTATGGGTACTGGAGGCAGTGATGGCCAGTAGTAAGGCAGAGGGATATTCGCTTCCTTGAATGTCACGATTCGGAAAGGGAAGCGACTTCACAGAATTTCGCTTCCCATTCATATTGCTGTGAATACAAGATCAGGGGACGACGACTCGGAAAGAAAAAGATGAGAAACAACATGTCAGACTTCACAAGTTTCAGCAGGCTCAGTGACTGAAGCTGCAGCTCAACACTGATGTCGGAAGTGCCACATCAACGAAGTGCCAGTCATCAGCGAAATACAGTACGCACGGCAAAGGGCTAACCCGCGGACCGAGAGCCACCCCGACGGACCGCCGAGGTTTTCCAGCTCTACCAGGGCCGCCGGCCCGACAGCATGCCAAAAACACCGTGGCGCCGTGGGAGTTGCGCGCTGCGCCCCCAAACAACATGGCCTCTGCTCCCCCTCACGGGCAGAACCAGGGTTTCTCGAACTCAAATTGGAATTCGGAGCGCCTTTTGAAACAGACCGCCAAGCCCGCGCAGAGCCACTTCCGCATGATTGAGGATACATGCCGCGGGGTCACCGTCGAGGCACGTCCGAGTCATGACTCTTTTTCTTTATGAGAGATTTTGTGTTCTCTGCTCTCATTGATGGTAACTTTTGCATGCAAGCGAGAATATCACGAACAAAAGAAGTCAACGAGATGATATGTGAGTCAGGAACACAAGAGAAAGTCACACCACGATAATTAAACCATCCAAATTCCAGCGCGAATTATTAGGCGGCCAGCGCAGTCAGTCCTCCTGAAAGGCTAGCGCGACGTCCTCGCTCGATGGCTTGGGGATGGAAGATGGCGCCGAGAAGGGGCTGTCGACCGCATCGGGACGCAGAACACCGACGGAAAGCGGAATTAGCAACTCAGAGGGCCCGGGCCCGTGCGTTGGTGCCAATGTCGCGGGAACATTAATGCTGGAGAGGTGCTCGCTGGAGGGCTTGGAGGATGATCCAGGTCCGCACACCGGCGGGAGTACTCCCTGTGTCACAATTCTATGCTCGCACCTCCACTGCCATCCATATGCAGCCTGCACCTTCACCTCCACCGTTGTCGCTCGCACCTCCTACACTTCTGCGCCCGATTGGGCCACTTCCTCCCTGCTTTCCGATCAGTTGCCCACATCATTTCCGTCCCTCGCTTCCGCAGCCCACACAGGACGTGATGTCGCGCCTTTCCGTTTTCAGAGGTCGTTAATCCCATGACTGGCGCGGCCATCGCACGTCGCCTCCTTGGCCCATTGGGTGCAAGGATACGGTTCCCATATCACCACCGTGTGGACCTCGCTTTAACAAGGTCGACCGATTTGTCCACACTGTCACCAAGATACTCAACACACGCAGTGTCGCTATCCCTCCCTTTCACCGTCGTCCTCGACGGTTTCTAGAAACTATGCTGTGCGAGGTCGCACTTTGTAAGCAGTTGTCTTCACCATGTTCTTACCAAAACAAGAGAAGACCCAAGACCTGCTGCTTGGACGCTCCGTTGAACATTGTTACTGATTTCTTCGATGGCCGTATCATGCGCCGATGGGAGCGTGGGGTAGTCGTATAATATGGCCATGATTGTGGAAGTCGCCGCTCGCATAAAGTGTTGCTTTCTGTCCCTAGGATTCGTTAGGAGCGATGTGACCAAGATGTTCGCCTCCTTTATCTGAATAGGGTAGTATCGCTGCACCACCGCCTTCCTGAGAGCATCATGTGAAGCGCGGCGCATCCGACGTCAGCTGTAAAAACGTGCTGAAATTGAGGATCTGGGGAATCAAGGTCCGCTTCCGTGGTACTCACAGATCCCCATGATCTATCAGTGGCAGCGCAAAGCCTTGAGTGAGGATCCCGCCCGCCATAATGAACCGAGGGCGGCCTGAAGAATTACGAGCTCGGCTCTCGAGCACTTCGAAGGCCGATTTCAAACTGTTGAAGACGATGGTGGGTTTTCCTATGACATCGAGGGACATCACCTCGCCTGGTGGTATCCACCGTGCTCATATGTCAGCATTCTTCCGACTCGGACTAATTCTTGACACTCACCAAATTGGTCCTTGCATTCTCGTGAAAATAGCCACCTTTTGTCGGCTAACTGAGAGAGATTCCCTATGATTGGGTTGCGTCGTGGGTGGGGAGGCAGCTTCCGGTTTGGACTTCTTGCATGGGAAATGATGAAGAATAAAAGAAGACAACACGAGACGCTCATCACAACAACGGTGCTTTCGTATATCCTTTCTGAGATCAACGTGTCGGAATGACCCAGTGCTACCAAGGGATTGAGTGACGAGAGTGAGCCCAGGCGGAGAGGAGAGCGAAGAGGTATCCCCGCTTCCGGTTGAGCGCTTCCGCCGAAACGCCTCGCAGGGACGGCAGTGTGAGCAGACTGTGGGACCCTGCGGTCACCCGGGGACCAGCCCGTGCATTTGCTTAAAACGTTAACCTGTGGAGGGATGCGATCTAGCATCTCAATATATGCGGGGGGGGTGAGGGGGGTCTGAAGACGCTCTACATTGGAGACCCGTCAGCATTGCTTGTATAGCGTACTCGTGATCATAGGCGATGAAGCGATGATGGCTGGAACCCAGGACCGCGGTGGCTATTCGCTTCCTTGGATGTCATGACAGGGAAGTAGAATACAAAGGATACTGGTGATTTCGGCGCCCAATCGTATTTCTGTGGCAAGCACAAGGTGACGGGAGAACGGAAACGAGAGGACAAGAAGGGCAACGAAAATCAGACCTTAAAGCCGACATTACGAATCAGTTCAATGGGCTCAACAGCTCAAGACTGGCATTGGAAGGTCGGAAAGCGACCACCCAAGGCCTGAGGCCTAAGACTCAAACTGGCCCGATGTAGTTTCAATTGGCTGCGATGTGTGGAGATCGTCAGGGGAAGTGTTTGTGTGTGTGTCAGACGGGGACGAAGAAAAGGTACGAGCTATGATTTCGAGAGACTGGGCGAGGATGCGGACGATGGTTCTGCTAGCTAAGCCGAGTAAGAAACGACGACGGGAAAATAAGAAAAGACGTCGCGAGCGACTGTCTCGCTTATGTCAAACGGAAGAAGTGATCACGGACGGAGGAGAGGGGAACTTCTAAGGGTCAGATTGGGGTCGATGCCTGCATGCGCTCCACGAGAGGCGTGGCTAAAATACAGATCAGTACCTACTAAGGTTCAGTCAGGTAAGGGTATAGGGATAACGAGGCCTCGAATGCGAAGGCAAGCAAATGATTCAGAAAGAAAAGAGGCGGTGGTGTCGGCGCCGTCAGGAGGTGGGAGGCGGTGACGGCGGATGCTAGGAGTGAATGGGGGCGATATCAACGAGTTGAAGCGAGGAGGAAAGTATGTACGGATGAATAACAAGGCAATGCGACCGGTCCATGAGTGACAGGAAGACTTATGGCGTTGACAGGCGCTCCGTTGTGGCCGTTCCCGTGTGGTTGAGAGGTGAGGCCTGTGAGGGGTGCCTTGCACCGGAATCGGCAATTTGATCGCTTAGCTAATTCTCACGTGCGCGTGCGATTCCACGGTGACTTGCTTCGAATTCTATCTATCCATCAATCTTGGATATCTGCCACAATATCCATCGTCATTCCAGCGAGAAAGCACCTTTACTAAACCGTTTAACCTTCGAAACTCTCAGCCTCTGCCGCAAGAATAGCCCCCACTTCAGGGAAACGTGGCGTAATCCTGCAGTCGTGCGGCACAGGACGACTACATAGGATGTCAGCGACGTTTCAAGCTGCTAGCAGGAGTACCCACATTGTAACGCCCGCATCTACGAAAGCATCTGTGTCCGGAACTACGTCCTTCCCATTCTCGTCCTGCATACACTCGAGGGTCGCCGTCCATAGGACCCTCGCCGTGTGTATGAAGAGCGAGTCATTCGCCAAGTGCTTGCCCACACATATGCGCCGCCCAAATCCGAACGTCGAATGACCCTCCTGATTTGTCTCAATGGGCCCTGGTAACAGTTCTCCCTTGTCGTCGAGATGCCTTTCTGGCCTGAATTCATCGGCATCCTCACCGAATATCGCACGGTCGTGATTGCATTGCCACACATTGGCCACACATGTTGCACCTTTCGGAATGAACATACCATCATACCAATCATCTTCCGTGGCTTTGTGTGGCAATCCCAGTGGTACAGCGGGTCTCCAGCGTAGAACCTCCTTGATGACTGCACGCACGTATGGGAGGTGCGTGGCATCAGCGAACGTAGGGAGACGCGTACGGCCGACGACAGCATCGAGTTCCGCTTGGGCTCTGCATTGCACTTGAGGGAAGGCTACCATGGCAAGTGTCCACCACATCAGCGTAGTAGAAGTAGTGTCGGATGCAGCAGCACTATGACGTATCGTAATTCCTCGCACAGACAGGAAGCAACAATGGCTTACTACATGTGCCCGGCGAGGTATGCCATTTCCTTCTCAGATAGACGATAGCGATCACGGAATTCGATCAACGATGCACTGAAACTAGGACGGACACCGCCATTCATCTATGCAGCTTTGTTATTCGGGCGCCACACAAATTCTGACAAGAGGACGTACAAGATCGATTCTGACACGGTTGAACAATCGCAGATAAATCTCTGCA
>Ga0307512_10008493_pt1 | contig 10000 bp, 8 predicted proteins | sample 14_EM_MG_FD_200267 | JGI IMG/M metagenome (GOLD analysis project Ga0307512, IMG submission 200267) | Populus trichocarpa ectomycorrhiza microbial communities from riparian zone in the Pacific Northwest, United States - 14_EM | ecosystem: Host-associated > Plants > Roots > Unclassified | place... | reverse complement strand
TGGACCGGCTGGTCGACGCCCTCGACAAGGCCGTGCGCACCGCGCGGGACGCCGGCGACCGGACCACCGACCTGGACGTTCTGCTCCAGGTCAGCATCGACGGGGACCCGACACGCGGCGGCGCGCAACTCGACACGCTGATGCCGCTTGCCGATCATGTAGCCCGTTCGGGTGAATTGCGATTGCGCGGGCTGATGGCCGTCGCCCCGTTGACGATCACTCCGGACGAGGCGTTCGGACGGCTCTCGGAGGCGGCCGATCGGCTGCGTGAAGATCATCCGGAGGCCGTCGAGATCTCCGCCGGCATGACCGGCGACCTCGAGACGGCGATCACCCACGGTTCGACCTGCGTGCGTGTCGGAACCGCGCTCCTAGGCACACGTGGCCTAGCCTCGCCATAACACGTTTCGGTAGTCGTAGTTGGCGAGGGGCAGGGGTATGGGCACGCTGCAGAAGCTGAAGGCCTACTTCGGCATGGTCCCCGCCGACGAGTACGACGGATACGACCTCGATGACCTGGACGAATACGACGAGCGAGCGGAGTTCGCCAGGTCGTACCGCCGTCCGGAGTACCTGTCCGACGAGGACGACTACGACCCGTACACGGAGCCACGCCGGCGCGGGCTCGCCCGCCGTGACTACGACGAGAGCTACGACGCCGACTCCCGTGCCGACTTCCCGGCCCGCCCGGCCCCGCGACCGCGTTCTGCCTGGTCGACGGAGGCCCCGGTGCAAGGAGCGCTGGCCATGGAGCCCCGCCGTGAGCCAACGCCGAGGCCGCTGCCCCGGCCGGAGCCTGCCAAGCCGGCCGCCCCGGCCGGCTACCCGATGGGGCGGATCATCACGGTCCACCCGACCGGCTTCGCGGACGCCCGCACCATCGGTGAGCACTACCGGGACGGCACCCCGGTGATCATCAACCTCACCGAGCTCGAGGACGCCGATGCCCGCAGGCTGGTGGACTTCGCGGCCGGACTGGTGTTCGCTATGCGAGGCTCGATGGACAAGGTCACGAACAAGGTGTTCCTGATCTCGCCGCCGAACCACGACCCCACCGCCGAGGACAAACGACGCATAGCGGAGGGCGGGTTGCTCAACCGACAGTGAGAGATGGCAGAGTTGACACGTGGATGCCCTATGGCTTGTCTTGTATTGGGTACTGTTTGTCTTCTGGCTGTTCCTGACCGCGCGAGTCGTGGTGGAGCTCGTCCGCGCGTTCTCGAGGGAGTGGCGCCCGGCTGGCGGGGTTGCGGTAACGCTGGAAACCATCTACACAGTGACCGATCCTCCGGTCCGCCTGGTCCGTCGGCTGATCCCGATGGTCCGGATCGGAGGCGTAGGGCTGGACCTATCGATTATGGTGCTGCTGCTGGTTGTGTTCATACTGATGCGACTGGCCTATCCCGGGTGACGGGGAACCCGGGGTGGACAGCAGCCACCCGAGTGCGTGAGGTGATCAGATGTCGTTGACCCCCGCTGACGTGCACAACGTCGCGTTCAGCAAGCCGCCCATTGGCAAGCGGGGCTACAACGAGGACGAGGTGGACGCTTTCCTTGACCTGGTCGAGGTTGAGCTTTCCCGCCTGATCGAGGAGAACAACGACCTGCGTGCGCAGGTCGAACAACTCGACGCCCAGCTCGAGTCGGCGCGTGCCGACATCGAGGAGGCGCGGACGCACGCACCGGCACCGCAGCCGGTCCACCAGGAGCCACGCCGGCTCACCCCGGTGCCGCCGCCGAGCGCACTGGAGCAGACTTCCCCGGGAAGCCCGGGTGGCGATCATCACGTCCAGGCCGCCAAGGTGCTGGGTCTCGCCCAGGAGATGGCGGACCGGCTCACCGGCGAGGCCAAGGCCGAGTCGGACGGCATGCTCGCCGAGGCACGTACGAAGGCGGAGCAGCTGCTGTCCGAGGCCCGCGCCAAGTCGGACACCATGGTCAACGAGGCACGTACCCGCGCCGAGACGATGCTCAACGACGCGCGAACCCGTGCCGAGACCCTCGAGCGTTCCGCCCGTGACAAGGCGACGACGCTGGAGCGCGAGGCGCAGCGGCAGCATTCCGAGGTACTGGGGCAGGTGCAGGCAGAGCGGACCGCACTCGAGAAGAAGATCGACGAGCTGCGCACGTTCGAGCGTGAGTACCGAACCAGGCTGAAGACGTTCCTCGAGTCGAGCCTGCGCGAGCTGGGCGACCGCGGGTCCGCGGCGCCGACCACCGGGTCTTCGGACGGCGGCAGGTCGGGGCAGTCGGGCTACGCGTTCGGTCCGCGAGCAGCCGAAGCCGGCTGACGCACGCGTTTGATATCACTGCTGAAACACTGACCCGGTGCTGTACATAGTCCTGGCGTTGGTGCTGGGGGCCTTCGGGCTGCTCATCGCCGCGCTGACCACGGCCAACACGCTGTGGGCCTGGATCTCCGTCGTAGTGAGCGTGGTGGCGGCCGCGCTGCTCGTCTCGGACTGGGTCAACGGCAGGCGCAAGTCGCGTGCCGGTGACAAGGACGTCGCGGTGGGTGGCGTTCGTCACCGCCAGGACGTCCAGGACGACGTCGTCCACGACGAAGGCGACCTGCTGGAAGACGAGGACGTCTTCGCGCCGGAGTTCCCGCCGGAGCCGGCGCCGAAGGCGGATCTGGACTTCGACATCGCGCCGATCTCCGCGACCGGGCCGGACGCGGTGCGGACGGTGGTCACCGAGGCGGTCGAACCGCCTGTCGACCTGCCCGATGACCGGGGGGCTCACCGGGCTGACGACGGCGCTGGTCACCAGGCCGATGACGCCCTCGACTACGACGACGCCCTCGACTACAACGGCGCTCCCGACTACGACGACGCCGAGCCGGGGGAGGAGCCGACCGACGCGAGCGACCTCCTGGTGGTCGCAGGCCTCAGCGCCGAGGTCCGCGTCGTCGACGAACACCCGCGCTACCACCTGGCCACCTGTGTGTGGCTGGCCAACCGGCCGACCATCCCCATCCCGGTCTCCGAGGCAAGGCAGCTCGGCTTCACGCCGTGCGCCCGCTGCGGCCCGGACGCGACCCTGGCGGCCAGACACCGGGCCCGCGCCAACTGACTTGCGGGGCTCTGGCATCCTTGACGTACAGGCACTGAACCGGCCATCACCGGGGAGCCTCCGGAAGAACAGGCCCTAGATCGGCCTCAGTAGAACCGGACGGGTGCGGCCCGTCACAGCCGTCAACGAAGCGGTCAGCGCTCTCTCGCGCTGGCAAGCGGGGTGGTACCGCGGCATCACGTCGTCCCCGTGCCTAGGCACACGACGACACTGAGGACCACCGATGGCTTACCCCAAGGCGCAGGTCGGCTCGGACCAGGGCGTGGCTTCCCAGCCATCCTTCCCGGACCTCGAACTGGCCGTGCTCGACTACTGGGCCAGCGACCGCACCTTCCCGGCCTCCATCGACGCCCGTCCGGCCGGCGAGAACGGCGCGAACGAGTTCGTCTTCTACGACGGCCCGCCCTTCGCCAACGGTCTGCCGCACTACGGGCACCTGCTGACCGGCTACGTCAAGGACGTCGTGCCGCGCTACCAGACCATGCGCGGCAAGCACGTCGAGCGCCGGTTCGGCTGGGACTGCCACGGCCTGCCGGCCGAGTTCGAGGCCGAGCAGCAGCTCGGCATCAAGACCAAGGACGAGATCGAGGAGATGGGCGTCGCCGCGTTCAACGACGCCTGCCGCACCTCGGTGCTCCAGTACACGGACCAGTGGCGCGACTACGTGACCCGCCAGGCCCGCTGGGTCGACTTCGACAACGACTACAAGACGCTCGACATCGACTTCATGGAAAGCGTCATGTGGGCCTTCAAGTCCCTGTGGGACAAGGGCCTGGTCTACGAGGGCTACCGCGTCCTCTGGTACTGCTGGCGCTGCGAGACGCCGCTGTCCAACACCGAGACCAAGATGGACGACGTCTACCTCGACCGGCAGGACCCGGCCGTCACCGTCGGCCTGCGGCTCGAGAGCGGTGAGCTTGCCCTCATCTGGACCACCACGCCGTGGACGCTGCCGTCGAACCTCGCGATGGCCGTGCACCCGGACGTCGACTACGTGACCGTCGAGGCGAACGGCGAGAAGTACCTGCTGGCCGAGGCCCGCGTCGCCGCCTACGCGCGTGAGCTGGGGGAGAACCCGCCGGTGGTCGCTCGCTACAAGGGCGCCGACCTGCTGGGCCGCAAGTACCAGCCGCCGTTCGACTTCTTCGTCGGCACCGAGAACGCGCACCAGATCCTGGCGGCCGACTACGTCACCACCGAGGACGGCACGGGCATCGTGCACATCGCCCCCGCCTACGGTGAGGAGGACAAGGTCGTCACCGACGCGGCCGGCATCACGCCCGTCACGCCGGTCGACCCGCACGGCCGCTTCGACTCGACCGTCCCGCCGTACGAGGGCATGCAGGTCCTGTACGAGGCAAACGGTCAGATCATCAAGGACCTCAAGGCGGCCGGGAAGCTGCTGCGGCACGAGACCTACGACCACGCCTACCCGCACTGCTGGCGTTGCGGCAACCCGCTGATCCAGCGCGCGGTGACGTCGTGGTTCGTCGCGGTGACCAAGTTCCGCGACCGGATGGTTGAGCTGAACCAGCAGATCAACTGGGTGCCCGGTCACGTGCGGGACGGCCAGTTCGGCAAGTGGCTGGAGAACGCCCGCGACTGGTCGATCTCCCGCAACCGGTTCTGGGGCTCGCCGATCCCGGTGTGGGTGTCGGACAACCCGGACTACCCGCGGGTTGACGTGTACGGCTCGCTGGACGAGCTGGAGCGTGACTTCGGCGTGCGTCCGACCGACCTGCACCGCCCGTTCATCGACGAGCTGACCCGGCCCAACCCGGACGACCCGACCGGCCAGTCGACGATGCGGCGGACGCCCGAGGTGCTGGACTGCTGGTTCGAGTCGGGCTCCATGCCGTACGCGCAGGTGCACTACCCGTTCGAGAACCGCGAATGGTTCGAGCACCACTACCCAGGCGACTTCATCGTCGAGTACAACGGCCAGACCCGCGGCTGGTTCTACACCATGCACGTGCTGGCCACGGCGCTGTTCGACCGGCCCGCGTTCCGCAACTGCGTGGCGCACGGCATCGTGCTGGGCGACGATGGGCAGAAGATGTCCAAGTCGCGCAAGAACTACCCGGACGTCAACGAGGTGTTCTCCCGCGACGGCTCGGACGCCATGCGGTGGTTCCTGATGGCGTCGCCGATCCTGCGTGGCGGCGACCTGGTGGTGACCGAGCGCGGCATCCGCGACGCGGTGCGCCAGGCCGTGCTGCCGCTGTGGAACACGTGGTACTTCCTGGCGCTGTACGCGAACGCGGAGGGCGTCGAGGGCACGTGGCGGACGGACTCGCCGCACGTGCTGGACCGGTACGTGCTGGCGAAGACGCAGGAGCTGGTGGTCGACACCCGCGCGGCGCTGGACGTGTACGACCTGTCCGGTGCGTGTGCTGGCGTGCGGGAGTACCTGGAGGCGCTGACCAACTGGTACGTCCGCCGGTCGCGCGACCGCTTCTGGTCCGGCGACAAGGACGCCATCGACACGCTGCACACCGTGCTGGAGGTCGTGTCGCGGGTGGTGGCGCCGCTGCTGCCGCTTACGGCCGAGGCGGTGTGGCGCGGGGTCACGGGCTCCCGGTCGGTGCACCTGGCCGACTGGCCGGTGGACTCGCTGCTGCCGGCCGACCCGGCGCTGGTGACGGCGATGGACCGGGTCCGGCAGGTCTGCTCGGCGGCGCTCGCGCTGCGGAAGTCCAACAAGCTCCGGGTGCGGCTGCCGCTGGCGTCGCTGGTGGTGGCCGCCGCGGACGCGTCGTCGCTGGAGCCGTTCAAGGACCTGATCGCGGACGAGGTGAACGTCAAGACGGTCACGCTGACCACCGACGTCGCCGCGCACGGCCACTTCGAGCTGGTGGTGAACGCTCGCGCATGCGGGCCGCGGCTCGGGGCGGACACGCAGAAGGTGATCCGCGCGGTGAAGGCGGGCGAGTGGACGATGTCGGGCGACACTGTCGTGGCGGCAGGCATCGAGCTGCTGTCGGGCGAGTACCAACGCCGGCTCGTGGCCACGGACACGGGCGCGACGGCGGAGCTGCCTGGCTCGTCGGGCCTGGTCGTCCTGGACACGACGACCACCCCGTCCCTCGAGGCGGAAGGCATCGCCCGCGACCTGGTCCGCGTAGTCCAACAGGCCCGCCGCGACGCGGGTCTGGACGTGGCCGACCGCGTCAGGGTGACGATCCAGGCCCCGGCCGAGGTGGTCGACGCCGTACGCCCCCACGAACAGTTCCTGGCCGGCGAAACCCTGGCGAACGAGGTCACCTACGGCCCGGCAAGCGGCTTCGCCGGCACAGTAGGCGACGGCACCGACGTCACGGTGGCGGTCACGAAGGTCTGAATGCCCCGAAGGTGCCCTTCAGGACGGTGAACCTGGATCCACCGATGCTCTTCCCGGGGTCTGCCCGCCCGCCAGGCTCGGCGGGCGAAGCCTGCTTCGCGGGTCGGGTGAAGCTCGCCCGGCCCGCGAGGGGCGCTTGTGCGTCACCGGCCCATGTCTTGAAGGGCACCCTTGAGACGTTCAACGCCCTGAAGGGCACCCTTATGACATCCGCGCCCGGAGCCCGCGCAGCGGGCCTGACCAGACCTCACCCACCGCGAGACGAGAAACCGCGGCAAGACCCGGTGGATCCAGGCTGAACGTCCTGAAGGGCACCTTCATGGCGTTGGGCTCAGATGCTGAGGGCGGGCTTCAGCTTTCCGATCGACCACTCCCGTTTGCCGCGGACCACCAGTGTGGTCAGCGCCAGTGAGACCACCAGGAAACCGCCCAGTACCAACACATCCCGCACCAGGTGGGCCGTGTTGCCGCCGGTGATCGTCACGCGTAGGCCGTCGACGAAGTAGCTCATCGGTAGGAACCAGTGCAGTGCGCGGAAGAAGCCGGGCAGTGTCTCGTACGGATAGGTGCCCGCCGATGTGGTCAGCTGCAGTAGCAACAGCACCAGGATCACCGCACTGGCCACGCCGCCGAGCCAGGTCCGGAACAGGTGCGCGATCGCCGTGAACGCGAGGGCTGCCAGGACCACCAGGCCCAGCATGGCCCACGTCATGGTCGGGTCCAGCCCGAGGAACACGTCCAGCACGACGAACAGCACCAGTCCGCCGACCGCGCAGCACGCCGCCGCCGGGAGCCAGCCTGCCAGCGCCACGGTGATGTCTCCGGCCCGTGAGGCCAGGGCCCGCGCGGAGATCGGCCGCAGGATCAGGAACGCCGTGATCCCGAAGACCACCAACGCGATCGCGAAGAAGAACGGGGTCAGGCCGCGGCCATAGGTCACCGCGGGGTGCAGGTTCTCCGTCGCCACGTCGACCGGGGAGGCCAGGGTCTCGGCGTTGCTCTTCTTCTGGTCGTCCGACAGGACCGGGATCTGCGCCTCGGCGTCGGTCAGACCAGAAGCCAGTGACGATGCTCCCGACGCCAGCTGCGTGATGCCGTCGTGCAGGGACGCCGCGCCGGTGGCGGCTGTGCCGAGGCCCGTGTCCAGTGTTGCCGCGCCAGACGCCACCTCCTTGGCGCCCGCGTCGAGCTGGGAGATCTTCGTTGCCGCGTCGCGTACTTCGCCCTGGAGGCGGGGCGCGTCCGTGGCGAGTTGCTGCGCGTGCGTGTTCACCGACGCGGTCGTGGTCTTCAGCGCGGTCGCCGACGAGTTGACCTGGTTCGCGAACCCGGCCGCCTGTCCGGTCGCCTGCACCAACTTCTGGTACGTCGGATCCGACGCCAGCTCCGGGTGCGCCTGCCCGAGGGCGGTCACCTCGCTCTGCACGGACGAAGTGCCACTCGCGACCGCGTCGGCCGTCTGCGCGGCGGTGCCGGCGAGGGAGTCGGCGGCCGATGCTGCGTTGGCGGCGTCCTGTGTGAACGACGGCAGCGCGTTGGCGATCGTGTTGGCCGCGGGCACCACCACGTCCGCGATCGCCGACACCCCGTCGGACACCTGCTGGGCGCCTGGCGCGAGCTTGTCCGCGCCTGCCTTCAGCTCACCCAGCCCGCTGGACAACGACGCGCTGCCGGTCTCCGCGCTCGCGGTCCCGTCCTTCAGCTGGTTCGCGCCGTCGACGGCCGACGCCAGGCCGTCGCGCAGGCTCTCGAGGTTGTTGAACACCGACTCGAAGTACGCGCTGACCGCGGCCGCGCTGATCTTGTTCTCCAGCGAGGCCTGCACGGTCTGCGCCATTTTGCCGACGATGTAACCGTTCGCGTCGTCCAGCGTGATCAGCATGCGGGCCCGTTCCGGCGTGTTCTCCGCGCCGCTGGCCAGTTTCTTCGAGAAGTCGGACGGCACGGAGATCTCGAAGTAGTAGTCCGTGTCGTGGACGCCGCGGGCCGCCTCCGCGCTGTCGACGAAGTGCCAGTCGAAGATCCGGTCCTTCTTCAGCTCGTCGACGAACAGCTTGCCCGCGTTGACCTCCTGGCCGTTGACGGTGACCGGCTTGTCCTCGTTCACCACCGCGACGGGGATCTGGTCGAGCTTGCCGTAGGGATCCCAGTTCGACCACAGGTACAGCCCGCCGTACAGCAGGGGCACCAGCACGACGAACGCGAGCGCGAGGCGCTGCAGTGGCGTGCGGAACCGCTTGATCTCGAACCACGCCAACCTAAACGGCCGCACGGTCGTTCCTCCCCAGGTCGTAAACGATTGCGCCGTCTGCCAAAGCGGCGTCGATGGTGCTGGCCACGGTGGTGATCCCGGCGTCGGCGACGGTGGTGAGCGCGGCCCAGATCCGGCGCTGCTGCTCGGGTGTGGTGTGCGCGTCGACGTCGTCGAGCACCACGGCGGCCGGCCGCGCGGACGCGGCAAGCGCGAGTGCGAACAGGGCCGCGTCGTCGGGCGCGAGGTCACCGATGACGGTCGCGCTGTCGATGGTCAGACCAACGAGCTTCTCCGCCCAGTCGAGATCCGTGCCATAGAACAACAAACCGGCCTCGCGCCTGCTGTCGCCGACCGTGAGGTCAGGATCGAGCTCGACGGCGCCGGTGGCGCGGGCGACCGTGACCTGCCGGCGGATGTCGGCGCGGCTCGCGGAGTCGTTGACGCGCAATTCTCCCGTGCTCGGTTTCGCCCGTCCGGCAAGAGAAAGCAGTAGCATGGTGCGCCCGCTCCCTGACGGTCCTGCCACCGCGGCCACGGATCCGGCGGGCAACGCGAGGTCGACATCCCGGAACACCCAGCCCTGCCGCGTCCGCAGGCCCAGGCCGATCGCCTCGATCACACCGCCTCCAAAAAATATACATAGCCGTATCCGATACAAGAATGTACTCTTGACGGTATGGCCCAGCCAGTTGAGACGGACGAGGCGTCGGTCACGCGACCACCCTTGTCTCGCAAACGGCGGCAGACACAAGCCAAGTTGCTCGACGCGGCACTGGACGCGTTCGCGGAGCGTGGTTTCCACGGCACGTCCGTCGAGGAGATCTGTGAGCGCGCCGGCTTCAGCCGGGGTGCGTTCTACAGCAACTACTCGTCGAAGACCGAGCTGTTCATCGCGCTGTACCACCGCGCGGCCGAAGCCACGCTGGACACGTTGAACGCGCACACGACGCCGGAGAGCCACGCGCCGAACCGCGACATCAGCGAAGTGGTCACCGACATGATGACCAACATCCCGCACGACCGGCGCTGGTACCTCATCAACGCGGAGTTCGCGCTCCACGCCGTGCGCAACCCGGCCGCCGCCGCGACCCTCGCCGCGGCCCGCAGGCGGGCACGGGCGAACTTCTCCGCGCGGATCACCAGGATCGTCGCCCAGATGGGCCGCAAGCTGACCGTGCCGGCTGACGACATCGTGCGCTGGCTGTTCGCCCTGAACGAGGGCGGTGTCTCGCAGGCCTACCTGGAGCCCAACCTGCTGCAGCCCCACGATCTGACGCGCCAGGTCACGCCGTACCTGCTGGCCGCGGCCACCGTCCCGCTCAACGACTGAG
>Ga0307512_10008492_pt1 | contig 10001 bp, 16 predicted proteins | sample 14_EM_MG_FD_200267 | JGI IMG/M metagenome (GOLD analysis project Ga0307512, IMG submission 200267) | Populus trichocarpa ectomycorrhiza microbial communities from riparian zone in the Pacific Northwest, United States - 14_EM | ecosystem: Host-associated > Plants > Roots > Unclassified | place... | reverse complement strand
TTTTCTGGCGGTCGACCGTTTCCAGGTAGAATCCTAGATACATCGTAACCGATTCCCACCATTGGTTGAAGGTGGACGAGCTTTTCCCGTTGAATTTTTCCGGATTTTCCATCTTGAGCCTTGAGGTGTGTACTCGGGCTCCTCTTTCCGGCTGCTCTATGGCTTGTGCTGCCGCGATTCCGGCTCCCACTAGCTGGGCTATTTCCCCTGGCGTGAGCATGGTTACCAGCCGGTCCTGGGTGGGTTCCCTTGCTCCCGGTGGGGGCCTTCCTGTTGGTAAGTTCCGTTCGTACAGGTCGTTGTCATCCTCGCTAGGAGGGTGCGAAGGTGAGGGCGGTGTTCCCCTTTGCGGAGGTCTCGGTGGGGGTCCACCTCTTCCTGCCCCTTCTGTACCTTGGGGTCTGTCCGGCAGGCTCGTAGCTGGGACTGCCGGGGTCCTTTGTCGTCATTGTTGGGTTCCTCCAAGTAAGGGACTCCTCAGCATGAGTCAGGTCAGCAGTGCCCCTGGGCTTGGAGTGGGCCGGGTCCATCTGGCCGGTGTTGCGGGTAGGGGAACTGCAGTTGCTACTCGCAACAATTCGTCTTGTGCTTGGGCCAGCCGTTGCTCCAGGCCGGCCATTCGATCTTGGTCCTTGTTTCGTTGTTGTTCATGCGTTTCTACCTTCTTTTGGTGGTCAGCAGCCCATTTCTCCACGTTACCTTGGAATTCCATTAGGTGGACGTTTCAGTCCAGGTTTGCTTCCGACAGGAAAGCTACTGCGTCGTGCATTCAGGCTAGTTGTGTTGCCTCGTGTACCCGATGTAATTCACTCGTCTTGGAGTGTTCGATGATCGCTTCCCAGACCTGTCTGGTGAATGCCTTGTATGCGTTAGCGGATACCATCAGCTCGTTTCTTACCCAGTCTCCTGAGATCTGTTCCTAGGCTTCCATCTGCTCGTAGACATATTGGGCTCCTTGTGCCAGTCGGTTGTAGGCGCCTTCGATCCGCCTGATGCGTCAGTCCGTGTGGTCCAACGTGTTGCCGCAGACGTCCATTAGCTGGCGTAGGTCTTGCTCGGCCTGCTGCTGGTGGTTGGCCATCGCCCGCATCCACCCGACAGGGTTGGCAATCTCCAAGGTTTCCTCCTGGGGTTCTTCGTCGTTGGTGATCTGGAGCAGCCCTTCGGGTGCCTCCAACCGGAGCATATTATAGTCGGACAGGGTAGACATTTCTTAATATAGGTCAAGGAAGTCTCCGCTGTGGATGGTTGAATCGTAGTCGAAGTGGTAGTCGAATGGGTCAAAGAGTTCGTCTTCGTCGAAGCCGGCGGGTTGGGACAGTAGTGCACAGTTCCACCACTGCTGGGTATACCAATGGTAGGGGGTGCACTCGATTGTTTCGTGGATAGGCTTTGGTCCGTCGAAGAATTCTTCCCACTGTTTGTACTTTACGATTTCATTGTCGATTGACTGAAAGGTGTGGTCGAAGGCGTATTGCGTCTTAGGCTCTAAGAAGGTAGATAGTTCCAGTAGGTAAAGGTGGTCTTCGAAGTAGGTGTCGTCGAAGTAAGTCATGAAAGTAGGGTGATTTTGAGATCAAGATTATAGTGTGACACTGGGGTTGTCTCAAAACCGGAGTGCGGAGAGGATCAAAGATAATCAGGCTACTTTCGATAATTCACAACGGAATAATCTTAGATCTTGTGTGTGGGTTCGGTGGTAGTGTAGGTGAGGACGTTCGTGCTGTTCTCCCTTCCGTCAGGGCGAAAAACCTTAGTCTTACACTGAGTGACGCTGGCGTGAGAGGTGGTGACTCGGATTTGGATTCCACCGAGGTGCATGGACCTCGTGGGCGACTCATTGGTCCTGGCCGGGCGTAGATAAGGGAGATGAGCTCTTCTTGCAGCTGAGCAGGGAACTTCCTTGCTCCAGACTCGTACGCGTGATTTCGTACCTTTACAACATCGGGTCGGGGCACTGCAGGACTAGCACCAACACTGAGCAGTCGCTTGGCTTTTTTCGTCACGTTAAGATTCTGCCAGGTGCGAGAGTGACCCGGTTTCAGCTGGTACAACCTCGAGGCGAGCCTCTTGGAGCTACCCACTACCTTCGCCGTCTAGCGTCTGCTTGTCCAACATCTTGTACATCTTCCTGGAAGCCTAGCCTCCCGCCCACTCCATAGCCTCGGCCCGCTTCTCTTAAAATTTCCTCTTGAGGTGTGCAAGAGACCTGGGGAGCGACATCGCCCTCGAGTCTGGTCTGTCCGGGTATCCTAGCCACTCCACCCCTCGAGCGCCTGTCTTCTCTGCCGCGAGCTTGACCCACCTGTCGACATTCTCATCCCCTACAACGCTTCCCCGGACACCTCCGAACCTCGACGGTGATATCCGGTCTTGCCCTCCATAGCATTCCAATGTTCTCTCTTGCTTAGAGCGCGTAATATGGCCGGGGCTAAGCTCCTCTGATACCATTAGCCTGACAGCAGCCTGGGCAACCGTCAAGATTGCGATCCTCTCGGGGGTTTTTCGTCTCCTTGAAACAGTTTCCAGTGCCTTGGCAATAGCAACACTCAGCACCATCAGCTTCTTGGTTGTTGCCCATGTTTGTTTTCATTCCCACTTAGGAGAGCCTATTTTGCCATACTACCGAGTGTCCGGCGTCGTCGTCGCTGAGCCTCGATCAAGCCGCTTCTCCTGACCGGTGGCACCTCACACCTGGTCGCCCTTCCACCACAGTCCCGACCCAAACATGCCGGCTGACTGGATGCGGGCTGTCACAACCTTCCTGCAGTTCGCCGGTGAGAGGCCGATCTGCCCTGCAAGCTGGCGGAGCCGTATTATAGCGTTCTTCCCCTCCTTCAGCGGGACGGTATGATGGTCTTTCAGTGTGAGCTGGGAGTCCAACAAGACTCCAAGCCAGCACTTCGCCTCCTCGTTGAATGGGACGGTGACACCCGTCACGGTGTTGGCCGCGACAATTATTGCACTAGTGGGGGATATTCCTCCCCTGCGAAAGAGTGCCACCTCTGTCTTCCCGCGGTCAAAGGCTATTTATTGCTTGCCGCCCAGTCGAGGGATGCCACCACGGCCTCTGGCAGCTTGATCGCTACCTCTGATCAATATTCCGAGTAACGACGCCTCTACAACTTCCTCCGCTGAAATTCTTCATGCGAATGATAAACCTACAGTTACTGATGATACTGTTGCACGGGCGCCGGTGAATGAAACATACTGCAACTCATCTTCAAGGGCCTTGATACTCGAGTAGTGAATCGCCATATCACCTAGACCGGTCTATGTTTTCAAAGAGGAACTTTATGATTGAAGAGTTGGTCTTTTTTTTTGGTGTCGACGTACATAAGCCTAAAAGTTATTGACCCCGAGTTTTCCGCGAACCGCTTCTCCCGTCGCCCAGGCGTTTCTGATGGTATCGCTGCTGTTCGCTGGAAATCTGCCCATGCCCCCCACCCATCTTTAGTTTTGACGCACACTCTTGGTGTGCAGAGCGCCACAATTGTGGAAACGCTCCGCATACCTCGACAGCGATCAGGCCATCTGCTGCTACCCGGTGCGGCAGAACTGCGAGCCAATACGTACTTGTGCCCTCGATTCGCAGAAGTACATAACAAGCGAGTGTCCCGAGTTGTTGCCAAAAGATAAAATTAGCCTTCGTTGCACAACGCGGCGAACTCCGCGCCATGCATCGCACGGCAATTGCCGGACGGTCGCCGTGACGTCTCCGACTAGCGACACCCGTTGATGAGACGCTGTCTGTCCGCACTGCCTTGCCTGCCTCCAACTCGCCAGCGACCGCACTCGCTTCCCTACACGCATCACTGACAGCACTCTTCACCGGCCCCGAACTCGGCACTAGTTAAATACGATGAAGGCGACGGTCACCGTGCCCGCGTTCGCCCTAGCAAAGCTCTTCGCCGTTGCCGCCGCCCGAGCCCCCAGCGCCACGTTTGCTATGCGAGCACAACGAGCGGGTCATCCGCTTCAACAAGACGTCGAGGACGGTACGTTGATGGCGGTGCGTCGCCCCCCGTCGTGCCGAGAAAGCGGAAGATGCCGAGGGAATCACAGTCTGCGACAGCAACCTGCCCGGGGGCGTCAGGATCTGCGGTCACCACGGATACAAGGGCTGCATGGAGCGGTCGGGTCGGCCGTCGATGGAGGAGTAGTCGGATGACGTGACGGGGACTGTTCTTGTTCGGTGCGCGTGGAAGCTTCACAGGAATTAATGTGTATTGCCTTCGCTGGTTGCCATCGTCTTTGTGCTGTGTGGATACGGGCAGTAAGATAGTCATGATGCCATGTGACAGTAGTCGCTCCGCTCTCTTCGCGGCTGCGGCAAAATGTGAAGTCTTGCTGACCCCAGCGGAATCGCTCCCAAGCCCGCAGCCGGTGCTCGCGCGGTCGCCAAGCAAGGTTGCGTAGACGAACACATTTGTCCCGCATGGGAGGCGCACGCTATGCCACAGCGGTGATCACCGCCAACCCTCCACGTTATGCACCACCCAGCAGTATATACCCGATACCTTTCCGCACGACCCCACCCAGCACGCCAACAACGGTCCCCCGGCCGTCGGACCCTGCCACCCGCAACCCTCGCTTCATTCATCCACCACTCCCCGCGAACAGTCGTGAACGCCCACTGTCAGAATAAGGTGGCGTCCGGAGATGAGGAGGCGTCCAGAGATGAGGAGGCGTCCGGACATGACTGAGTCCCCGAGCACCGGCTCGGGGGGCAGTCTTCCGTCCTTTGTCCTGACGGCCTTCCTGTATATAGAGAGATCTTGTGCCCGCATAATACTGATAGACAATCTTCACGTTTATCGATCCATATATTCCAACACGATCCAGCAGTCATCATCCTGATTCCCCCGCCCACGACGACCTCTTCCACCCTGTCCCAGCTCGCGACGACCATCTCTGCCTGTACTCCGCTCGCGGTGACTCTAATGAAGCGCGACGGGGCAATGGGGGCAGGTGAACAAGAGCAAAGCAGTGTGGAGCAGCTGCAATGGAGGAGCGAGAAAGGGCAGGCAGCTGGGTATAGTAGTCGTAGTGGTGGAAAGGGGATCGACGGAGGAGCAGGCTGTTCTAGACGGATGTGGAGACACAGTGTTTACGACTTTGGGAACGTCACGTGAAACTGGGGGGGGTGGAGTTGTTCATTCATTACTCTCGTGCGACCTATCGTGATCATGGCGAGATTATGTACAGTCCGTTTCCTGTCCACTGCGTCCCCCAGCCCCTGACCTGCCTTCACCTATTTCTTCTCCGAGATCTCCCGCTTGAGGTTGGCAAGGGACCGCGGGAGTGGCATTGCCCGCACTTCAGTCCGATCTGGGTAGTTCCGCCACTCCGCCCCGCTGGGCTCTTGCTCCTCGGCCGCAGTCTTTGCCCACTCGTTAGCCTTCCCATTGCCTGCGATTCCCTTGTGAGCCAGGCACCATCGGATTTCAATGACGACGCCTGGCCAAGCTCTGCGCAGAGAGGCAATATGCTTCCGTGCCTGGAGGGCGTATTGTTATCCAAGGCCAGGTTCATCCGATGCCATCCATCTGATGGCCGCTTGCGCATCCGTTAAGATCGCTACCAGTTCCGGGGTTGTGTTTCTTCTTGAAGCTGGTTTTAATGCGCGCGCGAGGGCGGCGCACTCTGCGTCGTAGGCCTCCTGGTTGTAACCCATATGAGTTTTGATGCCCCCCTCGGATTCCCCCTTCTTCCACACCAGTGGATACCCGGCCTTTTCATCCTTCATTCGCGACCCATCCGTGTACATGGTTAGTCCCGGCCGTGGCTTCTCTGCCTCCATTGCTGCTTCCTCCTCCTCTACCTGTAGCAAGGCCGCTTTGAGGGTTTCGGGTTGCTCGAGCAGCACTGTGCTCTCCATTGCTCCCGCATAGGCCAAGGCGTTTGCGAGCCGTCGTCCAAGCTCTATCGGCGCGCCCACTATTCCTCTTGCCTGGTCTCCCTGCGGCAGGCTCAGCAGCCATATCCCGAAACGATGTTGCCTGTTGCCCTGTTGCGCTGTTGCTACTCTGAGGCCAGACTCCATCGATAGTGCTCCCAGGTTGGTTGTCCGGAAGCAGCAGGTTGTCGCCCGTGCCTCCTGGTTGATCAGCCGCTGGAGTTGGTCCGCCTGGCCAATGGTACCCTGGGCATGGCCGCCTTTCCACCACAACTCCGCCATAATCATGGTGGCCGACTGGACGCAAGCCGTCATGACCTCCCTGCAGTTGGCTGGAACAAGCCTTGCCTGTTCAGTGAGCCGTTGGAGTCTCGCCATTGCCTTTCTGCCTTCCTTCAGCCGGGATGCGCGGTGGCTCTTCAGTGTATGCTGGGTGTGCAACCATACTCCCAGCCAGCAGGTTGCCTCCTTCTTGAACGGGATGTTGTTGGCACCAACCGCCACTATTGTCATGGGTCCTGTTCATTTCATGTGAAACAGCGCTGCCTCGGTATTGGCATAGTCGAAGGCTGCCCCGTTCTCAACCACTCATTTGATCGAGGCTGCAGCAGCCGCCGAGAGCTTTGTTGCCACTGCCTTGCTGTCTGCACCGTCTGCCCACCAGCTAATGTCATCCACGAAGGACAGGCCGCGAATGCCCAGTCTCTCGTAAACATCCGTCGTCTAGTGGATACGGCTGACGCTCTCGTCGACACCCGGTGTCTACGGTTGACTCTCGTCGACATCCGGTGACTACAGTTGACGCTCTCGTAGACATCCGGTGGCTATGGCTGACACTCGCGTCGACATCTGCCGTCTGGTGTCTACGGCTGACACGCTCGACGACATCCAGCCTTCTGTGACTACGGTTAATGCACTCGTCGACATCCGTCGTCTGGCGGCTACAGCTGACCCATTCGACGACATCCGGTGTCTGGTGGCTACAGCTGACACTCTCGACAACATCCGGCGTCTGGCGTCTACTGTAGACGCTCGCGCTAGATGTCATCGAATACGTCAGGCGTACCCATCAGAAAGCGGATGCCGACGAGAGCGTCAGCCGTCGCCACAGGAGGCCGGATGTCATCGAGTGTGTCAGTCACAGACTGTAGACGCCGGATGTCGTCGAGAGTGTCATCCGTCGACTCCAGACACTGGATGTCGTCGAATGCGTCAGCCGTAGCCACCAGATGACGGATGTAGACGAGTGTGTTAGCCGTAGACTCCAGACGCCAGATGTCGTCGCGAGTGTCAGCCGTAGCCGCTAGACACCGGATGTCTACGAGAGCGTCAAGCGTAGACACCGGGTGTCGACAAGAGCGCCAGCCGTAGCCACCGGAAGCCGGATGTCGACGAGAGTCAGCCGCAGACACCATACTCCGGATATCGTCGCGCGTGTCAGCCGTAGACACCATACTCCCGGATGTCAACGAGAGCGCCAGTCGTAGCCGCCGGCCGCCGGACGTCGACGAGAACGTCAGCTAAAGCCGGACGTCGACTTCAGAGTGCGATCCAAGCGAGGACCTCTGCGTGACTATCGGGCTGGAAGTCACCGGTGAACAGATACTTGTCACTCCCGATACATCATATGCTTCAATGTGCCAACGTACTTTCCGCTGAGCAGGAAGAAGCCGACACTCTTGCCGTTTCAGCTGTTCTCACCTGCACGAGGGCTTGGGCCGGGATCACCCAGTGATCCCATAGCATTGGCAGAGTCCTTCCATTTGCGTTCTCCACCCTGGCTCGCCAGTACCTCGCCGCTTCGAGCCACCACATTGATGAACATCTGTTGTACTGGAGGCATCAGCAAGTTATGCTGACCGTGACCTTCAGGAGGCCGCACTGAAGGTGACGAGGGACAACGAGCTTCATGCGGAGATCAAGGCTAAAACCGTTGAAATTGCCGAAATGCTAGCTGCCAATCACCAAAAGGAATTGAGGGCTCCAACCTAGCTAATGCTCGTGAGCCAAACGATCTGCGCCGGCCCGCAGTCCCTCACGGTGTCCGTAGGACCGTAGCAAGCTCGACTCCGAGCGCGGACGGCGTATCGTGAGGCTTGGTGGCGCGAATGGGAATGGCAACGGTAGAGAATTTCTGGCGAATCTGCAGGTTTTTTCGGTTGGAACGCAGGGCTTCGCCATACCTGCTTCGCGTGGCGCTCCGGCTCGTACTCGCCTATCAGCCACACTCGATGCCAGTCCAACCAGGAAGCCAGGGCGACAACGGGCTGCTTCAGGACGACAAACCTGGGAGCACTCTGGATGGAGTCGGGCCTCGGGGCAGCACCAACCCAGCTGGAGAACAGGCAGAGGCGGTTTGGGCTACGGCTGCTAAGCCTGCCGCAAGGAGACCAGGCACGGGGAATCGTCGGCGCCCCAACGGAGATCGGACGGAGGCTCACCAATGCCCTCGCCTATGCTGGAAGGGTGGAAAGCACAGTTCTGCTGGAGGAGCCTGAAACCCTCGACGCGGAGCTGCTGCAAGAGGAAGAAGCGGAGGCGAAGGCAGCGGCGGAGAAGGAGCGCCCGGGGCTCACCATGTTCACGGACGGGTCCCGGCTGGACAACGGAGCCGACGGACACGCGGTGGTATGGAAGCACAGCCGATCCTGGAGGGACATCAAGACCCACATGCGCTACAACCAGGAGGCCTACGAGGCAGAGTGTGCGGCTCTCGCAAGTGCGCTGCAAGCGGCCTGGCGAAGACCGACCACGCCGGAGCGGTTCACGATCTTCACGGACGCGCAGGCAGCCATCAGAAGGAAGGCCTCGGACGAACCCGGCCCCGGCCAGCAGTACGCGCTGCAGGCCAGGAAGCACATCGCGGCGCTGCGGAGAGTGAAGCCAGGCATCACCATCGAGATCCGATGGTGCCAGGCGCACAAGGGTATCGCCGGCAACGAGAAGGCCGACGAGTGTGCGAAGATCGCAGAGGAGGAGCCGGGCACCCGCGGGGTGGAATGGCTGAGCTACTCGGACCGTACAGAGGCCCGCCCAATGCCGCTCCCCCGGTCCCTGGCAAAACTCAAGCGGGAGATCTTGGAGAAGAAGTGGGCGGAGGCGCACCAGTGGGAGGGGGGGTCGAACCTCGAAGAAGAAGTACCGCATGCGGGGCAGCCAAAAGCCCAACGGCGCGGTGGCGAACAGCACCAAGAGGCTCGCATCTCGGTTCTACCAGCTGAAGACAGGGCACTGCCTGACCAGCCAGTACCTGAACTGGACGAAGCGCCGACCCACCCCACAGTGCTGGTGGTGCCGGTACCGAATACAGATCCGGGACCACCTCGTCAAGGAGTGCACCGAGTGGAAGCTGCAGGAGAAGATTCTGTGGGCGGAGGTGAAGAAAGAGACAGGGAGGTGGAAGGACAGGTGGAAGGTGCGGGACCTACTGGCCGACGTGAGGTGCAGCCGGGCGGTGCTGGACATCCTCTCGACCACGGACGTGGGCAGGCGGGCGCCGGGGGAGGAGGAGGACGACGCCGTAAGCGCGGTGTCTGAGCTGGAGGAGCAGGGTGCGCGGGCCGAGGAGCAGGGCGCCGGGGGGGGAATCACCGTTGTTCCTGCCCACACCTGACTTCATGGCGTCCGCAGGCACGGCTTAAGGCTTTTTTTTTGTTCTTCATTACTCGCGTGCGGCCTATGGAGATCATGGCGAGAATATGTACAGTCCGCTTCCTGTCCGCAGTCCGCGTAGTGGTGGCTCGTTGCAAGCACCCCTTTGCCCTCCGCCCAGGCCTGTCCCAATAAAGAGTAGACGCGCCCAAGGAAACTGACAAAGGGAAGAAACGAAGGAAATGCGCACCCCGTCCCAGGCCTCGCAGTCGTCCGTCCCGTCCGTCCTGAGGCCTGCCCGGGACTGGACTATGGCCGCTAGTCCTCGCAGTCAAAGGACGGCCGTCCCGTAGACATTTTTCAGTGAGGACTGGACGGACTGCCGGGCCCGGCCGGGCCCGCCCTCCCCCACCCCCGGTCGCCGATCCCCCCACCCTGGCCCCCTGTCTCCGGTCTCGGTGCAGGTGCGTAGTTGCTTCAGTTGTATTTACGGGAGCCACGGCATACCACA
>Ga0307512_10008490_pt1 | contig 10003 bp, 8 predicted proteins | sample 14_EM_MG_FD_200267 | JGI IMG/M metagenome (GOLD analysis project Ga0307512, IMG submission 200267) | Populus trichocarpa ectomycorrhiza microbial communities from riparian zone in the Pacific Northwest, United States - 14_EM | ecosystem: Host-associated > Plants > Roots > Unclassified | place... | reverse complement strand
AGGGCAATCTCGGAGCAGCGCTTGCTGACGTCTTGAACCGTTGTCACGAACGACTGCACGGTTGAATCGACATGGCTGATCTGGGCACTGGCTTGCCGCAAGTCCTGGGCAGTGCTGCGCGCACGAACAAGGCTATCTTCGGTGGAAGCGGCGATTCGCTGGGCATTGTCTGTGACGTGATCGATCGCCACAGTCGTCTCCCGACTTGCGCCATCGACGGTCTCAGCGAGGCGAGTCTGGGCCTCCGACATGCCGGTCGACCTGTCGATTGCGAAAGCTGTGGTGGCGGCGCCCATCGCAACACCGATCGCTTCGGATCGAAGCGTCGAAATCAAGGCCTCTAGCTCGGACCTTGGATGGCCGCCTACGTGGTGTCCCCGCCACCGTTTCGAGAGTGCCCTCCTCAGCGTTAGAACGGCGAACAGAGACGCGGCCGAGAGCACCACTGCCATGAGGCCAGAATGCGCCCCCATCCATCGATCGATCCCCACGGCAATGGCCGCCAAAGAGATGCTGAGGACGACTTGGTCACCGGCGACGGCTGACCAGAATCGAGATGTCTCGTTGCGAATGTTGAACATGTCCTCTTCGTCCTGCCTCCGGGGCTGGTGCGCTCGTCACTGGCACCACAGCAATCTCAGGAACAGGAATAGCTTGCGGCGACGTTCAGACTTCCACTCACGTAAGTCCGCTGCAACGGATACACACAGATCGGCGCGGTATTTGCGACAGGATTGGCGGCAGTCACGGGGCTGCTGATGTCTCTTCTTCCCGGCTCCGTGCCCCTTTCGACCCACGCCGTGAGAACTGCGTACGTGTCATCTTGCGTTGGGATCGGCGGATTTGCGTTCGGATTGGCAGTGCCATTGGCCGGGAAGTGACCCATCCCTGGCACGAGATACAGCTTGTAGAACGCCTGCACCGCAGCGAGACCTCCCATCTGGGTCGCAACCCGGTTGTAGTAGTTGACGACACCGAGATGGAAGATCAGGTTGTCGGACGTTCCAACTTCGGTGATCAGCTTGCCCCCGCGAGCGCGAAACTTCGTCAGGTCGGGGTTGTCGGTGTTGATGTTCGCGAACGGTCCTTGAAGCGCCACGCCTCTGTCGAACGCGTTTGACAGTTCCTCATAGCTGAGGTTCTTCCAACGATTGGCGCCATTGCCGGTGGCGTTCACAAAGGATGGCAACGACCAGGTCGGATCCTGTAGTTCCAAGGCCACCAGGTCCACGTCGATTGACGACGGCGTTGCAGACGCCAGCGCCGTCATGGACACGCCGCGCGGCAAGCCGAACCAGCGTTGGTTCCCCGTCAGCGTGATCGACGTGCCGTTGTCTGCTGAAGGAGAGGGCACCGAGCCGCCGCTGGTTTGGCCATACCAAATCTTGTTGAATGCAGTCGCCATCGCTGGCGTCACGCAATTTGCCGTGGCGTTCGTTCCGCCGTTCGCAACGCAGATCGCGCTCAGGTCGGTCGTCGGGTCATATCGGCATTGCGATGGATCGAGAAGGTAGCCCAGGTGCTGCCCTCCGACCAGGTCGCAGGCGCTTATCGCTGCATTCGATACGGCGTCGAGTTGTCCCTGCGTGGGCGCGACGCCGGCCAAGTCCCGTTGATAGACCACTTGCGGATAGATTGCTGCGGTCGAGAACTTGGACCAGTTGATTGCCGGCGAGGCAGCGATGATCCCGTCAAAGTCCTCGGGATAGAGCTGGGCCTGCTTCAGGCCTTGACGACCCCCCGTCGACCCTCCGTGCCAGTAGGTGTACTTCTGAGTCTTTCCGTAGTACGCGAGAGCCAACGCCTTTGTCTTGAGCGTCATCTCATGGATGCCGAGCTCCGAAAACTGCGACCAGCCCAACGTGTTGATCGTTCCGTCGGGGTTCATGAGAATGGCGCCTCCGCCCGATACGTGTCCCGTGTCGGTGGTCGCTGCGACGGCGCCCTCGACTCCCGCAACGTTCCAGGGCGCAGCGGTCGGAGCGTTCACGATCGCGGTCAAAGACGTCTGTTGCCCCCCGGCCATGCCCGCCCCACCCAGCAGGTGCAGCCTGTTGTTCCAGTTCGAAACTGACGGGAGCCAGATCTCTATGCCGATGCCCTGCGTCGTCGAGGGCGCGCTGGCAGGCCCCGGGTTGCCCGGACCGACCAGGAGCTTGACGAGGCACATGTCGTTGGCTGCCACTGGGGTCGTTGCAGTGGCCGTGCCAGAAAGCAGCAGTTGATCGCCTTTCTTGAACGACTTGACCAGCAATACGGTCGTGCGGCTATCGGGCGCAAAGCCGGTCTTCATCGCGTTGTCGCACGTCAGGTTCGCCGGTGCAGCAGGAGTCGAATCGCTTCCGCCGCAGCCGGTGAACAGAGGCGTCACGCCCGTGCCGAGCGCGATGAGGGTTGCCAATCGATATCGAATTGATTTGCCCATGCCTGTCTCCATGTCGTTGTGGATTTGCCGTTCGCGGCAGAGAGTCCTGACCAACAGGTCTGCGCTCGCTGTGCCGGGGCAGATTGCGCTGCAGGGCGCAGGCGGTCTTCAGGGAAACCCAGCGAATTTCGCGCGAGTGTGCGGTCTGCGTACGCCACGCGACTCCAGGCCTGCGCGCACGATGGGCAAGGCAACCAGCCCGCTCAGCAAGCGCCGCTGATTTGAGGATTGGTGCCGACTCGCGTGCCGTTCACAGCACCGATCGCAGCCGCGCCTGAGCGTCCATCAGCGCCGGCAAGCACTCATCGACAAGTCTGTCCATCGACATTCGTGACGCGTGCGCACCCACATTGATCGCGGCAATGACCTCGCCGCGATGATCCTTGAGAGGCACGGCAATTGTTCGCAGTCCAAGCTCGAACTCCTGGTCGACCAGGGCGTAGCCCTGGGCACGGACGCGCGCAATCTCATCGGCAAGGCGCTTGTGGCTGGTGATGGTTTGCGGTGTGCGGGCCTCGAGTCGCTGCCGCCCGAGCCAGCGCTCGGCGTCATCGTGGGTGAGTGCGCAAAGCAGCACACGCCCGTTGGCAGTGCAATAGGCCGGCACCCGTGTTCCGGGCTGGACGGTGACCGAGACCGGTCGACCAGACGTCGTCGCAGCAATACTGATGACATCGTCTCCGTCGAGTACTCCTGCCGATGAGGCTTCCTGCAGGGTTCTTCCGAGTTCCAGCAGCGCGGGCTGAATGATCCGTGGCAGCCGTGCCGAATGCATGTAGCTCTGGCCGAGCCGAAGGACCTTGGCCGTCAGGGCGAACATCTTTCGATCGCAATTGACGTAGCCAAGATGCTCGAGCGTGATCAAGTAGCGGCGCGCCGCAGCACGCGTCAAATGGCAGCTCGCCGCGACCTCTGCAATCGTGAGGCGAGGCCGATTCTGGTCAAAGGCGCCGATGACTGTCAGGCCTCTTTCGAGGCTGTTGACCAGATCGCGCAGAGGCGGTTCGCACCTCGGAACGGGTTCGCCCGATTCGCGAGACCCATTGCGCCGTACAGTCGCTTTGACGAGTGCGTTCAGGGGGTCCACTTCACATCGCGTGTCAGAGAAGAGATAGGCGCAGTCGTCTGAGTTGGGCGATATGCGAACGGTCAACGATCGAATTACAGCAGCGAGAACACCTGGCTGTCTTGCAGAAGCCGATCTGGCTTGTACATTCCGATCGTGGTGCCTACCCGGAGGCCCGCCTGTGGGTGGCACGCTTGGCGTCCGCTCCGATCGGACAAGAGGCACTGCTCTTGAATCGGGCGACCGTAGATCAGATGGAGGTACGGATGAGATCCGACGGACAAGATCGAGCAGCCCCGGGTGAAGCGCCGGGCGCCCAGGCAAGCCTGAGCCTTCTGACGCCCGAACAGCTGAGTCGCTGGCGTGGATTGCCGCTGGGCTGGATGGGCACGCCCGAGGGAGCATGGAGTAGCAAGTTCTCCCTTGCCAGCACGACTCTTTCGTTGCTCGATTCGGGTGCGCTGAGAGCTCGTATTGGAATCTCTGGACACGCACGCGACACCGACACCAAAGCAGGATCCATGGCCTTGTTCTGCGCAGGCGACGAGATTCGCGTGGACCAACTGGGCTGCAACAACGCACGTCGAATCCTGCTCCACCTCGACGCAGCGGCTTTGGCCCGTCGAAGCCTCTTGGATGATGAGCTTGTGACCGTGGCGCTTCACCGCAGCCAAGAGTTCTACGACCCGTCGCTGACGGCAATTCTTCGAGCAATGCTGAACGAGATCCGCCAGGGATGTCCGAACGGAACGCTGTTTGCCGAATCACTCTCCGTCGGCGTCGCGTTGCACTTGTGCAGGACACGCGGGGTTCAAGCGCCGCCCGCGGCGGGAGAGCGTGGCAAGTTGAGCGAATGGCAGTGGTCCCGTCTGACCGACATGTTGGCAAGCGAGCTGGCGAGCGACCTGTCGCTGTCAGTGCTTTCGGCAGGCGCGGGTCTGAGTGAGCCCCACTTCGTACGACTCTTTAGAAATACAACCGGAATGTCACCGCACCAGTACGTGGTGCAAGAGCGCGTGAAGAGAGCGCGCCAACTGATCGAAGCTTCGACGGTCCCCCTTGTCGAGGTGGCGGCCAGGGTGGGTTTTGCGAACCAGAGTCATCTCACGCGCGTCTTCCGGAGGACCTACGGTACAACGCCGAATACCGTGAGGCGACAGTTGACGCGCGGCAAGCGCATGAAACCCTGAGGACATCAGGTCTGCGCGACGGCCAACCAGCGATCCAGCCGCTCGCGGTCGGCCAACAGCTCGGCGCTGGCGCCGGCGTGCACGACGGCACCGCGGTCCAGCACCACGGCACGCTGCGTGATCGGCAGGATCATGCGCGGGTTCTGCTCGACGATGATCGCGCTCATGCCCTCGTCGCGCACCACCCTTGCGATCGAGCGCAGCAGCTCCTCGACGATGATGGGCGCCAGGCCCTCGAGCGGCTCGTCGAGCAGCAGCAACTTGGGGTTGAGCACCAGCGCACGCGCCACCGCAAGCATCTGCTGCTCGCCACCCGAGAGCTGGTTGCCCATGTTCGCCTTGCGCTCGGCCAGGCGCGGGAACATCTCGTAGGCACGCGCCACCGTCCAGGGCCCGCTGCGCGCCACCGCGGTCAGGTTCTCGTGCACCGTCAGCGACTTGAAGATGTTGCGCTCCTGCGGCACCCAGCCGATGCCGGCCGCGGCGCGCTGGTGCGGCGGCAACGCGGTGAGGTCGATGCCGGCCAGCGTGATGCGCCCTTGGTGCCGGCGTGTCACGCCGACCAGCGTGTTCAGCAGCGTCGTCTTGCCGGTGCCGTTGCGGCCCAGCAGCGCGAGCGACTGGCCTTGCTCCAGCGTCAGGTCGACGCCTTGCACGACCACCGCCTCACCGTAGCCGGAGCGCAGGCCTTGCACGTTCAGCAGCTCAGCCATGCGCCGCCTCCTCGCCTTCGCCCAGGTACACCGCCTTGACGCGCGGGTCGTTCGCGATCGATTCCACCGAGCCTTCAGCGAACACCGCGCCGGCGACCAGCACCGTCACGCTCTTCGCGAAGTTGAAGACCAGGTCCATGTCGTGCTCGATCAGCAGCACCGACACATCGGCCGGCAGCGCGTTGATGATGTCGAAGATCTCCTGGCGCTCGCCCTCGGGCACGCCGGCCACCGGCTCGTCGAGCAGCAGCACGCGCGGTTCGCACGCGAGCGCGGTCGCGATCTCGAGCAGGCGGCGCTTGCCGTAGGCCAGGTGCTTGACCTGCTGGTTCATCACGTCGTCAAGGTGGAACTGCGCGAGCAGCTTCTCGCACGCCGGCGCCACGCGCGGGTCGGCGCCCAGCGGCTTCCACCAGACGCCGCTGATGCTCAAGCGTGCCGAGACGGTCAGCGCGAGCGACTGCAGCGGCGTCAGCTCGCTGAACAGCTGGTTGATCTGGAAGGTGCGCACGATGCCGCGGCGCACGCGCAGGTGCGGTGCGAGCATGGTGATGTCCTGACCGTCGAGCCAGATGCTGCCCGAGGTCGGCTCGAGCACGCCGGTGAGCAAGTTGATCAGCGTGGTCTTGCCGGCGCCGTTCGGGCCGATCAGCGCGTGGCGCGCACCCTTGTGCACCTGGATGGTCACGTCGTTGGTCGGCGTGATGCCGCCGAAGCGCTTCAGCAAGCCGCGGGTCTCGAGAACGACCGCGCTCATGACTTCCCTCCGAACCAGGTCCACGGCCGCATCAGCTTCTCGCGGCCGACCAGCACCAGCACGACGAGGAACAGGCCGAGCCAGAAGTTCCAGTACTGCGGCGTCCACGCCGAGATCAGGTCGTGCAGCAGCTTGAACACGATGGCACCGAAGATGCCGCCGTAAAGATAACCGGTGCCGCCGATCACCAGCACCAGCATCACCTCGGCACTGCGGTGGAACTCGAACACATCGAGCGACGAGAACCCGCTGGTCTGCGCGAGCAACGCGCCGGCCGCGCCGGCGATGCCCGCGGCCACGGCGTACACGGCCACGAGGCGCAAGTTCACCGACAGGCCGATGCTGCCGGCGCGCAGCCGGTTGTCGCGCAGCGCCTGCAGCGAATAGCCGAACGGCGAGTGCACCAGCCTGCGCGCGAGCAGCAGGCAGACGATCAGCACGGCCAGCGTGTACGCATAGGCGGTGCGGCCGCCGAGGTCGAACTCGAACTGGCCCAGCAGCGGACCCATCACCACGCCCTGCAGCCCGTCGGCGCCGCCGGTGAGCCAGTCGAGCTTGTTGGCGAGCTCGTACAGGATGGAGGCGATGCCCAGCGTCACCATCAAGCGCGTCAGGTCGGTGCCGCGCAGGATCAGCACGCTGAACAGCGCACCGAGCGCCGTCGCGATCGCGACCGCGACGACCATGCCGACGAGTGGATCGGGCATCACCAGCTTCGCGAACAAGGCCGCCGCATAGGAGCCGATGCCGAAGAACGCCGCATGCCCCAGCGACACCACGCCGGCATAGCCGAGGATCAGATCGAGCGAGAGCGCGAACAGCGCGAGGATCGCGATCTCGTTGAGCAGCAGCGCGTGCGACGGCAGCAGCAGCCACGACACCAGCAGCACCGCGAGCAGCGCGAACTCCCACCAGCGCCAGGTCGCGTGCGCACGCAGCGATTGAGAGACCGCGCTCATGACAACCCCTCGCCGAACGGGTACGTCCGGCGATCCCCCAAGGGGATGCGGGCCGGCTTGGGGACGGCCCAGCGCTCGGCCCTCACTTGCCACCCCCGGCGCGCGCGAACAGCCCTTGCGGCCGGATCAGCAGGATCACGATCATCAGCGTGTAGACGATGAAGGACCCGAGCTTGGGCACGTAGTACTTGCCGGCGACATCGGCGATGCCCAGCAGCAGCGCGGCGAGCAGCGGACCGGTCAGCGTGGTCGTGCCGCCGACCGCAACGACGATCAGAAAGTAGATCATGAACTTGAGCGGGAAGGTCGGGTCCAGCCCCAGCACCTCGGCGCCCAGCGCACCGCCCAGACCGGCCAGGCCGGAGCCGACCGCGAAGGTCAGCAGGAAGATGCGGTTCACGTTCAGGCCCAGGCCGCCGGCCACGCGCGGGTCGTCGACCGAGGCGCGCAACTGGCTGCCGAAGCGCGTCTTGGCCAGCACCCATTGCAGCGCGATCGTCAACACGCCGCAGACGATGATGATGAAGCTGCGGTACTTGCCGATGCCGACCCACTCGATGTCGAAGCGGCCCTTCAGCCACTCGGGCAGCTGGATGTTCTGCTGCATCGAACCGACGACGTAGTCGACGCCGGTGACGGCCATGAACACCAGCCCGATCGAGAACAGCACCTGGTCGAGGTGCGGCCGGGCGTACATGCGGCGGTACAGCGTGGGCTCGAGCAGCGCACCGAGCAGCGCGGTCCCGATGAAGGCCAGCGGCAGGCACAGCAGAAAGGGCACGCCGAGCCGGCTCATCGCCAGCACGGTGATGTAGCCGCCGGCCATCGCGAACGCGCCGTGCGCGAGGTTGATGAAGTTCATCAAGCCCAGCGTCACGGCCAGCCCGACGGCAAGCACGAACAGCAGCATGCCGTAGGCGATGCCGTCGAACAGAAGGGTCAACATGTGGTGTCAGCCCCTCGCCCGACGAGTACGTCGGTCGATCCCCCGAGGGGATGCGGGCCGGCTTGGGAGCGGCCCGGCGCTCGGCCCGCAGCGCGTCGAGAGAGCGAAGAAGGTCTTGTCACAGCAAGGCTACTTTGCTTTACCCGGATCCTTGACCGCCTTGATCACGTCGAACTCGACGTTGTACAAGCCGTTGCCCATCGCCGGCACGCGCTCGACCTTGCGGATGTAGATGTCCTGCACGATGTCGCGCGTCTGGCCGTCGATCAGCACCGGGCCGCGCGGGCTCTCGAAGATCTGGCCCTTCATCGCGTTCAGCAGCTTCTCGCCGCCCTCGCCCTTGGTCGCCTCGAGCGCCTTGTAGATCACGCGCATGCCGTCATAGCCGCCGACGGCCATGAAGTTCGGGCGCATGCCCTTGTTCGCGGCCTGGAAGGCCTCGACGAACTTCTTGTTCACCGCCGACGGGTGCGCCGCCGAGTAGTGGTGCGAGTTGACGACGCCCAGGGCCACGTCGCCCATGTCGTTGAGCTGGTCGTCGTCGGTCACGTCGCCGGTGGCGATCAGCTTGACGCCGCTCTTGTCCAGGCCGCGCTCGGCGAACTGCTTCATGAAGGCCGCGCCCTGGCCCGAGGGCAGGAACACGAACAGCGCATCGGGCTTGGTGTCGATCACGCGCTGCAGCACCGGCGCGAAGTCGGGCGACTTCAGCGGCGTGCGCAGCTTGTCGAGAATCTGCCCGCCGTCGAGACGGAACTGGCTGTCGAAGAACTTCTCGGCATCGAAGCCGGGGCCGTAGTCGGCCACCAGCGTGACGACCTTCTTGATCTTGTTCTTGGCGGCCCAGTCGGCAATGCCGATGGTCGCCTGCGGCAGCGTGAAGCTGGTGCGGATGAAGTAGGGCGAGGCTTCGGTGATGCTGCTGGTGGCCGCGGCCATCACGACCATCGGCGTCTTGCTCTGCGTGCCCAGCGGCGCGGTGGCCAGGGCCGTCGGCGTGATGCCGAAGCCGGCGATCACCGCGACCTTGTCGTTGACGATCAGCTCTTGCGCGAGGCGGCGCGTGGTGTCGGGCACGGCGGCGTCGTCCTTTAGAATGACCTCGACGGTGCGGCCGGCGATCTTGTTGCCGTTCTGCGCCATCCACAGCTTGACGGCCGCGTCGATCTGGCGACCCGTCGACGCCGACTGGCCCGTCATCGGCAGGATCAGACCGATCTTGATCGGGCCGGTGTCCGCCGCGAACGAGGGCATACCGGCGCACAGCCCACTGGCAAGTGCGAGGCAGAGGGCAGTGGCACGTCGTCTTGAAATACTTCTCATCGGATGTCCGTTTGGGAAGACGACTGTTGGGTCGTCGATGGAGAGAGGCCGGCATCGTTCGGCGCGGCGGGCGCTGAGCGATGTCGAACCGGATGGAGCTTGGTCAGGTTGTGGATGCCCTAAGGGTTGGCGCAAGCGAAGTTCGCCGCGTCGTCGGTGCTGCCGGACCCCTTGTACTTGGCGACCTGGGGGTAGACGCACAGGGGACGCGTCCGGGCCACCGGCTTCGTCGGATCGTCGTTGGTGAACTTGGTCGCGACGATTTCCTGCGGTTCCGCTCCCTTCTCGGACCAGGCCATCAGGGCCCGGAAGATGTCGTGCTTCGCGTCCGCGGCCACGAGGCCGCTCGACCCCTGACCGAACTGGTTCGGTCCGGCACCGCCGCCGCAGTGGCCCATGCCGGGTGCCATGTACAGCTTCGCGAAGTCCAGAGGGATGTTGGCAGTGGTCATGGCCTGCTTGACGCCGTCCCAGTACATCGTCGTGCCTTCAGACATGATCAGCTGGTCCGACCAGCCGTGGTACATGATCACCTTGCCGCCGCGCGCCCTGAACTTGGAGAGGTCGGGGTTGTCGGTGGCCATCACCGGACCGACCATCTCGACGTTCTTATTGAAGAAGGCC
>Ga0307512_10008489_pt1 | contig 10004 bp, 9 predicted proteins | sample 14_EM_MG_FD_200267 | JGI IMG/M metagenome (GOLD analysis project Ga0307512, IMG submission 200267) | Populus trichocarpa ectomycorrhiza microbial communities from riparian zone in the Pacific Northwest, United States - 14_EM | ecosystem: Host-associated > Plants > Roots > Unclassified | place... | reverse complement strand
CAGGCAGTCGTCGACGACCTGGCCCTGTAGTTCGGTGGTGACGAGCTTCGCCTCGGCGGCCTCGTCGGCGGTGAGCGTGCCCTGGTTGTGTGCGAGGACGCAGGTGTCGACGAAGGCCTGGGCGGATGTGATCCGGGCCCGCATCGCGGCCAGCCGGAAGCGGGTGTCCTGGAACTTCGCCAGCGGACGCCCGAAGGCGGAGCGCTGCTTGGTGTAGGCGACCGTCTCCCGCAGCGCGGCCGCGGCGTGGGCGACCGCACCCATGGCGACGACGAGCCGTTCCAGGGCGAACTGCCGCATCAGCAGGACGAAGCCCTGATCCGGTCCGCCGAGCACGTCGGCGGCCGGGACATGGACGTCGTCGAAGAACAGCTCGGCGGTGTCCGAGGTCCGCAGGCCGAGCTTGTCGAGTTTGCGGCCCCGGGTGAAGCCAGGGGTGCCGGCGGCCACGAGGAACAGGCCGATCGAGTGGTCCTCGCCGGTGCGGGCGGCGACGATGACGAGATCGGCGTTGATGCCGCTGGAGATGAAGGTCTTGGTCCCGTTGATCAGCCAGCCGTCCCCGTCCGGGGCAGGCACCGCGTGCGTACGGATGGCGGCCACGTCCGAGCCGGTGCCGGGCTCGGTGATCGCGATGGCGAGCAGCGTCTCGCCGGAGACCGCGCGGGTGAGGTGCCGGGTCTTTTGGTCCTCGGTACCGAATTCGGCCAGGTATGGGGCGACGACGCCGGAGTGCAGCGGGACCGCGAGGCCGGACTCGGCGGCGTTCGCCAGTTCCTCGATCATGATCTGCTCGTACCGCAGGTCGGCCAGGCCCAGCCCGCCGTAGGCGGAATCGGCCCATGGGCACAGCAGGTTCTGCTTGCCCGCGATCCGCCAGATGTCCTTGCCGACGATCCCCTCGCGCTCCCAGCCGGCCTGCCTCGGCAGGACCTCGTGCTCGACAAAGCCGCGCCATGCGGTCCGGTAGGCCTCGTGGGCGTCGTCGAAATATCCGTTTCTGATCACGGTCCGACGGTAGGCGGGCGGCACGGCGGGCGGTCATGACCGCAGCGCTCGCAGTCGTTGACCTGTGTGTCCGACCGAGTGTCCGACCGCGTGTCCGGCCGAGTCCCGTACGATCGGCGGTCATGGCCTCACCTGCCGAGGAGGACGCGCCTCCCGCGTACGGCGCGCCGACCCGCTCGGTCGCCATCCACCACGTGCGGGCCTCGCTGCGCGGAGCCGAGCGGCACGGCGTGGACATCGCCGCGCTCCTCGAACGGGCGGCCATCCCGCCGCGTCTGCTGGAGGTGCCGCTCGCCCGGGTGTCGCCCCAGCAGTTCGCCCGGCTCACCAAGGCGGTGTGGCAGGCACTCGACGACGAGTTCCAGGGCCTGGGGCCGCAGCCCCTGAAGGTGGGCACCTTCGCGATGATGTGCCATGCCGTGGTGCACTGCAGCCCCGACCTGCGGACCGCGCTGGACCGTGGCAGCGCCTTCTACCGGCTGTTCCCCGCCGGACCCCGGTTCCATCTGGAGGAGAAGCCGGCGGAGAAAACGGGTGCGGAGTCGGCGCAGGAGACCGGCGAGGCGCGCGTCGTCTTCGACCTAACGGCCTTCGACGATCCCGATCATTACCTCGCCGAATCCGCCACCGTCGTCGCGCACCGCTTCGCGGGCTGGCTGATCCGCCGGCGGATCAACCTCACCCAGGTGGAATTCAGCCACCCGGCGCCGCCACACGCTCTGGAGTACGACCTTCTCTACGGCGCTCCGTGCTCTTTCCGAGCCCCCCGCACCGCGCTCGTCTTCGACCGTACGGTCCTCGACCGGCCGGTGCTCCAGGATGAGGCAGGGCTGCGTGCCTTCCTGCGCCAGGCTCCAGGTGATGTGCTCGCCCGCCTGGACTACGGCAGCACCGCCGCCGCTCAGGTGCGCCGGCTGCTCGGGCAGTCGCTGCCGGACCGGATGCCCGATCCGCAGGAAGTCGCGGCCCGGCTGGCGGTGAGCGCGCAGACCCTGCGCCGCCGACTGGCCACGGAGGGCACCTCCTTCCAGCAGATCCGAGACCAACTGCGGCGTGATGTGGCCATCGCGGCGCTGGCCACAGGCACGGTCTCCATCGAGGACATCTCGAAACAGTTGGGGTTCTCCGAACCCAGTGCCTTCCACCGCGCCTTCAAACGCTGGACCGGCTCCGCCCCCCGCTCCTACCAACCGGGCGGCTGAGCGACCTGCCGTTGAGTGAACGCCCGGGTCAATGACCTTGAGCGGCACGGTCACGGCACTCGCCCGGCCCCGGCTCGTACCGTCCCGTCATGACCGAAGCGCTGATCTACGACGCCGTCCGCACCCCGCGTGGCAAGGGCAGACGCGGGGCGCTGCACAGCGTCAAGCCCGTCGCGCCGGCCGCCGGGCTACTGCGGGCACTCGCGGAGCGCAACCGGCTGGACACCGCCGCGGTGGACGATGTCGTGCGCGGCGTCGTCCCGCCGGTCGGCGAGCGGGCGCCGACCTGGCCCGTACAGCGGTGCCGGCGGCCGGCCGGGAGATACGTCCGGCAGGAGTCCAGTTGAGCCGCTTCTGCGCCTCGGGCCTGGAGGCGGTCAACATGGCGGCCGCCAAGGTGGCCTCCGGCTTCGACTACGTCCTCCAGATCGAGAAGACGCCGATCGTGGTCAACGACAGCCGCGGCTTCTCCACCACCCGGGTCTTCGGTACGTACATCACCGAAGGCGCAGCACTCGTCGCCGAGGGGGTCCACCCGGCGCTGGTCGAGAACGTCGCCCATAGGGCCGTTATGGCCGTCGGGCCGCTCGCCGTCCTCGACGAGGTCACCCTGACCCTCCCGCTCCAGGCGCGCGACCAGGCCGAGCCGGGTGTCCCGTACGCCGGTCCCGCCTACCAGTTGCTCGACGCTCTCGCCCGTGAACTCGGCCGCACCGGAAAGGCAGGCGGCGCCGGCTTCTACGACTGTCCGGCAACGGCGGTCACAAGAGGCTCTGGCCCGGCCTGGCCGAGTGCTGGACCAAACCGGATGATGCGGCGGTGCCCGAACCGGGCATCCACGACAGGCTGCTGTTCGTCCAGGCTCTGGAGACCGTACGCGTCCTCGACCAAGGCGTCGTCGGCTCAGTCGCCGACGCCAACATCGGATCGGTCTACGGCATCGGCTTCGCCCCCTGGACCGGCGGCACCCTGCAACTCGTCAACGTCTACGGCCCACGAGCATTCGTCGCCCCGCCGACCACCTCGCCGACGCCTACGGCGAACGCTTCCGGCCCCCTGACACACTGCGCGCAAAGGCCGACCGCGGCGAGTGATTCCGACCGGGCGACCGGTCACGTATCGAGTCTGGAGAAGTGCAGCATGACAGTGGTTGAAGAAGCAGGGCTCGGGCGCGTGGGGATCTGGACCGCGAGCCTGGACTCGGTGCCTCCGGCTGCGACCGGGCAGATCGCGGCCGAGCTCGAAGCCCAGGGCTGGGGCACCTTGTGGTTCGGCGAAGCCTACGGCCGGGAGGCCTTCACCCAGGCAGGGCTGCTGCTCGCCGCCACGGGGCGCATGCGTGTGGCGACCGGCATCGCCAACATCTGGGCACGCGACGCGGTCGCGGCCAACGCGGCGTCCCGCACGTTGGCCGCGGCCCACGGGGGGCGGTTCGTGCTCGGGCTCGGAGTCAGCCACCGGCCACTGGTCGAGCGCGTGCGCGGGGGCAGTTACACCAAACCGGTTGCCGCCATGCGCGAGTACCTCACGGCGATGGCGGGAGCAACCCTCCACGCCGCAGAGGCCAACGAGCCACGCCCGCCCACCCTGGTCGCCGCTCTTGGCCCCCGGATGCTGGAGGTGAGCCGTGAACTCGCCGACGGCAGCCATCCGTACCTGGTGACACCGGCGCAGACCGCCGAGGTGCGGGCGGCTCTGGGGCCGGACAAGATCGTCGCCGTGGAGATGGGCGCCGTGCTCACCTCGGACCGCGAGACCGCGCTACGGCGGGCGCACTCCCATCTGGACATCTACACCGGTCTGCCGAACTACCGCAACAACTGGCTGCGGGGCGGCTTCGACGAAACGGACCTCATCCGCGGCGGCTCCGACAGGCTGGCCGAAGCACTCATCGCATGGGGCGACGAAGCGGCGATCCTCAGCCGAGTGCACGAGCATCTGGCCGCCGGGGCCGACCACGTCTGCGTCCAGGTCCTGATGGAATCCCCCTTCGACCTACCGACCGAGCCCTGGCGAGAGCTCGCACCCGCACTCGTAGGCGCATGACGAACGGACCCCCAACTGAGCTGCCCCGCGTTTCATTGCGGCCGTTCTTGCGTGTTTCAGGGGGCGTTCGGGGTGGCCAAGGAACGGTAGTGGGCCGCCTCGAACTCCTCGGGCGGGTGGTGGTCGAGTGCGGAGCGCAGGCGCTCGGTGTGGTACCGGCCGACCCACCGCACGACGGCGTGTTCGACCCTGGTCAGTGTCCCGCCAGCTGCCTGCACGGGTATGTCCTTGCGCCAGGGAATGTCTTTGCGAGCCTGCCGGATCGCCACGCCGCCCTGCCAGGGGTCTTTCTCGTGGGCGCCGCCGCCAATGTGTCGTTCGCCGTCCTGGTGAACCTGGGACAGGACGATCTGCCGAGCCGGCCAGGCACCGCTGCCGGAGTCACCTTCGGGCCGGCCGTCAGCGCCGGAGGTCTCTTCATGCCGGTCCTCGGCACCATCGCCGGCAACCACGGGCCGCGCGGAGTCCTCATGGTGCTCGCCCTGTTTCCCTTCATCGCGTTCGCAGCGTCCACCGCACTGCGGGAACCGGGCGACCCGCAGTGCGGCCGGAGAGGCGCGGACCGGAGTGCGGGGTGCTGAACGCGTTCCCCGCACCCGGCGGCGTTTCATGCGTCGAGCCGGGCGGCCTTCCAGGCGCGGTAGTGGCGGGTGGGGTCGTCGGTGAAGGCGGTGTGGCGGGGGGTCCAGCCCAGGAGGCGGTGGGCCTTGGCGCTGGTGACGAGTTCGTCCTGGTCGGCGGCCATCTGCATCAGGCCACCTGCCTCGGCGCTCTCCAGGGCGATCTCGCCGGTGTGGCCGGCGGCGCGTACGGCGGTGCGCTGTATGTCCAGGGCGGCCAGGCGCTGGTCGTCGGCGATGACGAAGGTCTCCCCGTCGACGGCGGCGGGGTTGTCGAGGATGCGGACGTAGGCGTCGGCGAGGTCCTCTACGTGGACCCAGCTCCAGCGCTTGGCGGTGTCGCCGTAGAAGACGGGGCTGCCCGCCTCGGCGGCGGCGAACCACTGGCCGGTCATGGAGGTGCTCGCGGGGCCTCCGTACATGAACCCGGGACGGACCACGGTGTGGGCGATGCCGGAGGCGGCGAGCTCCTTCTCCAGCGCGAAGCGGAAGCCGATGGGGCTCTCGGGGTTTCCGGGGGTGTTCTCGTCCATGAGGGGCAGGCCGGTGCGGCCGTAGGAGGAGATGCCGGTGGTGAACACCAGGTGGCGTCGGCGGCCGTCACGCTCCTGGGCGGCGAGCAACTCGGCGAACAGGCGCTGGTCACCGCCGACGGGGTCGCTCATGTCCATCAGCAGGTGGACGACCGCGTCGGTGCCGTCGAGGTGTCCGCGCCAGGTCTCCGGCTTGGAGAAGTCGCCCTCGACGGGGGTGACTTCGTCCGCGGTGAGAGCGCGGGCCGCGGGGGCGGAGGTGTCGCGCGCCAGGCCCAGGACGGTGTGCCCGGCGCGGGCCAGAGCGGCTGAGACACGGCGGCCGGCGTAGCCGGTGGCGCCGATGACGAGGATCTGCATGAGGAGTGCTCCGTGTGCTGTGTCGTGCCGCGGGTCAGGCGGCGGGGGTGGTGGTGAAGAACCGGGCGAGCCGGTCGGCCGTCCAGGCCGGGTTGTCGGCCGCGAAGGTGTGCGCGGCTCCGGGGACGGTGTCGTGGCGCACGTCGGCCGCGGCTGCGCGGGCGCCCTCGATGAGGACGTTCTGGGGCAGGCCGTGCTCGCCGTTCAGGATGAGGACGGGCATGGTCAGGCGGCCGCCGGCGCGGGCTGCCTGCCCGTCCTGGACGAGGGTGGCGTAGTGCTCGAAGCCGCCGCGCATCGCGTCGGGGCGGGTGTAGGTGCGCAGCAGGTCGGCGCGGTCGGCGGCGGTGATGCCGCCGCCGGTCATCATCGACCAGAAGCCGGACAGGTACTGCTCCTCCTTGCCGGCGGTGAGCAGGGCGGCCAGGTCGCTCTGGGCGTGGAAGCCGAAGTGCCACGAGCCGCCGGTGGCGGGGTTCATGTGCTCCTCCAGGCCGTGGCCGGGCAGGAACGCCTCGCTGAGCACCAGCCGGATCACGTCGTCGGGACGGCTCTGGGCCCAGGCGTGCGCGGTCATCGTGCCGACGTCGGTGCCGACCACGAAAGCCCGGTCGTGGCCCAGGTGCCGCAGCAGACCGTGGAGGTCCCCGGCCTCCTGGCGCTTGGTCCAGTGGCCGGCCGGGATCTGTGAGTCGCCGGATCCGCGTAGGTCGGGCGCGACGACCGTGAAACCTCGTGCCGCGAGCAGGGGCATCAGCGCCCGCCACTCGATCCAGCTGAACGGCCAGCCGTGGACGAGGACGACGGCGGGCCCGGACCCGCCGGCCACATAGTGGAGCCGGACGCCGCCGACATCGGCGACGGCATGCTCGAATCCGTCCGGTGCGGGTGCTCGGGGAGACATTTGATCACCTCATACTTAATTAGTTAAGCAAGCATCACACTGCTTGCTTAACTAGTCAAATACAGTGGTTGCATGGAGCCCACCGCCACTGACACCACTCCCACCAGTGATCCACTGACTGCCGACGAGCTTCTGCTGTGGCAGAGCCTGGGACGCCTTGTCCACTCCCTGCCGCGCGCCCTGGAGCAGGACATGGCCCGCACCGGCGTGACCATGACCGAGTTCGCCGTCCTGCTGCTGCTGAGCGAGGCGCCCGAACGCCGCATGCGCATGTCCGCGCTCGCGGCGGCCTCCGGCGTCACTCCCCCGCGCATCACACGCATCATCGACGGCCTGGCCCGCCATGACCTGGTGCGCAAGGAACGCCACAGCCTGGACGCACGCGGCAGTGAAGCCGTCCTCACCGATGCCGGACTACAAGCCATGCAGGCAGCTCAGCCCGCTCACCTTGCCAGCGCCCGGCGCCAGGTCCTCGACCACATCCCGGCCGACCTCCTGCCGGGCATCGCCGAAACACTGGCCAAAATCGCCGAGGGCCAGCACCGACAGTCCCCCGGCCTCCCCCGGTAGCCCCGCCATGGCGACCGCCGACGAACAGCGCCCGGGCCCCGCACCTCGCGGGCGTGGTCCCGCGCGAGTTCCATGGCCCTGCCCGACACGCTCATCGGCCCAGCCGGAGCCCCTCCAGCTCCGGCACCCGCTTCTTCTCCGCACTTCCAGCAGCCGGACCATCTCAGTGCGCAGGTCGTACGGCGCCCCGCACAGCGTGGCGTGCAGCCGGTCGTTCTCCCCCTGGAGGACCGCGGCCACCATCCGGGCCAGTGTCGTGACCCCGGGCAGCAGCACCCAGTTGCTCACCAGCCACACCACCGCCCGGTCGAACAGGGCTCACGGCCCCGCCGGCGACGACCACACCCGCGCGGCAGGAGCTCCCGCAGCTCCTTCTCGCCCACGATGAAGTTGATCGGCGACGAACCGCACCACGGAGGCCGGTACCGCCGTGGGGTCCTCGATCAGGAAGGTGCCGAGCATCCGCACCGTGCCCCACTGCACCGCCCACCCCAACCTTGTGGCCGGACGACGCTTCGCCCGCGCAAGCTCCAAGGCTCTGGTGTCCAGGCGGAAGAACAACTCCAGCTCGCACCGTCCGGGGCGGGAGCGAAGTTGCGGACGACGAGGTCGGGCCGGACAGCGGGCCGCGGGTCAGGGATCGTAGTCAGGTGCCCTCGCCTTCGCGCTCCAGGACGGCATGGATGACCGGAGCCCGGAGCCCCGTAAGTTCTGCGGGACCGCTCGTGGACTTCGCCGATCTTCTCGGTGAGCCCGGCATCGCGGATCGCGCGTGGACCGGGCCTGCCGCTGCGGCGGGCGTAGAAGGCGGTTCGGGAGACCTGCAGCAGTTCACCCGTGCGCGAGCGCTCATCGAGCCCGCCACCCATCCCCCGGATACCTTGCACAACGCATACACACTCTCCCGGGAACTCCCGGGAACTCGCAGGTAGAGGCGGAAAGCCCCCACGCAGATGAATCTGCCCCCGCCAGGAGAAAAGACCTGGTCAGAGTTTCGAGGGTAAACAAGTCGTACCGTACTGTGCGTGTTCCTTCGCTCGCCCTTACCTCTTCGGTGAAGACGGCGTTTGTGTTATCCATGAGGTGTGCGGTTGGGGATCTCGGGGCTCAATCGCACGGACTCGGGAATGCCTCTCCGGCGTGTGCCGGAGCCAGCGGGCTGAGTGAGCTGCATGGACCCCACACCCTCCTCTTCGTCCGGTTCACCGTTCGACATGGTCAGCGGTGCCCTGGCGGATTACATCCCCCGGGCCGGATCCACGGCGGCCACAGGTCCTGCCGCTGCGCAGAGCGACCGCCGTGCCCGTCGGCCGGCAGGGGACAGCCGGGAGGCCGGAGGTCAGGAACAGATCCTCGGGGCGGTCAACCTCGACCGGCATTTGAGGATCACCAGCTCCAATTTGGACGCTGCTCCTTTCGCGGGGGTGCGTGTCGCACCGGGAGCCACTTTCGCCGAGTTGTTGCCACCCGGCGACGTACCGACGGTCATGAAGCGGTTGCGGAACGTTGTGGAGACGCGGGAGGCGCACGTCGCCCGGGTCCAGCGCTTGCGGCGGAACGACGGGACAGAGCTGGTGGTCTCGATGAGCATTCTGCCGGCCGCAGCACCACAGGGAGGTCTGACGGTATCCCTGATCGCCATGGCCAAGCGGCTGCACCTTTACGCTTCTGCGGCCGCGATCGGGACGTCATTGGACATCGGCGAGACCGCGCAGTCCCTGGCCCAGTCGCTGCTGGCCTGGGGGGACGTGGCCGCCGTCGACCTCGATTTCGCCGTGTGGACGGGGGAAGCCGTCACCGAGCAGACCCATGAGCGCATCCGACTGCGGCGGGCCGCCCTGGTGCCGGACCGGGCCTGGCCCGAGGGATATCTGACGCGCGGGGACAACCTTCCCCGCGAAGCAAGCCGTCTGCTGGTCGGTGCGGTCACGCGCGACGACGTGCCGCAGGCCATCGTCATTCCCGACCGTGAGGCGATCGAGCGGGTACTGAGCGATCCGCGGCTGGTGCGCGCCTTGGTACCCGGCAGCCTGCCCGCGAGTGTGGCGTGCATACCGCTGGTCGTGGAGGGACCGGAAGGCACACCGGGGCCCATCGTGCTGGGCGTGACGGAAGTCTGGCGGCGGCCGGAACGCCCCTTCCGCGACAGCGAACTGCTCGACCTGCAAGAACTCGTGGCCAAAACCGCCCGTCACGTGGACCTGGCCCGCCAGCATCAGCGTGAGCACGCCCAAGTCCTGGCGTTGCAGCGCCGGCTGCTGCCGCGGGCCGGCAGCGACACGATCGAGGTCGCCAGCGTCTACCTGCCCACCACCCCCGACAGTGCGGGCGTCGGCGGTGACTGGGTGAACAGCTTTCCGCTGCCCGGTGACCGGACCGCGCTGGTGGTCGGTGACGTGGTGGGGCATGGCCTTGGGGCCGCTGCGGCCATGGGCCAGCTGAGCGTGGAGGCCCGCGCGCTGTTGTCGGCGGGGTTGGGCCCCGGGGAGGTGCTGGAGCGTCTGGACGAGACGGTCACACTTCTGGACGACACGGACACGGGTCTGGCGGCCGGCTACAGCGCGCTGGGTTCGACGTGCTGCATCGCGGTCTACGATCCGGTCGACCATAGGGTCGTGGTGTCCAACGCGGGCCACCTGCCTCCGGTCCTCGTTCATCCCGATGGGGCCGCCACCACCATCACGGCGCAACCTCACCCGGGCCTGGGAACCGAGTTCGCTGTGCGGGAACCGTTCGACGTGCAGGAGTTCGCCGCGCCGCC
>Ga0307512_10008488_pt1 | contig 10006 bp, 8 predicted proteins | sample 14_EM_MG_FD_200267 | JGI IMG/M metagenome (GOLD analysis project Ga0307512, IMG submission 200267) | Populus trichocarpa ectomycorrhiza microbial communities from riparian zone in the Pacific Northwest, United States - 14_EM | ecosystem: Host-associated > Plants > Roots > Unclassified | place... | reverse complement strand
TCGAGAGCACGAGTGCAAAAAAAAAGGAAGAAAAGAAGAAGAGGAACCAGCCAACAACAAGCAAAACATTGGTGTATGCGAATTGTCATAGGACTGCTTTTGTTTCGGTTCCTCCCTATGCAGTAGTAGTGGTGATATCGGTGGTAGTGGTGGGGGGGGGGCGGCGACGGTAATGGTGTCGTAGGAGCAGCAACAGCAATCACTGGGTTCCAGCCGCAGCTGACGACGAGGAAGATGAGGCCGAAGCAGCGGGCTGAGCGGGAGCCGCAAACGGATCCTCCTGGGTAGGCGGCGGCGGCGGCGGCGGCTCCTTCTTCTGCAGGGGCGGCGCACCACCTCCACCGAGGGAACGCAGACGACTAGCCAACGAATTCGGTTTCGCTCTGCAGGACCACCGGTCAGCACGTGCGCAGGAGGAGGAGGGGGGGATGGGTGGATGTACTTGGTGTAGGCCTTCTTCTTGTGGTCGGCGAGCTTCTTGCTCACGGGCGTCATCATCTGGTCCGTCGGACTGGTGAACTCGACCGGCTGCTGCGACGCGAGCTTCGCCGCCAGCAGCTGGCGCTGCTTCTCGAGCGTGCTGAGACTGGAGCTGGTGTTGGGGGCGGACATGTTGCGGGTGATGTGTGTGTGGACGTGGGTGCGTGGTGGTGGTTGAGGAAAGAAGGAGAGAAGGAAGGAAGGATGGCAGTGAGACGTGGTTGTCGAGGTGGTGCTTTGAACTGTTCGGTTGCGCGAAACACCGTTGCTACGGCGACCGACACGCCGCCCTGCATTTTTTCGGGCTTGGCGGGGTTGGTGTTTGAGCTGGCTCTACATAGATATAGGTAAGTATGATATGTGTATACATACATATGTACTCTAGAGTAGAGGTATCTGTCGCACCTTCCCCGGATCAAGCACACGTTGAGAGGCAAGGTGTTATGCGGCTGAAGTTTGAGGAAAGAAGCGCTGGGCTTTTGGATCCTACGGGAAATCGATCCAAAATGGTCACAGTGATGGTAAATGCGGACGAACCAATCATATGTAGATAGGGACTGCTGGAAATGTCGATCCAGTTCTCCCGATCGATTAGATACACGATTGTGGAGAGTATGTAGAGTACGTCGTGCCTTGCACACCTATCTTGCTCAGATAGTCTACTGGCAGAGGTACCGAAGCTGGTCGCGAGATTGTGTTTGCGAACTCCGGAGCCAGCCATCCTGGGCCCCCCCCCCCCAGGCTCAGCGGCTTCCCATGTCCACGGCCGGCTGCAGGAGAGTCCGGATTTCGCGATGCAGGCAGATGTCTCCTGGCTGCGTGTGGGCGCGTGTGTGCTGTCATATCTACATGTTGTGCTCGCGGTAAGCCGGATGAACACTGCGGGGTTTCCTTCTTTCCTTCTTGCACTCCTTTTTTCCGTCTTCCGGTTTTCGCTTTCGCCCTTCTTTTTTTTATTTGTTCTTTCTTCGCTTGTGCCTGGCTGTGTGCGGAGATGAAAGGAAGAGCCCCGAACAGACACATGACGCCCAGGAATGCAGCCTCTATGGCCGTGTTCGTCGTGCGGGAAGGCGCCCCGAGGCTCTGCAGCCGCACTGTGGGAGAGAGCACATATCGTAGATATCTTCGTGTGCGTGGTGGCGGGCCTGGCGAGAGACGGTGAGGTTCTATCTATATAGATAATTCTCCTCTCCCCTGCCAGGGGCCATGTGGATGTTGGTGTCAGATGTGGCTGCACGCTCGCAGAGAGGACAGCCGGGGGGGGGAGGCTGGCTCGGCGATCTCTGTTGCACGGAGGTGAAGGGAAACCGGGAGGGCAGGGAAGCGTGGGAGACGCCGGCAGGTTCGGAGGGAAGATTCGCCCGCGCGATGGAAATGAAGGCCCACGGCATTTCCTGCGGATTGCGGATGCTCTCTCCCCACGCGTGCTCGACGAACCACGCACATCTGGAGTCTGGAGCAGCGTTGCTCTCTGGAGTCTGGAGCAGCGTTGCTCTCCGGCGTCTGGAGCAGCGTTGCGCGCCACCCGCACGGTGAGCTGCCCACCTGCGGGACCGACGGTGCCGTCCGCACGAGGATCGTCTCTCGGAATCCGGCCTTGATCCCGACGAAACTCCGCCGAGCTCGCGGATGGCGCCGCAGCACGTGACGGTTGAGCGAGCGGATCCAAGACGACGTTCGCCGCCGGGCGCGGTGCTGATGGAGGTGGTGATCGCTGGCGGTGGCGATGGAGGTGCGGCTGTGGCGGTTGTGGCGGTTGTGGCGGTGCGCGCCGGCCCCGCGCGATCCAACCAGCCATGCTCGCTGGGATCTCCCGAACGGCCTGCAGGTGGCACCCTCCTTGTGCCGATGCTCGCGCCATGCAAGCAGCGCCCGCTGCCTCCTGCTATGAAATCTACATAGCCCGCTGGCTCGCTCGTCGCGACCAAACACCACCCGTCCACAGAGGCAGAAGGCGAGACAGCAGCAGCAGAACGGGATACGCTGCACGACCGCCCAGCCTGTCCAAAAAAAAAAAGAGAGCCGGCCCACGAGCGAGAACACCATCACGAACAGCAGGAACGCCTGCGCGGCCCCCTAGCCCTCCACGAAACATGCCATCGAGCATCCTTTTCCGCTAGAATAGCTACTCTCACGTTCCGTAGGAACCACCCGCCTCGGACGCTCTCGCTTTTGCTTCCACCTCCCTCCGTCGCCGTCTCCGTCGCCGTCGCCGTCTCCGTCATCGCCGCAGATCCTGTCTCTTCGTCGCATCTTCCTCTTTCTCGCGCTTTCCCCATTTTCTCGCTCTCCCGACCCCAGAGAAAAAAAAAACTCCGTATCTCCCCTCGTTCCCACCACCCCCGTCCCCGGATCGTCATCCTCTCCCTCCCCCAATCCTCTCTCTCCTCTCTTCACCCTTCCATCTCGAAACGTCCGCCGGGCAAACCTCTCCCACTCCGCAACGAACACGCCCGGCCGACACGCCCGCAGCGCCGTCCGCCGAGTTGCCCTTTCCACCACCACTCCCTCCAGAGTCAAGAATCCCCCACGTCGAAATCTAAAAAAAACCCCTCCGTTCTGCCCGCACCCAGAAAGGAAAAAGCCTTACATCATCCGTCCCCTCCCTCAGCGGTCTCTCCGTCTCCAATCAGCCCCCGTCGTCCGCTTCTAGCTATCCGGACTGGTCGGAACAGATCCACATTCCACCCGCTGCGATACTAGCAGGCTGGTCGGCTATCTCGCTTTCTCGGTGGTCTTCGGAGTAGGAATTGCTGTCCGTTGATTCTCATTTGCTCGCTCCGTTGCTGCTGCTGCTGCTGCTGCTGCTGTGTGATATTGCGCGCTCGTCGCTGTAGTTTGGCACACGCGGCTGCTCTCTGCGCCGTCGCCTCCGCCCTCTCCGCCCGATAACCCTCCCCCCGACGACTGCCGCATTGCCGCATTGCCGCCGCCGCCGCCACGGGCTTGCCGCTGACGCTGCTGCGACCGTGCGCTCCTGCTCTTGCTGTCATTGTTGCTCTTCGTTGTTTTGTCCGTCTCTGTCTCATTCGAAACGAAGATTTCTGGAAGGGCAGAATCAACGACCACCCAGCAACCATGTCAGGCGGTCAGCACCATCAGCAGCAGCACCATGGCCATCCGCACCACCACCAGCAGCCACAACAGCAGCAGCAGCAGCAGCAGCATCCCCAGCACCAGCAATCCCCTGGCTTTCACCACCGCTCATCCTTTTCCCCGACGGATCGCCACGACCAACCGTTCCACAACTCCTCGCATCCTCCACCGCCTCCGAACCATCCTCCGTACCATCCCGCAACGGCGAACGGCCATTCCGCCCATCCCTTGCCCGCGGCGACCGTGTATGGTGCCCCGTCACGGTCGCAGTACTACGACCCAGTTGATCGCTCCGGGAAACTGAGATCGAGCTGGGGGCACTCGGCGCGTTCGCCGTCGCCTCCGCCACTGCAGACGGAGTCGGTTTCTCGACAGCAGTTATCCGTAGTACGTAGTCACCCATCTTCCTCCTCCCCCGTGTTAGACGCGAATCCCTGACGCGCGAGGGAGGTGTCACCTTTCTTGGTCGCTGTTTTCTTGTCTTCTTTTCCCTCTCTCTCTCTCTCTCTCTCCTCTCTCTTCTTCCCGATTCCTGACGTGTTGAGTGCAGGGCGTAAGAGATAATCACAGTCGGTACGTTTACGAACCGCCCCCACTGCCAGCAGCAACGGTCGTTGGTAGCGGTGGTGGTGGTGGCATCGTTGGCGGAGGTGTCGTCGGCGGAATCTCGGGGATTGTGGGCAGCACGGGAGGCGTTGTCGTTGGAGCCGGCGGCGGTCTATACCAACCGCCGCCAGAACACCGTAACTCGAAAGGAGCCGTGTACCCAATGCCTTCAGCGACCGCGATTGTAGACCGGCGACGAGGCTCCGAAATGTCATCGTACCTGCCGAACGACCAAAGATCGCCGCTCGACATGAACGTGCAACAGCAGCCGAGCTACAGCGCGGTCAAGGCTGAGCCACCCTCGCCGATCGCTGCTGCTGCTCTTTCGGTGAGTGCCGGGAGTGAGAGGGAAATGGACTGCGGCTTTCTCCCCATCGATTGCTTCCTTGTAGTTCGCCAGAGCATTGGAGTGCTGCCAGCTGCCATTCAAGTCTAGAGTAGCTTCGCTAACGGCCACTTTAGACAGCAAGACGAGGCGGCGGCGCCATGTCGATATCCGCTCTGCTGAGCACCGCCGAAGACCTGCCGCATCCTACACCTACCGCACACCCACCACGCCCGCCACAACCACAATTACCTCTCGTGACCCATCCCCAACGCAACAACAACAACAACCACCACGCCACTAATCCCTCTTCTTCTTCTATCCCTTCCACCCATCGCATCCCACACGCTGCTACAGCTACAAGCCCAAGCCCAAGCCATCGCTCCCACCCAATCGAAAAACACCAGCATCAGCAGCATCGAACTCAGGAGCCCACACGACAACCATTAAAACAGCACTCCGCTGCTGGTTCAAGAGCCGCCGTGGCGCAGTATACCCATCCTTATGACGCTGACGCGACCGACAGCGACAACGAACCAGCTTATCAGGCCGCCATCAAATTATCCCAGGCTTCGCGCGACTCCAAATATCTCGACCCTATGGATATAGACGCGAACGTTGAGGCCACCGACACCGCTGAAGATAGCGACGAGTTTACGAATCAGCACCGCATCTACATGATCAAGAACCGTAAGCGACAGCTCGCGTTGAACTGCGCCGAGGACGCCAAACGAAAGGTAGATTGGCTCGTGGCGCCCCTGTCACTCCTTCTCCCCCGCCGCACAACTGCTGACAAGACGAACCAACAGCGTCGATCCAACAAGTATCAGGATCAACTCTGTGGACAACTCGAGGTGGTCGCTAACAACGGCCGCGAACGGGGGCGCAGCAAGTTCCATGACGGCGCGATGGCCGAGGTCATGGCGAAGGAAGAAGAGGATGAGAAGGAGCGCAAGAAAGAGCAGCAGCGCAAACGTCGCAGAGAAAAGGCCGAGATGGAAAGGAGGATTAAGGCCGAGATGGCTGTCAAGGCTGCCAAGGAGGTGGCTGCCCAACCGCCAGCGCGCCGCGACCGGGATGAACCGCCGCCTCCCAAGATCCGCAGGCTCGAGAAACCTCCAGTGTTCGAAGAGAACATCATGGACCTCGGCATGGATGGCCCGGACTCGGACGTTAGTGGTGTTCCACTCGAGGAAGAGGCCGGTAATAGGAGGATCCGTAAGAAGCCTGGTCCGAAGAAGAAGCTGCCCCCGGCTCCGCCGTCCGTGCCAGTTGAGGAGCCCGAGGTCAATACCAAGGTGCCCGAACCTGCTCCGAGGGAGGAGTATGTGCCGCATACGTCCAGGACCTACAGCCAGTTGTACGATCAGATATGGAAGGACATTGCCCGGAAGGAAATACCAAAGCTGCAGCGCACCCAGCAGACTTCTCTCGCGACCAAACAGGCCAACCACCGCAAGACGGCCCAGCTCGCCGCGAAGGAGGCCCAGAGATGGAAGCTTCGGACCACCAAGAACATCAAGGACACCCAGGCGCGTGCCAAACGGAGCATGCGTGAGATGCTGGGTTTCTGGAAGCGGAACGAGCGCGAGGAGAGGGACATGCGCCGTCGTGCTGAGAAGGAGGCGATGGAGAGAGCCAAGAAGGAGGAGGAAGTGAGAGAGTCGGCGAGGCAGGCCAGGAAACTTAATTTCCTTCTTACGCAGACCGAGCTCTATTCGCACTTCGTGGGTAAAAAGATCAGAACGGATGCCATCGAGAAGTCGACCGGTGCCGACGCGGTCACCGCGCCCGCCACCGACGCGAAGCGAGACATCTCCCAGCAGCTGCTATCGATGGCGGGACAGCAATCGGGAGGCGCCGTCAATTTCGAGGATCTGGACTTCGACGACGAAGAAGCGCTGCAGAAGGCGGCGGCTGCCAACGCCAAACATCACCTCCAAGCGACGAAGAACGCGGCGCGGGCGTTCAACCAGCCTAGCGGATCCGAAGGTGGTGCTATGGATCTTGACGAGGAGATGGACTTCCAGAACCCCGCGGGAATGGACGACGTCGATATCGAACAGCCGAAAATGCTCAACTGTACGCTGAAGGAATATCAGCTGAAGGGACTGAATTGGCTCTCCAACCTGTACGAGCAGGGCATCAACGGAATCTTGGCCGACGAGATGGGTTTGGGAAAGACCGTGCAGTCGATCTCGGTGATGGCTTATCTTGCCGAGCGCCACAACATCTGGGGTCCGTTCCTGGTTATCGCGCCTTCTTCGACGCTGCACAACTGGCAGCAGGAGATCAGCCGTTTCGTCCCCGACTTCAAGGTCATTCCTTATTGGGGCGGTGCCAAGGACAGGAAGATCCTGCGCAAATTCTGGGACAGGAAGACGCCCGTCTACACTAGGGATTCCCCGTTCCACGTTCTGATCACCTCCTACCAACTGGTCGTTCAGGATGCCGCAAATTTCTCGCAGATGAAATGGCAGTACATGATCCTCGACGAGGCCCAGGCCATCAAGAGTTCGTCCAGCACCAGATGGAAGGCCTTGCTCGGGTTCCATTGTCGCAACCGGCTCCTGTTGACGGGCACTCCGATTCAGAATTCCATGCAGGAATTGTGGGCCCTGCTGCACTTCATCATGCCGAGCCTGTTCGATTCCCACGATGAGTTTAGCGAATGGTTCTCGAAAGACATCGAAAGCCACGCGCAGAGCAACACCCAGTTGAACGAGAAGCAACTTGAGAGACTGCACATGATCCTCAAGCCTTTCATGTTGCGCCGTGTGAAGAAGCACGTGCAAAAAGAGCTCGGAGACAAGATCGAGAAGGACGTATTCTGTGAGCTTACCTACAGACAGCGTTCGCTCTACAGAGGCCTTCGCGACAAGATCAGCTTTATGGACCTGATCGAGAAGGCCGCAGCCGGCGACGACAACAACCAGACGCTCATGAATCTCGTCATGCAGTTCCGCAAAGTGTGCAACCATCCGGATCTCTTTGAGAGGGCCGATGTTCGCTCGCCACTCGCGTTCACATCGTTCGCGGAGACTGGTTCTTTCTTGCGCGGGGGTCCCATCCTACAAGTGCCGTACACTGCCAGAAGTTTGATCAGTTACCGAGTTCCCAAGCTCGTGTACAGGGACGGTGGCCGATTGGATCTGCCTGGTTCTGACTCTGACCATGGCTTGAGGAAACACATCCTGACCAACCGATTCAATATCTGGAAACCGGACTGCATCAAGGCCTCAGTCGACAAGGAGCGAAACAGCGCGTTTTCGTGGGTTCTATTCAGTGACACTAGTCCTGGGGAGGCATCGAAGGCATTCCACCACTCGCTCATCGACAAGTTCGAGGCCCTTCGCCAGAAGCGGACCCCGCGTTTCTCTGTTGTATACGACGACGACGACGGGTCGTGGCAGCCTTGGTATGCGCGACTGCTTGTAACCGATCTTGCGGCAAGGGAACCGATCGCCACGGCGACCGAGGGGGGCGTTATGGCTTCGCTCCTAAGGATATCGGAGGATAAGGTGGTGAACGAGAGATTCAACTGCATGGACCCCCTGGCGTTCAGGGCTGTTTCGGCGCCACCGATTGATCTGATCTGCCACAACCAGGGCGCTGTCATTGAGCAGGAACAACTTCTTTTCAACGAGAGGACCAGGAGATTCCTTCTCGGCCCAAACTCCCTCGAGGACGAGTTGTTGTTGGAGAACAAGGTCGACCCTTCGGAATTCCTGCCGCCGCCAATGCTTCCGAGACCTTCTCTGGAGAAATTGGCTGCCAGCCATGTGCAGGTCCCGTCGATGGGACGCTTCGTCAGCGATTCCGGCAAGCTCGCCGAACTGGACCGTCTGCTTACGGAGTTGAAGGCGGGCGGACACCGCGTACTCCTGTACTTCCAGATGACGCGGATGATGGATCTTTGCGAGGAATACCTCACGTACCGCCACCACAGGTACCTGCGTCTGGACGGTTCCTCGAAGCTGGAGGACCGTCGCGACATGGTCGACGCCTGGCAGACAAACCCGGATATCTTCGTCTTCATCCTCAGTACGCGCGCAGGCGGCCTTGGGATCAACCTTACCGCCGCCGACACGGTCATCTTTTATGACAGCGACTGGAACCCTACGATCGACAGCCAGGCCATGGACCGTGCCCATCGTCTTGGACAGACCAAACAGGTCCGGGTGTTCCGTCTCATCACGAGGGGCACCATCGAGGAGCGCATCCGCCAGCGGGCCCAGCAGAAGGAGGAGGTGCAGCGCGTGGTCATCCAAGGAGGCGACCCTGGCGCCAAGAAGAGCGTCGATTTCAAGGGTACTCGCGAGGTGGCAACCTGGTTGTTCGACAAGGACGAGGCGGAGGCGCTCGAGACGGCGCTCGCTGCTAAGGAGAAGGAGCTCGAGGAGCAGAAGGCGAAGGCTCCGGCCAAGGGCAAGGCGAAGAAGAAGAAGGCCGCTGTGGCCACGTCCGCTCCAGCAAGCGCTACCATCGATATCGAGGACATGTGAGTTTGCCCCCTCTTACTCACGCTCACCACCGCGTGGCTGACACGATTCCACAGGTACCACGAGGGCGAAGGCCGCTTCGACGACTCCGGAAAGCCCAGCGAGGCCGAGACTCCCGGACCTGTCCTTGGTGGCAGCAAGAAGCGCGTCAAGGGTAAGACCAACAAGAAGAAGACCACACAAGAACGGCTCAACATGATCGATGGGAACATGTGAGGGCGGTGGATGTTGATGTTGGGGGGGGGGAGTGTTGGTCCCCCGGTGCGCGGCTCTGTTGTATTCGCTGGCTGTACTTTTACGGTTCTACTCTGGTTCCAGGTGTTTTCGCTTCACTTCGCTGTTTCTTTTTCTTTTCCTTTTCTGTCTTACTGTGGGATGTTTTTTTTTCTTTCTGTTTGATCGTACATGTACCAATATTTAGGTTCGGTGCCGGATCCCTTTCTCTCATTCCGCGTCTGCTATTCGGGGTGTTTTGTACAACGTGCTGTGCTTAGTTGTTGTCTGTGTGATGGGAACGGAAAACGGGGGATATGGCATGGCATCTGTAATGATCGTCGTCGCGCAGGGGACGAGCGAGAGGATAGAGGGTAGTTACCTTTAGATGTGGCGTACAGGGTGGAGCAGTGAAGAGAGAGTGGCGAATGATATGGCTATGATCGATCGAACGGGGCACGGGGACGGTTGTTTGCCGATGATCTCGACCGAGAAGGGGATGGGAACTCTCGACAGTGCGTCACTTGCACTCTCTCGGATCCGACTCTCTCGGGGCCGGACTCCGCAGGGCAGATTGCTTGCGGTAATGACCAGTTGGTATGCACAGTGCGAGTATGGGTGGCGTGCACGGCAGCTCACTCGAGCGATTGGCGAACAGACTGTCAATACGTCGGCGCTCACTCACGGGATAGCGGACGGCGAACAGGAAAGGACTGTATATAATATCGTCATGATCCAATAGGGTCGCACACGATTAATGAATCATCATCATCAGCTCATTCAC
>Ga0307512_10008486_pt1 | contig 10008 bp, 7 predicted proteins | sample 14_EM_MG_FD_200267 | JGI IMG/M metagenome (GOLD analysis project Ga0307512, IMG submission 200267) | Populus trichocarpa ectomycorrhiza microbial communities from riparian zone in the Pacific Northwest, United States - 14_EM | ecosystem: Host-associated > Plants > Roots > Unclassified | place... | reverse complement strand
TTTTTTTTATTTTTTTTTATCTTTGCTTCCATCATAGAAAGATGCTACAATCTGGAGACAGAATACTTTCAGTTCTTTAATAAATGGCAAGCATATAAGTTTTTCAATCAACTTTTGGTTTCTACTGCTTAATATATTTGCTCATGGTTTTACATCCTAGACAAAAAAGGAGAAGTTTTTAACCTAGAAGTCTTTTGTATTTTATTTCATTGAAGAAATATTTTCAGTTTTTTTATTTCATGTGATTATTTGGTTGCAGACGCTACATGATTGTGAAAATATTCTCAGCCAGCATCGTGTGGCATTTGAGAAGGATGCTATCCCGCCTGACACTATAAATGACATCAATAAGTTTCATGATACACTTGTCACCTCGATGTCAGATGATCTCCACACTCCTGTTCTTTTGTCTGCACTATCTGACCCATTAAAAATCATTAATGATATGCTACACACTCGAAAGGTAATGAGATTCAGACAAATGTTTATTTTTATGGATATTAGTTACTTTGATTGTACATAGGTGTGTCAGCTGTAGATAGCTTTAGTAGGTGGTATAAGTTTTTGGGGGTTTAAATTTGGTTATCTCTCTCCCTCTAACCTCTGTGTTGCTTATTATTGAATGAATGATCCATTCAGGGAAAGAAACAAATAAAGCGAATAGAGTCAATTGCTGCTCTGGAAAAGATGGTCAGAAATGCTCTTATGGTCTTAGGGTTGATGCCCCCAACTTATAATGAGGTAGCTTACTGTTAGAATATCACTAATGCATTGCCGATTTAGATATGCAGACTACAAAACCCCTTCCCCTCTCCCAATTATAACACATATAAGATCCATGTCATTCTCAAATTGCTGCACCAGCATGCATCTATTTTCCTCCAATATTGTTTTTCATGTGTTCTCCTGTTACTCCCAGAAAGCTTTTTGATTGCTTGCCTGCCCATTTATGCAATTATCCCCATCAGTTTTCCTTTTAGCTGTTTAGTGTCTCTCAGAGTGAATCTTAGTTTTGTGCGTGCCGATAAAAGCTTTTTTTTTTTTTTTAATCTTTCCCCTTCTAGCTATGATTTACTAAACCGTTTCCTGCTGCAGGCTCTGCAGCAATTGAGGGAAAAGGCACTGAGGCGTGCAAAGCTGACAGAAGATCAAATATTGCAAAAAATCGAGGAAAGGACTGTAGCAAGAAAGGACAAAGACTATGAAAAATCAGATGCTATTAGGAAGGATTTAGCTGCTTTGGGCATTGCTCTTATGGATAGTCCAGATGGCACAAGTTGGAGACCAGCCATTCCGCTTGCTTTGCAAGAGCAGCAAGTTGCTTCAACTTGAATGGCTCGTGGAATTTCACTCTCTTGTCTTTTCTGCCTTGATAGTTTCCAAGAATTAGTTTTTTTCTTGTTTTCCCTGTCTACCAACATCAGGAAATTTGTTTTGGGATATTGGAACGAGGGATAAAGCCCTATGACATGGCTATTCTATGCTATAATGTGGGCATGGACAAAAGATGACTAGAAATTTCAGTCCATGAAGCAAAAAATTTGGCAACCATACGTGTAATATACATTCTTTAAAACAGTCAAGTCTTGTAGAATCGTGGCTGAATGAGGCGAGTTTCGTCGATGAAGTCTGTATCTGTCAATAATGGCCCTGGTACATATGCCTGCTCATGTATTAACAAGATTATGCGTATTTTATTTTTTTAAATTAAATGTTGGTTGCATTTCCACATCATAGAGCTCAAACTTTTTGCTCCAATATGTTGAATCTTATTACTATACATGAAAAAAGAACAAGTGATCAATTTTCAATCTAATACTCACAAGCAGGAACAGTGGAATTAGCAATGTGAGCAAATACAATAGAGAAAGGGGCAACAGTTATTGGATCGGACTGGCTGGTTTCAATTGGTTCCAAAGGAGGGACACTCCCAGATGAATTTACAGAAAGTATGTTCCCATTTAGGAGCACTGTTTGACTGTGTAAATCACCATTCAGGGCCGTTAAATGATATTCCTCTCTTGTACTGACATCGATATTTGAACCCTTAGACATCCCAGAAAACTTTGTTTGATTTTGTTGTTGCGTTACCAAAGTTCCATTGCCGGTAACATTTTCAGTTGAAACATGGACTTCAACAGTAGTGTTTCCATCGAGGTTGATCAACAGCAATGTAATTCCTTTCTGTAATGGCAAGAACAGATTGCGTTAGCCAAGCAGATACATGAAATTTTGTTACTAATCAAGTTTTACGAATCTTCTTACCGATGCTTTTGCACAGTGAGCATAAGCGCGTATGTTGTTAGTCCCAGAGAAAGTTGTTGACAGAACATTTCTTCCCATCAAACGGTGCCACAGAAGAGCACTGATGGATTAAAGTAACAATATTAACAATAATATTAACAGCAAAATCATTTAGTCTACTTCCTGGGTTCAAGATTTACCTGTAATAATCAGGATTAGGGACAAAGGTGCCAGTGTTAAGAAGGCCATAATTTCCACCAATCAATGTCTGTCTACAATATGTTTTTGTGTCATATGACGATGCCATGCCTAGCTGGTCCAAGTACCTGTTGGTAAATGGAAAACCAGTTCAATCAATGTCCACGCTTTCAAGTTCAAACAAAGAAAACCAAATAAAATACAGCAAATGTGTGAACTAGCTTACCAGAAACTAAACACAAATGCATTTGTGACACGATTATGGCCACTGTTGTAAGCACCTCCTGCCTCACCAACCCAAGCAACAGCTGGAGTCCCTGAAGTCTTCAAAATCCCCTGAAGACTTCTGAATGGTTGGGAACCTCCGTCGAGGTATGATGGATTCAATATCTTATCAATTAGGTGATCATCAACACCTACACGCAAGAAACAAGTACAAAACATGCTTCTCCAGTAAGCAGTCTGGGGGCTGCAAGGAACAGAACAGTTCTGAAGCCGAAAAATATTTGAACTAGATTGCTACAACACCAGAATATTTCTCTAGATTGCTGGTTTATTTACCTGGACCAAGGTTATAAATGTGGTGGGTGACTACTTGAAGAGATCTAGGTGTTTTGTTTATAAATTGTGTGAACCAGTTTGCATCAAAGAACCCTCCTGGTGCTAGGACTAGTGGCTTAACTTCAAAACCTGCATAAATAGTTTGCACTATCATCTGCAGATTGTTTATGTCAGATGCATATTGATCTGCTGCAATTCTTGTTCCAATTCCTTTCCCACTTACTTCATTTCCTGAAAATTACGAAGAGTCTCATGTAAGAAAAAAAAGTTACTTCCATTACTAATGCCACCGGCAGCTACAGCAGACATTTATAAGAAGTTAAGAATTACTGTTAAGAGTTAAATTTAGGATATTTCAAGTTGCTAAAAGGAAACATATAGTTCTTACCAAGCTCCCAACCGTGAATGGTGTACCCCTTGTTAACAGAATATCGCATGAGAAATTCAGCATCACTTGAATTCCAAGCACCTACAGCAGAACCATCTGCCGCTGTTGTCCTGCCACTCAACGCATTTAACCCGAAAAGAACAACAGCCCTGTATTTCAAAATCAAAATATAACACTTCAATATTGATTCATCGTATTAATCCAACTATTGTGGAAACTAAGAACATAAACTAAACACATTTTTAACTAATTTCATGAGAACACTACAGCTAGTTACCCGGCTTGTTTGAAGAAGTTGTTCAATTCATCCCACCGAGACATTGGCAAGCAACCTTGGGAAAAGCCGAACATTTCTGGACTACTTTTGACAAATGTTGGACAAGGTTCACCTAGTCTTTCATATGTGACTTTATCTTGTAAAGTGCCTCCCATTCTGATTTTCAGAGGAGAAAAGGCTGCAACTCAATCAAGACTATGTTATAACTTATCCATGAATTATGAGTAAAACTTGGTAAACGAGTCTCACCTTTGATTGCATTCAACAATATTGGGTTGGTAAGATCCTGAAAAAAATTGGAAAAAGAAAGAAAGAGAAGCAAAAAGAAATATATTAAGTCCATATCTGATGATCTTACTTTAAAAAAAAAAAACAAAAAGAAAAGTAAAAGAGACAAGGAAAATAACACACACACACAGACAGAGAGAAAGTCCATAGCCTACCTTACTCTATATTAACAATTGCTTTCTTTATCACATTCTTTCATATTTTACTGTCACTATTAATATTTAGCCTCTTCTAATAAATGTCAACTTCTATTTGTCTGGTTCTCTTTGGAAGGCTTAGAGAGTCAAATTTTTATGTAAAATAGTGGTGCTATTGTGCTTTACTTTCAGCTTGCCATGGCAGATTTGAGAATATGCAGCTTCCCGAAAGGTGATTGTATGTGTGAAGGATTTATAGGACAGTAATTGCCAACAAAAAAACTGAGAAGAACCATATATTAATGATAAATATATATACACAGTTTCACACAAGCATTCGCTTTTCAATGATGTTGTGGTTGCATAGCTGCAACCACGAACCTCTCATGCAAGCTACAAGTAAAGCACAGCTAGCACACCTATGTGGGCGTTAAACTTGATTACTGTGATGGATTATGAACTTAGAAATGGATTTAGGAAAGAATTAATTGATGGACCACAGTTTATCTGCTAGTTGGATTCTTAGTTATAATTGTCTGAAGTATATCTAGAAAGCAGACAAGTTGACATGGAACAGAGAACAAAGAGAATATTTGACAAAAGAAAGAAAGAAAGGAATAGTAAAAACTCAAGCTATGCTGCAATTCTCACAAACTACTTGACAAGCTTACCAGGTTAAGAAAAGAAGCTTTGCCCCAGCTACAAGTTCCATAGTCACATTTATCGGGAGGCCACCAGTCCAAAGTAGCACAAATAAAATCATGGTCTGTTGTCCCAATTGGAGCTGTTCCATTGATAAAAACAGTGCCTTCAACAATATTTCTAGGCCCTCCTGTTCTCTGTGAAGCCGCAGATTTTGAGGTTGCACTCAGCCAGTAGAAACAAGCACAGAAAACGCAAACAGCGAACAAACTGCCCATCTGATAAAAACAATGCCTTGTGTTTGTCTCTTTATCAGCATTTAAGGTCGCCATGCAAGTGTCAGAATTATGCAATATAAAAGGAAACTATCGCTGGTTTGACAGAACAGTATCTGATAGAAAAGAGTCGCCAGAAACAGATCAGGTTAGGCCAAATGAAACTATCAAACCAGAAAAAATATTTGCAAGTTTTGGCTTGGAAACTAGAGCAGGAATAAACCTCCACCAAACCATTTCATTATAACGAGAAAAGGTAAGGTCCCAACAAAACCTTCACCTTTGTTTTTATAGAGATCAGACACTGGCTGCCTTCCCCACCAAGGTCAACCGTGGACATATATACTACATATGGTTTCTGAATATACAAGGAGGATGCATCAACAATTAGACTAGTGCATCCACTAGAAATTTATATAAGGTGTCCTCTTTAACCAATATTGTTTGTGATAACATATATTATCATTTTCCACTGGGACAAAAAATGATAAAATATTTGGCTAACGCAATTGCACTTTCATTTCATGGGATTTTCCTTCGAGCCTGCCTAGGTGGGTACTGGGAATGGCATACTTGTCAAAAGGCTTCTTTTTTTTCTTTATCCCATGTTTGGTTACAGATGTTGGCATGCCAAAAAGAATATCAAAACATGCCCTCTCATTTCTCATCATCCAAACACATGACGTAGTTGACTCGGAGCTCTTGAGACCTCACCATGAGCGTGATATTGACTCCAAGCCAAAAAAAAAAAAAAAAAGACAAAAAGAATACTCAATAAGCAAATTAGAAGGCAGGTAGGGATATTTAGGAACGCACAGGGAAGGGTGGATGTGGAGCATATAATGAAGAAGTGTGGATTACGTTTTGCCTCATCTCTAAAAGTCTTTCATTCTCTAGACAATAGCTACCCATCTAACTTGTGGAATATCTTTAAGCTCTTATGTTTATATTTAAAATAAATATTTTTATTTTATTCATTATCATCAAATAATAAATTTAGAGATCAATCCTTTTCGAATATCCATTTAGACATGACACTATTTATCATTTAATATAATATAAAATAATAATACATATGTTAAATTACTAAATTGTAAATGTTATATGTATATATTACTATATATATAATTCATTTATTTTATTTTAATATAATATACACATACATTTATATATATAATACTGATATTTATATTTTATATTTTGGATCATGTTTTGGGACGAATTTAACAATATTTATACATAATCTATTATTTAGATTATAATATAAGACATCAATATTTAACCCAAAATAATAATTATTAAATTTTTTTAATATTTTCTTAATCTAATCAGATGATTATCTATTAGTTTCAAATTAAATTACTATTTGATAAAAACATTTTAGAGTGAAGATGGTGGCAATATTTTTTTCTCTTGATTGCTTCTACTTTTTTTAAAAGTGAAGTATTACTTTAATGTTTTTTTTATAGGCAGTATTTGAAAATACGGTCCAAACACTATTTGATAAAAAAATAAATTTATTTTTTATTTAAAATTAATATTTTTTTTATGTATTTTTATCGTTTTAATATGTTAATGTTAAAAATAATTTTTTAAAAAAGTAATTTTTAATATATTTTTAAATAAAAAACACTTTAAAAAACAATAAATAACCCAACAACAACCAATAATAAATGCTACCTATATTTATAATAATAGTAACGTTGAATTTCAACCAAAATTATTCTATGGAGCATGATTGAGTCAAATATTTTTTTATCAAGGTGGTATATAAAGCTATATCGAGATTGGATACGAGATTAGACAATGGTTGACTTGACTTAATATTTTATTATATTGTATTTGTTTTTGCAATAAAAATATGTACTTTTTTTTTCTCTCGTAATTTTGTGTTTTTATAGTTTTATTTAAGGATTTTGTTTTGTAGTTTTTGTAATTTATGGATGAATACTTGTCAAATTTTTTTAAAAAAATTTATTTAGCATGTAATCTTATGTTTCTGCTGATCATTTTTATTTTTTAAAAATAAATCAGGTTGAGTGCTCAATAAATAATTAAATACCACTCGAGTGGACAAGGTTCTCCACTCGAAGATGGAGGAGGGCAAGAGCATATCTCATCCGACCTCTCACCGTTCGTCATATTCTCTCGACTACTTGTACTCCTTTTGACTAATCAACTATGAGAATATTGGAGTCTTGACTCTTGAAAGCTTGGCTCGTTTAGTAACTTTAAATCTATTTAGAGGTTGCGAAAAAGAATTCCTTTATGAATAGATTAAACAAGGCATGGATGATTTATATAAAATTGGATCATAAACTTAATTTCGGTGAGAAAATTCATATGAATTACATAAAATTTATGGGGAAAAAATACGGAAAAGATAAAAACATGTTTAGTTCAAAAAACAAAAATAAATATATATTTGAAATAATTTTAAAGTAAATCTTTATATTTTTAAAATAAAATTCCTTACTATCTTCATCTTTTCAATCCCAAAATAATAATTAAATTCTAGCAAGAAATATTAAGTATCGTTTTATTTTGAGATTGCACTATAATCCAATGATGCTTTTCACTCTTGTAACTTACTATATGCAAAATATATTTCATTTAGAAATACATTATAAACTTGCAATGCTTGCTTAATTTTCTTCGTACAAGGCTAATTAACCAGTGATCATGGAAGCAATTTGGGTGTGTATTTTGTTAAATTACGTTGACAATGATTTGTCTAGTTGTTGCAGGGGTTTGAACCTTAACCTTGATCCTAAATTCATCGAGGTTTTAAGAGGTTATGATAAAAAATTTCTTCCAAGAATCATGTGATGATAATCTTAGCCTCGTATATTTTCTCTTTTTGACTTTTGTTAAGATGAGAAGGCTCAAATCCAAGTCCTATAATCGACCACGAAATTTTCCAGTCTAAAACAGAAGTTCTAGTGCAAAACAAGCCGCAATGGAAAGTAACGATCTTAAATGATCGTATATGCACTCGATTCCAAATCAAACTGGCCTGTGATGGATTCCAAGCTGTTGAAGATATTGCCTCTTCCATCTTGTCAGTAGGGGATGATGGATGTCACATTAACCATGAGCAGCCACTGTACAGAATATCCTTTTTCATGCCAATTTACTCTGAAATCGCATGTTCGTGAGGACTGGGTTTCAGAGCTTGGAGGCCTGTGGCTGTGTAGTGAGGTATGCTATGTATTTAGTTCTAGCTCAAGGAATGCTATTTCAACCATTTGTGTTTGCTGTCAATGCAATCACATGTCTTTGATTCTTGAACCATACTATTGGCGCCATTGTCTAACATTCTTATATTTTGATAGATCTAATCATCAATTATTTTAGCTTCTTGATCTGGTATGCTTGAATGGGCGTTCATTGATTAAAATGTTCTAACTTCTAATAAGTTGATGGTAAAGGCATTGCAATGAAGAATAATTGAACAGTGCACAGTGAATCCGGCTACAATTGTAGCTGAGGGCGATTCTGAAGCATTTGCAGCCTGCAGGATCCCAAGATTCTACTCTTGAACGCGGGTGAATCACAGTATAACAGGGAAATATGCAACAGTAAAAACAACTGAATTCTTAAACATTAGAAATACCAATATGTGCCCGCACACTTGCCACAATCTTTTCGACCAGGATGCAGATAAGACACTCAATCCTCCCAGCTTACGCTCCCTGTTAACCCAAACTCCTAATCTAACAAGAGAAATAAAACAAAATAAGAAAAAAAGAGGAAAATGATTTTGGCCTCATTTCCTCTTCTTAGATGGTGGCTGGGGAATATCTTCCTCATCCTCCTCTTCATCCTCCTCGTCATCATCGTCGTCTTCATCTTCCTCGTCATCATCGTCTTCTTCATCATCATCATCACTACCACCATCACCATTGGCTTCAGGCTCATCCTCCGGATCCTCCGGATCCTCACCATCCTCTCCTTTGTCAGGCACATCCTCATCATCGCCTTCATCATCATCGTCCTGATCATCTTGGCCATCCTCATCGTCTTCATCATCCTCGGTATCACTGGCATCTTGATTATCAGGATCAGGTTTCTTCCTTACGTGAAGCCCAGTAAATGGAAACCTGCAGCTCAAAGAAAGTTATTAACTTATCCAATACTACAGTACATAAACAACAACCGGGACAAATAGATCAGATCACAAACCCTCGACTTGTGCCTGACTCTTCTGGGATGTCACTGGATCTGTTAGGCAAAGAACCTATCTGGTAACAAAAGACAGCCAAATTTCTGCTCGATTAAGAGACCAGTTGGAAGAAACAAATTGTCTCCCACAAGCACCGTGAGAAAAAATCAATGGAACCCAAGCATTTCTCATGCAGCACATACTTTTTTAAACAAACAAATCTGCCACACCATGAATGAGGAAGGTTGAATTCATTTCAATGATAACTGTTACGCACAAAAGAGAGTAGCATTCTCAAAATGTGTATGTGAATCACTCTAGCCATCAATCTCCTTAAGTTAGATCATTTACTTTCGAAGGGCTTCTGCTCTAATTCTATTCCTATATACATCATGCTTGCCAATTTAACAAAGTTGTGGTTTACTTTTCTGGAGGGGAAAAAGAAAAATCCATGTCAAAATTTATTTAACCAACGCCCTACAAGGAAAAACAGCAAGCAAGCCATATGCACAGAGGAAGAGCAAAAGAGGCACCAATCAGACAAATACCATGAAAGCAAAATAAACAAAGAACAAAAACTCACTCCAAACCCTAGCAAAAATAGCACCTCTAAAGTAACATAACACAAACCCCACAGCCAAAAAATAAAATAAAATAAACTCCTTTAGACACAACAAACAAAACCCACATCATAATTACCCCAATTTTACTATAAAAAAACAAACAAGAATACACACACACAAACAAAGAACAAAAATAGTAAAACCCTAACTTTCTCATAAAATAATAAATACTGTACAAAACAGATCCACAAATTCAAAGTATTGTCCTTG
>Ga0307512_10008485_pt1 | contig 10008 bp, 11 predicted proteins | sample 14_EM_MG_FD_200267 | JGI IMG/M metagenome (GOLD analysis project Ga0307512, IMG submission 200267) | Populus trichocarpa ectomycorrhiza microbial communities from riparian zone in the Pacific Northwest, United States - 14_EM | ecosystem: Host-associated > Plants > Roots > Unclassified | place... | reverse complement strand
TTTGCCTTCAAGGCGAACGCAAGTTGTATGATCTCAGGCTATTGGTTCAAGTTTGTTGTGTGAACGCAGGACCTGTATCCTCACTTCTTATTTCACTTCATTTTTACATTGCAAAAGGATCAGATTCAATACTTGCTTTCGTGTATTTTACCAGCAACGAGTCGCCTGCCAGTGCACAAGACGCGTGGACGGGATTCAGTGACAGGGTGGGTCATGGGAAATGACATATGATACAGTATACAACGAGCACCCGTCCGCATGGCAAAAATATCATTTTAAACAGTTTGTCAAAACATGCAATTCACCACAGGGTATCTTCATCAATACCTTGACCCTGACTCGGACTAGACCTGGATCCGCATCTACAGGTCCGGGTTGCACACATCCAGTGGCGGGTATATATTTACACCCAAACCACCAGACCCGTACCCGAGATGTACCCAATCCATCGACCCAGCGGGTTGGCCCACCCGTTGTCCAACACTATGCGCGACCCGAGATTTACTAGGACCTTCAAGGGAGTCATGGTGTATCTTCACCAGGCTGGAATGTGCTTCGGCCATAACACTTGAGTACTAGATGTGTACCGCATCTGTGTGCAGAAGCTCACACGACACACTTTACCTCACAGGCCCAGAACGTCCGACGTCGCGGAAACATATCCACGACACGACAGGTTTGGCGTTTGCGACGAGCGCTACGAATAGAAGCACAATTAGAGCAGACAGTAAAACATCGCGGCGGCAGCACCCTTACATGAAAGAGAATGACAGGACTTCTTATTCGGATTTTACAGAAATGAATCCCCGTGCCCCATCGCAAGAATGGACCAAACTTCCAAGCAAATACCAAGGTTGGTTGTATGATAGGGATGGGCGTCCGGCCGCTGAGACACTGAGGATACGGCACAAGGCAAAATATGTGAAGTGGAGAAACGTTAGAAACCACTTAAAGTTCCTCGAAGAAAGGAGCGTAAGATAGATGATGGGATGAAGATACTGGCCTGTGTCACGGTGTTTACAGCCAGACTGTGATGGGGATGGCGTGAGAACCCAATACCTGTTGTTGCCGGCAATGGCCGGACCTTGGAACACCTGTCAGCAGACTAAGTGCTTTTGAAACGTTCCATTCCACGTACTTCGGGCCGGTATACAGTATACAGTATCGGATATACTACCTCTAGACAGCCAATACACTACACACCATTAGTTTTTCAATTCACCTGTCTTATGCCGACGTTTTCATTTGGGTGGATCACCCGTGGAACCGAAGAGAAGACAAACTACTGATGGGTTGTCTGTCACTGTGTCCAAGACATATGTCCTCATCGGATTCTCTACTCAAACTGGGCCTACCAATGGGACCGAGCATTCTGCCGGGAGGGCGACGCGGACTTGTTTCAATTCCAAGTCAATGCCGTCTACATCTTCAAATAATCTCTTTTGAATGCTCTGCCATTATTATGACACAAGGTGTCTGGCCTATAAAAGCGGGTGTCTTTTCACCACCTCCTGTCACCAGCATCGTCTTCTCCGACTCTCTCTGCACTTCCCAACCACCTTCGAGTAACTGCAAGCACCATGATCTTCTCCAAAGCCTTCTTTGTTCTCTCTTTCGCCGCTCTCGCTCTCGCTGTTCCAGCACCCGGGAGGGTCCCTCCTCAGGTTGCCGACGCCGGTACGTTCTCCTTGAAGGCATGTCTATTCGACACAAGTTGAATCAGACCAACATAGGTGTGGGCAATGTTGTCGGCGCCGCCGTCAACGCAGCGGTCGAAAATGTCAATGTGAATGCCCTTTCGAGTAATAATAAAAACAATAATAACTAGGAATCAAAATGAGGTATGGCTACTTCCAAATTTACCATCGGTGTTATTAATCTCTCTACCCTGGAAGCTTGAAAACACTCGCTGCATGGAACCATCACCCATGGCACAGACCGGACCATTATGCGAGGCGGACACTGGGAAGAGAAATTTATATATCAGCCTGTTCATCCGTTTTGATATCCTAAAAATCATTAATTCTCTCGATCGCAAAGTCGTGGTACCTTTGCTCTATGCCGGGGAGCTGCCAGAAAATTTTCAATTTATCATAATGGCAACACACAAGCAGGTAAAGAACTCTGTCCTCAGTAAGGTAGACAGTAGTGGGCGGCATTGCGTCAGGGTGAATGTAAGACAATTTCTAAGTACCGTAAGGCCAGAACGCTCTGTAGCCTCGGAAACGAGCCACGCGAGCCGCGCCATAGATCTCTGATTAGCTTGTGCTGTCGTGATGTAGTGATCATAAATACGACCAACTTCGCTATGTTACAGCTCAGGTAAGCAGCCAAAAACTACGCTACCTTGTTGGCTCGAGAGAAAGACGGAAAAATGTGAAATTGAATCCAAAAGTAACATCGACAAGTAAACGACGTTACCCTGGAGGCTCATGAGAAACGGTGGAAAGGTAAAAAGGGATCTGAGGCAAAACAAAGGATGCGATGATACAAAGGACGTAGTGTTACTAAAGCTTGGAGCGAAGAAAGTTACCAGTGAAAGAAGTGCTAAATGTGTGTAGGTAATGTGAGTCCCGATCTGCGTAAACCAACTTCCAAACCGTGGTGCGGGGGAGATGTGGTCGATGCAAACTGCCGGTGTGTGTGTGTGCTGCTCGACCACGTGACGTCCACCGCATTCCCTCTTTTCATGTCTCGCCTCCAACTCGCCTTCATACCCTCGTTTTCTTGCGCTCATTTTTTTTTCTTCCTCACGACCAAGCCTCTCCTTCCGCTGCACCCCAAATTTCCCGGCCGAAGACACGTGGATCGCCCAAGCATCGTTCGCCGATGCCACAAGCGCGCGCCGCCTCGAAAGGCCCATCGTTCCACGTTGCACGCACCGCACACGGCCCCTCGCAAGTCGGGTCTCGGTCTGGACCATGTCTCTGGTGGGAAACCCTCTTACTGTGTACAGGCTCGATCAGTCCTCTTTTCGTACGTTCCCTTATATTCCTTTCGTCTTAGCTTTCCGCTCGCTCTCCATTTCTACTATTTCCCCTTTTACGTTAGCCCTTTACCATCGAACGTCGCGGCACCTCCTTCACCCTCGTCGACCAGGCGCCCGCTGTCGCGGCACTTAAATACGACTCAGTGAATTTTTCTTCAGGTCGGACCCTACTCTCCTTCATTATTGTCGCCGCGCGGGTTCGTCGCCGGCAGGACAGCATTCGCACTCGTTTTCTTGACACTCCCCCTCTTCTCGTCTTACACGTAGAATACTTGTCTCTATTACCTCGGACTCGCATCTATAATCCCCTCGTCTTATCCCGTCAGGGAAGGCAACCGAGGCCCATTCCCCCCCCCTCTTCACTTGCGTGCTCCCATTCTTGTCTGACAGACAGACGACAAACCGAGCTACCGTGCTGTCGCTCGTCTCCGAAACACATCCGTGGCCCAGTTTTTCCCCTCTATTTTTTGCCTGCGTGTTCTTGTTCTCGCCCGACCATTCAGCGACAAACCGAAATACCGTGCCGTCGTGCGTCTCTCTGGTTTCGTATCTGCCCCTACTTCGCTCTCCGTTCCTACTGCCTTCGCCGAACGTTTCACGCCTTGGCGTGGCCTCTTGTCTGCCCGCCACCGCCTCGCGACTATCTCGTGCCTCGCCTTTCGACCCTCCTTTCACGCGCTTGAGTTTCTTTTTGCGCGTTCTCGATCTCTCGGGACTGCGGCCTCGCTTTTCCTGGACTTATATCTTCTTTCTTCCGAACTCACCGCTAGGCTGCACCGGATTGGCTCTTTTCAATAGGCTTTTCAATCTTGTGTCGACATTTTCACTCGGGTGGATCACCCGTGGAACCGAAGAGAAGACAAACTACTGATAGGTTGTCTGTCACTGTCTCCCAGGCAGATGTCCGCATCGAATTCTCTACTCGGACTGACCTGACTAACGGAACCGAATATTCTTCCGGAAGGACGTGTTTCAGTGCCGACTACATCTTCCAATCATCTCTTTTGAATGCTCTGCAGTTATTACGACACGAGGTGTCTGGTGTATAAATGCGGGTGTCTTTTCACCACCTCTTGTCACCAGCATCGTCTTCTCCGACTCTCTCTGCACTTTCCAACCACCTTCGAGTAACTGCAAGCACCATGATCTTCTCCAAAACCTTCTTTGTTCTCTCTTTTGCCGCTCTCGCTCTCGCTGTTCCAGCACCTCAGAAGGTTTCTTCTCAGGATGCCGATGCCGGTACGTTCCCCTTGAAGGCACGTCTATTCGACACGAGTTGAATCAGACCAATGTAGGTCTCGGCAATGTTGTCGGCGCCGCCGTCAACGCAGCGGTCGAAGATGTCAATGTGAATGTCCTTTCGAATGATAATACAAACAATAATAACTAGGAATCAAAATGAGGTATGGCTACTTCCAAATTACCATGGATGTTGTTAATCTCTCTACTCTGGAAGCTCAACAACCCCCATAGAAACGTGAAAACACTCGCTGCATGAAACTGTCATCCGTAGCACAGACCGGGCCATCAAAGCGAGGCGGACACTGGGAGGAGAAATTATATACCAGCCTGTTCATCCTTTTTGTTATCGTAAAAATCATTAATTCTGTCGACCGCAAAGTCGTGGCACCTCTGCTCTACCGCCTCCACCGCTCTACGCCGGGGAGCAGCCAGAAATTTTCATATCATTATAATGGCAACACAAAGCAGGTAATGAAAGGACTCCGTTCTTAAGGTAGGCGGTAGTGGGCGGCACTGCGTCAGGGTGCAGGTAATACAATTTCTGAGTACCGTATATGGGTACCTATGGTGTGCAACGTCGGCATCCGCAGCGGATACACATCCCACAGACGGACATTTTATTAAAGATACTCCGAGCCGCGGTCGTCCGTGTGCTTCGCAATCAACAGCTACTTTTGAATCCTATCAAACAGCGGTCACGGTCATACCCCATGTTGTAGCCTTCTAATGCCAAAGTCACCGCTCCTCCTTCACGTCTCTCGTCTCATCTTACAGTTCCCAAGAATCCCTTCCTCTCACTCACCCTTCGTACTGCTATTTTCTTCGACTCTCCACATGTGCGTACGACAATCTTTCGAGTCTATGTTTCCCGGGCGGCGAGTCAGAGTGTATCAAGATGGGAAATAGAGTCCCTGTTTAGCGTCATTCTCGGCCTCTCCCCCGCGTGATCCTAAATAAGCCGTCAAAGAAGTCCACCATCCTCGCCTCGCTCATCTGAGATCCTCACACGCCTGTTGACCTTCTGACACCAATCTCGGGCCAAAATCCTGACCCGTAACGATCGTTCCTTGCGAGGCTCCCTTTGTCATTCCTGCATTGTGCGCCGCCGCAGCACTCAGACGAGCGCCATTGCTTGCTCACTCTTCCTCATTCTCTCGTGTTTGTCTCACGAGTTGACTTCCGTGTCTCCATGGTCGCTTTACCAAGATGAACGCGGCTGCGGAAAGGAATAGCAGATACAGAGGAAGAGGAAGAGAGAGGATGTTGTCGTTTTTTGAAGAGGGAAAGGTGTCCGGAGGAGCAAACCCGATTTGCTTCCGTCCCCGAAACTGTGTCTCAGAGGGTGTCTCTCCATAATTTCTGACGGATTTGAACAGGGCGACCCGATAGAAGTACGAAAAGATCCGGCGTTGTCGGAAACGATGCCAGATATGTGAAATTGACGGTTGAGCTGTGTTTAATACCGAGTTTGTTGAACACTGAGAGGAACAACATAGGGGAGTGCCGTCATGTCGTGAAGCGGCCAACAGAAGCTTGGTGAATGAATAGTCAGGCACGTTGGTCTACCTATCTTCGGCACGTGTCATAAGCATTGATCGATCGGGAATGATGGCAAACCGTTTGTCGCGTCACGGTAATGATCAAAGATCGAAAACATGTGCCATACACTGCAATTTAGTTCGCATATGATACGTACTAAATTACTATAGATAATGCATGATCCGGCGGCTCTGGCCTCGAATCTCCACAGCGTGCTGGAACTCGTCGGCCCTAAAATGTCATATTTTCTCTTCGCTCGCATGGACGCGGCACCTGCTCGGATTCATGTGCAAGCGGTTGCTATTCCCAACGATGCCACCGGCCGACTCGGTGTACCACACCACACTTTCATACGAAGATGGACCATCCATTATACAATCTAGCCTACATTGTCCATATTTACCAGCCAAATGACCCGAATTGAAATTCCTGGATCGTAACAAAGACAAAAGAAACACCCACAATCCCGAGTAACCAATGGTAATTCATGAAACAAGACAAACAGATTAGACGTGATTGCCCCAAGGAGAGTACAAAAGAGGTCGTGGGAGTAGCGCACAGGCCTCAACTGATGAGTTCCCCATCTGACTGGTTGGCGTCCTTGAGTAATGACATATCAATTCGCACTTCGACATCGTCTGCGCTCTGGGTCGCGGTGTTGTGAGAATTCTCCGGTGAGCTCTCTGTCAGTTTTCCGTCGGTCTTGGTTTCGTGTATTGCTTGTCCCTCAGAGCGAAGAGCGGACGTAAATGTGTCCGACGTTGGGAGCGGCGATGTAACGACTGAAGCCTGCTGCATTCTTGCCTCTGCCAGCCTCATTGAGTCATCAGCGCTCGTCTGGGCATGGTAAGGTACGGACCACGAGCATGAGTGAGAAGCCGTTGACTCATGATCGAAGTGATTGCAAACCCAAGCGATGCACTAAACGGTACCGTGACACAGGTAAGGTCCACAGCGTCAACCTAAGAAATGGAGAAGAGAACCCAATTGTTTGAATGGAGCCGCTGTTGCCCCGAAATAAGAAGACGTTCGCCATGTTGACGGCTGTACAAAGAATGGTTGGTTGAGAACTGACGATGTATAGAAGAAAACCTACCCGTAAGCACGACAAAATATCCCAAGCCATCATATAACAAACTTGGCCAGGGTAAGACACACCGCCTCCACTATCTAAAAGATGACGTACATTTTTATAAACTTCGAGGCGCTGCAGAGAGTCAGAATTGACGTCACATATTAAATGAATAGGGCTTACACGGAGGCCGTGGCAGCTTTCGCCTTGAGGAGGTAATATGTTGAGATAGACAGTGCGAGAAAGTCGAATAACATAGCTGCCAAGTAGAACGACCAGGCAGAGATGGCGTCGTTTGGGTGACGAGATCCATTTATGCAACTACAAGCTCCGTTAGGGCTGATGGCAGTGGAACGGTTTACTGCACGCACTTTCCCTGAAAACAGATGCATAATCGCATAACCTCAATACACTCTAGATGGATGCAAGAAAGAGTTGCACCTACGTTAATCATCACAGCTAGAATTGAGTCAGTCAATCAATTAGTGGTCTGGCGAAGGCTGTTTTACTCACGGATTCGATCGTATAGAGAACTGAACCACTCAAACTGAACTCGTATGAGGGCGGAAATCATCAGATGAAGAGTCATAATGACGAACCACAACTACAACGATATACGCCAATATAAGGGCACGGCCTACCCAGACATTTCTGTAGGAGATGTTATATGCCCTGCAACTCGTCAGGCTCGGGGTGTGTGGAACGGAGTGATAAAGACCTACCGGATACCCAGGATTGCATGCGACACCGCCATCTGGAGGGCTGGAAGCCTGGTCAGTTTCTCCCACTCAGACAGTACAGGGAGTTGGAGGAGCACCTTTGAATACAGGAGCGATACGGAAGTAGTGGGCGCAAGTTTTTTGCGAGAAGTGGTGATAAAAGAACCCCACATTGGCGATGACGACTAGGATTATGCTCAAGTATCTAAAGAACATGTGATTAAGATTCCGAACGAAAAGTCCAATTGGCATACCTCATGAGAACAAATAACACGAAACCCAAGCTATCCAGCCAAATTTCTAATCAAAGCGTGATCTTCACATCGTGCACCAACGTTCTTACCTACGTCGCCTTGTTGTCTTGTATAGCTGGCACTCGACGGGGAGTGTGATGAGATAACTGGGCGAGTGTGGGTTACAAGAAGAGTCAACAGGACGGTCCGGGCGACATACTCGTAACCGAGGATGGCTATAGACACAATACGCAAGTTATTAGCTGCCGTGAGAGCGCCCGTACTTGGATTGACTGCTTGGGGGGCAGCAGCGACGACGCCCATGGCGACCATTTCGGACGCCGAGGAATACGAAGAAAATTAACGTACAAGAGACGCAGGGAAGAAGAAAAAGGGCAAATGCCCACATCCCATGCAGTATTTATATACCATAAGTCCGCACGTTGTTTCACCGGATGAGGTCCAAATAGATAAGTACCTTCAATCTGTGGGGGTGAAAATCAGGGGCAAATCACAGCCTGAAGTCCCTCAATGAAGTAGAGCGTCACCTATGTCTGATCGGAATTCTCTCCCCTTGCGAAGGGTTGGGGGGCTAAGGCAACGGACAACTGTCTCTTTCCGGGAACCTCCTTTGTTGAAATTTGAGCTGGGCGGACATCGCTAATCGTACGCCCAAGGGGTTCTAGAGCGGTTCGGTTAATCTTCAGATATGCATGGAGTATCAGGCCGTCTACAAAGAGCCATTGAAAAATAGGGTTGAATGACGTGGACAGTAACTTGAATGTCATGATGGCCGGTGTGTTACTTGTTCCGAGTCCTTTGGTACGATGGGGAGACCCTCGAGTGATTGGCAGTCGGGAGCCTTGTTTTGGCCCAAAATTCTGTTTGTATGACGACTCGATCGGCGGGTTGCGGTGGTAGTAGGGAGAGGGACCCAGAGATGCCAAGCTCAGAGGCAGAGTCACGTTGGGCCATGGGGCTGGAGACCGCTGGTCACTGGCACGGTCAGTGGTGACCGCTGAAGGCGCAAGTTTAGTACTGTACCGACGCAATCGAAGGCACAATACTGTACGTTGGGTTCGAGGGCACTGGCACGTGTAAGCAATCTCAGGACGCCTGTCGAGGGAGTACGGTAACTGAGGTCACCCACAACACAACCATGATCATCGGAGTCTCAGATTACAGTAAGAAACAAGGCTAAACTAGTGTGAAACACGCGGAGTGGAGAATCTATAGTATTGCAAATTTCGACCATTGTCTGGCGAATCCGTCAAGTCAATTTTTTTTTCTCGACGTAATAACGTAAGGACTTCTGTCATACTGTAACAGGGACTTTGAAATGTAGAGCGCTATACGGTACCATACAGTACAGCGGTCGTATGGTCCTAGGTATATCTTATCTTAGTGAGATTCAGCTGCTCCTCTTGCTTGCGTGCCTGGATTCCACGATACGGGCAGCAAGCACTGCCACTACTCTCGTTTCATTACGTTGAGGAGAGGAATTGCAAGGGAGGACGATATGTTGAAGGAGCTACAGTGCGCGGCGGAAATAGGGCCTTCACTAGTTGGTCCGTTCAAAACTTTGCCGGCTTTACCCCTTGTAAACATTCCAGTGAAACCCTCTCCTTTGCGATGAATACTACGTACCTTTCGCGAATCTCCGTAGCTTACCTGCCTCGTCTTGTAGGCAGGGGGGGCGAATGTGGTACTGCCACTTACTGGTGGCAGCCACGCCTGGAGGTCTATCGGAGAAGTGGGCTAGAAAATTACATGGCTGTGGTTGCCTCCACTCAAACGGAGCAGACTTGCAGAGCTCTATCGGGCGTGCTCGGGATGAGTTGGCCGTGAGACCACTAATCCACGTGACCTCCTCCTCTCCTGTATTGCTGGCATAGTGTCATACACTCATACACAAAGCGCGCCACACAGCGCACAAACCTGTGTCTTGAGAGATAAGCGTGTACAGTGCTCAAGCAATGCAATTATCTTGCACAATGAGTACGCCAAGGCAGCGATATGCCAATGGTGGCGACACAAACAACCCCATCAGTCCGACTCAGCCATGAGTCCGTGACTGGTGGAACAACTGCCAAAAGTCGACATCCAAGTAAATGTGAGTTTCCTGTGCTGTTCTGCCAGAGCATGGATGGCCAATTTCCACCTGCTAAGACTACATATAGGTCTTTGTTGCCGAGGTACATTAGACAAGTGATA
>Ga0307512_10008484_pt1 | contig 10009 bp, 4 predicted proteins | sample 14_EM_MG_FD_200267 | JGI IMG/M metagenome (GOLD analysis project Ga0307512, IMG submission 200267) | Populus trichocarpa ectomycorrhiza microbial communities from riparian zone in the Pacific Northwest, United States - 14_EM | ecosystem: Host-associated > Plants > Roots > Unclassified | place... | reverse complement strand
CACTTCCAGACTTTGCCTCAAGGTTGGCACCTCGATCGAGGAGCAGCCTGGCTGTGGCTTCGTGTCCACCGTTGGCCGCGGTATGTAACGCAGTGTCGCCGCTATCAGTCTTTACCGTAACATCGGCACCTCGATCGAGAAGAAAGCTGACTGTGACATCGTTTCCCTCTTTTGCTGCGAAATGCAGCGCAGTCATGCCACTTCCAGACTTTGCCTCAAGGTTGGCACCTCGATCGAGGAGCAGCCTGGCTGTGGCTTCGTGTCCACCGTTGGCCGCGGTATGTAACGCAGTGTTGCCGCTATCAGTCTTTGCCATAATGTCGGCACCTCGAACGAGAAGAAAGCTGACTGTGGCATCGTTTCCCTCTTTTGCTGCGAAATGCAGCGCAGTCATGCCACTTCCAGACTTTGCCTCAAGGTTGGCACCTCGATCGAGAAGCAGCCTGGCTGTGGCATCGTGTCCACCGTTGGCCGCGGTATGTAACGCAGTGTCGCCACTATCAGTCTTTACCGTAACATCGGCACCTCGATCGAGAAGAAAGCTGACTGTGGCATCGTTTCCCTCTTTGGCTGCCAGATGCAGCGCAGTCATGCCACTTCCAGTCTTTGCCTCAACGTCTGCGTCTCGATCGAGGAGCAGCCTGGCTGTGGCTCCATGTCCACCGTTGACCGCGGTATGTAACGCAGTGTCGCCGCTATCAGTCTTTGCCATAATGTCGGCACCTCGATCGAGAAGAAACCTGACTGTGGCATCGTCCCCCTCATTTGCTGCGAAATGCAGCGCAGTCATGCCACTTCCAGACTTTGCCTCAATGTTGGCACCTCGATCGAGGAGCAATCCGACTACGGCTTCGTCTCCCACTTTCGCTGCGAGATGCAACGCCGTCTTTCCGTCCTTCTTCTTGGTCTCAATGTCATCCCCTCTGTCGAGGCACTGCTTGACGATATCGGCGTGCCCCTCGCGTGCTGACAGAAGCATGGCTGTGATGCCGTCTTCCTTCCCAGCCTCGGTATCGGCGCCGTGATCGAGGAGCATGCATGCAACCCTGTGGTGGCCGCGTTGCATCGCGAGATATAAAGCTGTCCGGCCGTCCTGCCCGCGAGCATTTACCTTGACTTTCTGACGGAGTAGCAGTTCCACCATTGTTACCCGACCCTTTCTCGCCGCATAATGGAGCGGTGTATCGCCCACTTTGTCCGTCGTATCCGGATTTGCGTTTGCTTCCAGTAGTAAACCCAACCCCGTCTGCGAGTCTCTCCAAACCGACCAATGAAGGGGTGTGAGCCCACTCTCCGGATCTTCGGCGCCTATGTCTTTACCCGCCCTCAGCATTGCCCGGATGGCTTCCGGTGATCCATGTTTTAGTGAGAGCGCGAGAGACGTTGTGCCGCTATCGTTCGGGTCGTGTGCGCCGTGGAAGATGAGAAGAGCAGCTCCGCTCCCATGGTTGTTCTCGAGTGCATAGTCCAAGGGAGACTTGCTATCTTGGTCTTGGGCGTTGATGGTATCGCTGGCCTGAGCGCGACGCAAGAGCGCACGGATGACGGAGGTATGTCCTCTCATTGAGGCGTAGTGCAACGGAGTCCTACCGCGGTGGTCACCAATAATGTGATCGGCCCCTGCCCCCAACAAAAGCGCCACCACCGTCGCATACCCTGCACATGCAGCCAAAACCAACGGAGTTCTTCCTAACGAGTCAATCGCATTGATAGAGTTTGGTTCTCTCTTCACGAGACGTGCCACCGATAGACAGTCCCCTTTGGCTGCTGCTTGGCGTAACTCATGTTCGTGAAGAATCGCGTTTGTGTTGGTATATGAGTTCGCCTCCGTATCCCCTATCCTGAGGCGATCATTTTCCGACCATTTCTTTAATCTCCCCTTCCACATCTTAAGATCCTTTCCTTCGCCCAGAGCATCAATGATGGTGGTAAATGGGTCGTCGGCATTGACGCCTGACGCAGATTTGTGAATAGCCCACAACTCGCAGAACAAGCCCATTTCTTTTCCGGCAATCTCGGAGTAGTCTTCGCCACCTTGGATTGAATCGTATGTGTTGCAAAGGAGGATATAAATTTTGCTGGCCTGACCCCATTCCCCGCTAGTCACGTAGCTGCCGATTGTTGATTCTGCAACATCTAGGAGCCATATTAGAAGCGGCTCAGCCAACTCCAGCCGACCTCCCGTAAAGTAGTTCGTTATCTCCTGTACTGTGTCTGAAAACACATCTGTACTGGTAACACCAGCTAGAGGTAATTTCCCTGAATTTTGGAGAGGTGGTACGATGCATGAGAGGGCGTCCTCAATAGATGCCAAACCGGTTCTCTCAACCTTTTCTGCAAGTTCATCGAGAACTCCGCTTCTCAACCCAAAAGACGCCTTCACTCCTCGTTCACCGCCTCGACCACGAACTCCGCCACCAATTGACTCCAACGAGGTTTGAACAAAGCTTGTCATGAACGCAGAAAGTATCGCTTGGCCGCAGATGTTCTCCAGGGGGGCTTCTGATATGACTGCCAGGAAGCCGGATTCGACAAACAAGCTCCGAATGGGTGAAGGCTCTCCGATGAAAATCAATCGTTCGCTGCTCGAAGTACTTCCCGAAATACGAGCGGTCTGGCCACTGCCCGGAATGTTGATAATCTCAGCTTCGCGTAGGACCCACTGTTCGTATGACGTCCTCATCGATGGGCTGTCAATCCCAATAACTCGACACCTTTTTGCTCCGTGTCTCATGCCTCCCTGGGGACCGAAGTGCAACATCCACTGGCCGAGAACAGCTGCAACCTGGCTTTTATCCACTTTCCATGTGCTCCAGCCACGACCGTCAGATAACCATTTTCTTGACATACTCAAGTTGATAACCTCAAGTGTCTTCTGATTAGGAGCGATAGGCGAAACGGCAAGAGTCTCATCGGCGATAGGCGTCCTGTCGGCCGGAGGAACGTTGTCGGCCGCAGAGGCCCCAACGGCGATTGGAGTCGCATCGTTTGTAGGAAAATCGCCGGCTATATGGCCAGTAGAGGTAGGGTCACCGCCAGACGTCACCTCGACAATCAACTCCCACTTGAATACATTCGTCAAGCCAGTGGTGGTGACATCGGGGTTCGCACATAAGCCATTCACGGTGGCTTCTATAGCTTCTGCTGTAGCATCTACTGCCGCCTGCCACTGATGGCCCCATTTTGATATTGCGCCTAACCGGCATCGGGCATCGAGGACTCGCTCAGCAAGTCGCCTTTCTCGGAGAACACAGCTGGGGTCGAACCCCCAAGTAACCACGCTCCAGGCGCCACATCCGGTTATCTCCCTAGCGATCGTGTCCAGCTCGTATCCATCCTCGATTGGCGTGGACCGAATGTCGTAAACTAAGCCCCGACGCAACACGGCTCTTAAAATAGTCATCACCGCCGTTGCCACCAGCTGAGCAATCGTAACCGACCAATTGAGCCCCCTTAACCCGAAAAACTGGAGAATCCATCCCACGAGACTTAGCGTGGACCCAACAAACGTCAAAATATCCAGTCGTTTCTCTGCCCTGTGCGAGGTGATAATTTTATGTGAAGCTTGATTCTTGCGCTGTATCAGGTACGAACCGAAATGCTGATCGCCAACGCTGCAGCCTTTCTGGAGCCACACGACCTGGAACTTCTTCCCTTCGTTGATATCCCATTTCTCTTCGTCTGTACTTCGCTCAACAATGAGCGAGCAAAAAAACATGCCCAGAACTAACGTCGCAGTGCCAGTGCACACCAAGGGAAACGCATATGGCTTGACAGATTCTCCGTCCTTGTCGAATTTCACGTTCCACGGCCAATAAAGCACGCTAAACCCGGCGAAGATCAGGACACCAGATTGCAATAAGACTCCCACCATCGCAACTGCCTTCATTTCCAAGCGAGAGACTCTTCGGTCGCTTATATTCAAGGCGATATTCGGCGTTGCACCCTCCATGTTCCTAGTTTCAGGGGGCCGGTTCGTGTTGCTCGATAGAATGCCGGCGGATATTGCGGTTTGGAAATCATATATTTCAGTGGGATGGCGAGTCTCGCGATCGTTGGGCAACAATAGGCTCGCCCTTTCTCCATTCCCCGATTCCTTCCCCGTCTTGTCCAGGCTAGTCGCTTTGATTTCTGTGGGTTTGCTATAAAACAGCTCGATGATCTGCGGCGATCCTAGGACCCTGACGACTGCGTCCCCATCCCACACTTCTGAGACATCGTGGCTCGTAGAAGACATCAATTCCATTTCAATGAAGCCTTTCCCTTCCCTGGCACGTCCTATAATCGCTTTCATCCAGGTGGGTCCACCGGCCCTGATGGCACTTGTGATTGCGGTGATGATACCCAAGGGGGCCATCGCAAATATGACGCTCTCCTCCCAGTTCATGGACTGGCTCATGAATTGCTTGGTGAACTGTTCGCCAAATAGTGCCAAGAGTGGTGCAAGATCGGAGAAGAGGTTGTTGCTGAATTCGTCGCCAGCATCGGCCGCAAGCACGAGGGGCACACGGACAAAGAATACGAGTGCGCCGAACAGTCGGGACGGAACACGGAGTCTGCCCAGCCATGTCCCTTCGTTCGGTGAGGGCGCACTGATACGCAGGGCCAATTTGTGGGACGTGTGTGTGTCTATACGCGGCTGGATAGATTCATGGCCCGAAGCCTTTGGAACCGAAACTGCAGGAGTTTGATCGTAGTGGCTGACTTCGACGATGGATCTCAGGGAAGGGAGGGCATTGTTAGCGCGCCCGTTCGTACACCGTTGGGCACCAACGCCTCCAAGCACAGCCGAGGTCGCTAGAGTAACTCAATAAGTTTAATGACACGATGTAGATAGCTACATTATCATCTAGAGAGCAGCTTCGAAACCCAAGTCACGTACCGTCAGACGCTTCTGTCTCCATACGAGTGGCCATTTTGGTGCGAATTCGATAGCGATTGTCTCCTCGGGATTAGTGTAGGATTACAAGTGGGGAAGTGAAGTGAGGAGAAGATTGATGCTCGGCCCGTCAGTAACTACTTCGTTGGATGCTGTGCTTCTAGAGTATGTACCCAGAGCAGGCGCTGCTAAAGGGGGGTCGAACGTTATGACAGTGATTGGGCCAAATTTTGTGTCATTTATATGCGCAGTACTCAACTTTTCTATTTGGTGAGTGGGCCACTCAAACTCTGCTGTTATTGTCTCGTCGCCCCGCTTCGACCAGCCCCCCCCCTCCTCTAGGTCGCTACTTTTCTATTTGCTAGGTTGTCTAGAGTACATAGCCGGCTAGGCAAACGAGCCTACCGGCCACGGGCCGGCCCATTTAGGAAAAACCCAATTCACCCGGCAGGCTAGAACATTCAACAAATGTCACACACCCAGGAAATAAAAAAAAAAGAAAGTGCGCTAGATCGTGACAATACCACCTCTATCTATATATATCTACTAGAGGAAATCACGGGTATCTGGACAAGCTAGCGTGCCCAGACAAGCTGAGACTGTTATGATTCAAGCCCTGTTGTTGGAAAACTGCGGGCCTTGGGGTCGCTGTTCCCCCGACATACCGCCATTGTCTGCTACTGGATTCTACCGACAAGTATCAGACCCTTATACAGAAGAGGCGGAGAGGAACTGAGCAAGATCAGTTCACAAGAGGAAGAGATTACATTGGCAGAACTCATTGATACCAAGGGTCTTGATGCCTGCGAACCACCTGGCCCGATCCCGTAGCTCACGAAAGCAGAGAAAATTCACTTAGCAGAAACCGCGAGGCGCGGCTATGAAACACGGAGGATGCAACTGGTGGATCTCCGTCAGACAGCAGGATTGAGCCATCACAGTGACTCAACTGTTTTACGGGCTTTACATGAGCAGGGCATTAAGGCGTATCGCGAAGAGTTCAAGTTCATCCTTACAACTGGGAACATGGCTATACGGAAGGTATACAGACTGCAGTATAACTATTAAGCGCAGAAAATTTACTAACATAGTCACTGTCTATGAGTTCTGCGAGGCAAGAAAATGCTATTCTGTCGGGAACGAGTTGGCAAACTATGCCTGGACCGATAAGATGGCGATAGAGATTGGAGGATTGAAAGGTGTCAGCCTGGCGTGGAGAGATATGGCAGAAACATTGTATTGGAGCAGCGAAGAAGCAGGGGGCGATAGCGAATCACTCGGGATTCGTGTCGTTCCTTGTTATTGTTTTGTTTCTCGCCGCTCACAAAGACTGCACGGCCGGAAATGGCAGATGCACTACACATACTCGTTTCTGGTCCTGCTTCTACACACCAGCGAGCTTTGGAACCCGCCAGACCTTAAGCGGCGAGCTGACGCGGCGACGTCTCTGTGCATGCGTGGGCTGCAGAATTAGCATCAGCCAGCCAGCCAACAGTGGCCATCGGAGGGGGGTAATATATAGCCCTCTGGTCACCTCAAGAACACGCCGTGGCAGCATAGCCCCTCTCCGCAGTCCGCGTGGAAAAACTCTAAAGCTGTTTCGGGCAGGGGTGCCGGGAGGAGGGGAAGACGGCCTCTGTTCTGGCCGGCTGGTTGGAGGATGAGAGGGGCTAGCAACGGCCCGCGCTCCATCCATCCATCCATCCATCCAACGGCGCTGTGGGAGGGTTCGTACGGCCAGTTTGGATGCAACGAGGCGACGAATGGGAGCGGGTTGTTGTTGCAGATGGCTGTATCTTAGTCAACACAGCAGGTAGCCCGGCATTTGCTCAACCAGCGTAGCTCCCACTCGCCCCGGAACTTGGTTGACAAAAATCTCAAGCAAGTAGTCAGGTATCTGAGTGTTTTTCCGCTCGACGTCGTATTCTTCCGTATATTCTCGAAATGGGCGTTTGCCACGCTCGATAAGCCGTAAACGATTGATCACTTCCGGGATGCCATCCGCCTTCTAGTGGAACTTCTCCACTAGCTTGGTTTTAACCTTCTCATAGGTATCAATGTCGGACAAGGGAAGCCGCTCAAGGTAGTCAAGTGGATCGACCAAAAAATTGCCCATCTGGTTCATGCCAAAGAGCGACAGAAGGCTTCTTCACTGCATTCCACAAGCTTCCATCATTTCGGGAGGGAGTCCGGGGTTTACAGCTATGAGCTTTGAGATGACCGTGTCCATTTGTCGGAAAAAGGTCTGAACATGGCCGGCACCGTTGAAACTCATATCTTGGAGCGAGTTCAAACAGCACTGGCTCATATCGCTAGCGGGGGTCGGCATGGTGGCAGCTTCCAATTCGTCGTGAGCAGCCCAGTAGTGGTGGATTCGAAGGTCTTTGAGCTAGTCCCTCGGAATCTCTGAGTGCAGAAGTGTCAATTAAAATTTGGTCGAGTTGTATGTGGAGGCCACGCTGGCTGTCGTATTTCGTAGGCGCAATAGTGGTATTGTGGCGTAGAAAGCTCTCTCCGAGTCAGAGCACCAATTTTACGCGGGGGAGAGAGGCGGACCTTCGCTGGTCGCCCCTAGGCCGCGGGAACGAGAGAAAGGAAAGGAAAACGGAAGAAAAGAGGAGAAAGAAGAAAAGGAAGGGTCCAGGCTGCTCTCCTCTTCGGGACGCACCGGAGCAGGACGAGATGTGGCACTGACCTAAGGAAAAACCGATGAAAAAAGAACGGAGGAAAGTCGGAGGAAAGGGAGGTTGTACTGTCCGTCTCCCCCACTATCAACCCAAAAAGAAAAGAAAAGAAACTACCGCGAAGAAAAAAAGGGAGGGCAGGTGAAGGATGGACGCTAGCGCCGACGACACTGCGCCAGTCACTCCACCTTTCCGTACAAAAAAAAAACGAGTGCTAGCGAGTGCCCCGCAACACTTCAAGTTGTAATGCTTGCACACTTCTGCCCCTCCATCGTCTACTTTACCATCTGTCGCATATGACAGGGCCACTTTTGAGTGCAGTCGTAACCCCTGTCTCTCCCAGGTGGGATATTTAGCCGGAGGAGAAAACTTACATGAGGTCTGCGGTCGCGTGTCTCTTCGGGCCAGACCTCAGCTTCGGTTTGCGAGGGGAAAGCTGAGAGTGGACGGACAACCAGCGCGATGCTATTGTCTTCGCCTTTGTCTAGGCCATCGCCGGTAGGTTGTTGAACTAAAGGTGTAAGAACTACCGCTGAAAATTGCAATGACTGTGTCAGGTGAGCTCGGCATAGTCAAATTGACTCTGCGATTTTGTTGATCCATAGTCAAATTGACTCTGCGATTTTGTTGATCTGACCTTTGATTCCCACGATGCTGCTCAGTTCAGGGGCCAGCTACATACATACCTACTCGCTCGGCCCAAAACACAGATGCTGCTGAGTATTGTGAGCGCGCTAAAGTGATAACCACTGGGCGCTCTGGGTTCCTATTGGCTGTGTGCTGTGCCCTCCATCTTGTCTCAACATTCCCCCCAGGGATGTTGTGCTTAAATGTGCACCGTACCCCGCACCGTCATTTCGTCAGCCTCATAACGCCCTCATCTTCTCGCAAACACCTGCTGCCCTCGCCAGCTCCACCACTGTTACCTACCCCAATATCTCATACTTGTAAACACGCTACACATCATCGTGACAGTTAAACGACCAACCTCGCCTATGATGTCATCACCTCCATCCTCTGACGAGCGTGGGGCAGGGTGCCAGGATAGCCAACAAGGTGCGATGCCACTGCGCGGTCCCGAGGAACTTCTCAGAGCGATAGCAGCGGTAGACGACGAACAGAAGGCAGATAGCGATAGTGGAGGGTGGTCGGGAAAGCAGCTCTGGGATGCCACGGTGGGTACAACACTGGATGCGGCAGCACGCCTTCAGATCAAAGTCAACGAACTTTTTGGCAAGGCGTCCGTACCACAGGCGATCCGGGTGACCCTGAGAAGGTACGTCTTCAGGCTTTAGGTCTTGTTGGCCTCTATGGCTGATGGTTTCCAGGTGCTCCATCAAATTTGTGGCGGTGATCGGATTAACTGGGGCGGGAAAATCCTCCATCATCAAGACGTTGACCGGTAAAGACGTGCACGTCGAGCATAGCATTAGCGCTGGTACTTTTCTCCTTTCCCTAACTCATGTGCCCCGTTGCTCTTGGCTTAATTATCCTCGCTCCCCGTAGGCACCACTACCTTCGCGATGTTCCCCACCATCATCGACGAGCAGCGCTACATTTTGATCGATACTCCGGGCTTCAACGACGAAGTCTGCTCTGATATAGAAGTCTTCGAGGAAATTCTCGAATCGCTCCTTGCCTTGACGCCTTACTGTGACCTCGCCGGCATCCTTTATGTCCATGACATCACTCAAAACCGCTTTAATAAATCGGCCAAACTGAATCTCGACATGTTGGAAGCGCTTTCTGGCGAGGAGTTCTTCAAGGAAGTCACGATTCTCACGACGATGTGGGGCAATATGAACCCCCCTACCTTCAAAGCTGCCGAGAAGCGGCAGGCAGAGTTAAAGCAAGGTCCCTGGAAGACGCTGATCGACGGCGGTGCTCGGGTTATTTCGCACGCAAAAGGAGTGGCTGAACCCCAAGATCCGATCAACGAGGAAGAGAAGGTTAAGCTTGAGGAGCAGCGCAAATTGGCACGAGAAGAACTCGAGGAAATCATATCTTACTACAAAACGTCGGAGAGAGTCACGCCGACAATCCAGAAGGAGTTGAGAGCGAAGGTCGGCATCCTGAGCACCAAAGCGGGAGATGTGCTACGGCGTCACAACCTACCTCCCACACCAAACCAAATGGACAACAACGGTACTACTGTCCCGAATTCTCCTAGCTGTCGGACCGACGACAGTTCAGCTGCTCCGCAATCGCCACTCTCTCCAGGAGACACGGCCGATAGCGGGAATGAGACTTCAAGACCTCGAACTCAAGAAAGGCCGAGGGAATCAGGGCCCAATTCGGGGAGGAGTTCAGACAAGGAGATTCTGCTCAAGTTAGCCTGGATCCTGTTCTTGTTCAGGGTTGTGACATGGTTTTTGCGGAAGCGATCCTGACGGAGGTAAATCTGATCCTGTGTATTGCTATCGGCCTGGCATATCAGCTAATCATG
>Ga0307512_10008483_pt1 | contig 10010 bp, 8 predicted proteins | sample 14_EM_MG_FD_200267 | JGI IMG/M metagenome (GOLD analysis project Ga0307512, IMG submission 200267) | Populus trichocarpa ectomycorrhiza microbial communities from riparian zone in the Pacific Northwest, United States - 14_EM | ecosystem: Host-associated > Plants > Roots > Unclassified | place... | reverse complement strand
CAATTACATCCCTCCAACCCCCCCCCCCCCCCCCCCCCTGTTCGTTACCACTCAAAGCGGAAATTAACCCAAATCCCCCGAGGTACAGTATCTCGTCAACGTGTACCCACCCCACATAACCCCGAAAAAAGGTGTGTTCTTCGATCCACTTCTTTGGCTACACCGTATACTCGTCCTTTCTCCGGCAAAAAGGCATATGCGCCGTATCCACACTGTACAGCCTATCTCATCCAAAAAGTTGCTACTAGATTTTCTGCGGGTCCCCGAAATTCAAATTACAGTAAATGCTGACGCATATTACATCTCGCGGCGACCCATGACATCAACTTCCTCTGCCTGGCGTCGTCACTTATAGTAGACCACTCCCCACCACTACCGCCCTCAGCTGTGAAGGCATACCGTTACAAAGGTAGTACAGAATCACACGAGTCTATTGTATCTAAATTGTACCTCCAGTACCTTCTAATCGATGGTTCCCAAGGAATCACGCAGCATAATACAGTGTTGTATTGATTTGAATCTTGTGCTATACGCTGGGCAATATACAACACATTATGAGCATTTCATGGAAAAAAGTTTGTGCCGAAGGAAAAGGCTTCCACGAGAATGACCACCTCCTTACGGCCACCTCCCAACTTACTTGCCGAAGATCGAGGTGCGGTGCCGCTAAACTGTACAAGTCCAGCAAGCGAGCGAGGCACAAACCCCAAAGCGTCGACAGGTCAGGGCCATCGGAGATGCCCCTGAAACCCGAGTGGGAAGTTACCGGTTACCCCTGGGACGGTTCCCCAACCAGCCAACCAGAGTCTAGGCACTGTCCAGGCCGTGCGGGGAAGGTCGTTTCTGGGTGGGTACGCAACCCACTTGAACCACCCACTGGCACTTGCACCCTCCAGCGCTATGAATGAATAGTAGTACTGGTATAGGTCTCTCACTTCTCTGATTCTTCGTCCTTGGACACTCGACGTCGGCGAAGGACCATGTGTGGCGTTCCTTTGACATTCGCCAAGACATTCGTGCTCCACTCAGCTGTACCTGACCGTCTGTCTGTCTGACCAGCTTCGTATCCACGGTTCTAACTTCAAGTCTATTCGTACAGCGCCGAGTTCCAACATCATATCCGCAATGGCAGAGGCTCCAACTGCTGGACGAGATTCGAGGCAACTACTTGCAGCCCTAAAACGGAGCATGCAGCCGTCACAGCCACAACACGGACACTATCTGGCTTCGCAACCGAAGGTAATGAGGTTCGTGTATGTCCTATTAAAATGAGGCTCGTGTATGTCCCATTAAAAATTTCCTACCCGTCACAACCTATCACAAGGACCCGAAATACAGCATGCACAAATAACACAAAGACTTTAGTCCATTGTTCTTACAAATTCATAACGCAGATACCCATGGTTACATCTCTGGCTCCGGCGGCTCATGCTCGCTCGGGTCTATCTCACCGCCATCCTTGTCGAGAGGCCAGAACGTATTCCTGAACAGACCCGTCGGATCGTACTTTTTCTTGACCGTGACGAGGCGCTCCCAGTTCTCGCCGAAGGAGGCGGCCACGCGTGTGGGGACCTCGTGTCGTCCAAGGAACTGCGAATTGGACCACTGCACATGAAGGCACTCTCGTTTATACCATAGAAAGCTTACCGAAGGAAAGGCGCCACCACATGCCACTGGCTTCATCGTCTCTCGAAGCCACTGTTGTATAGGGGAATGGAAGGAAAATAATGGGCCGTGGTCAGCGGGACACGCAAGAGGGGAAGAATATCATCCTACCTCTTCGGCGCTGGAGACGCAGCGTGGGTCGTCGACGCCCATTTCCCACTGGTGTAGAGCCGCGGTCGTGAATGCGGCCTCGCGCCGCGACTTGGGAACGCACGACCCTTCAAAATCGGTGATGGCTCCGCCTGCGAGTTCAAAGAGCCACGCTGACACATAGAACTCGCACATCAGCACCGTCCTTCTGTGAAAATGACAAAAGGCGAGAAGGAAGACAGACTTACTGCACCCGACCGGCGTGTCCGCAAAGTCAAGCACGGTCTGGTTGATCACGTCGTCTGGTAGGGACGTGATGAGCGCGGAGCGGATGTACCACTGGTTTCCCCGCCTGCCGCGGAGGACCTGCGCGACGCTGTCCTGCTGGCTCAAGAAGGTCTTCTCGTGCACCTCGTTGAGCAGGCAGCTCTCGCCTGTCCACGAGCTGAGGGCCTGGAGGTATTCCAGACCCTGTTCCTTCGACCCGACGTAACAAATCTGGATCACGACCAGCGAGTCCTTGTCCGCGGGGCCGGCGGTAAGAAGCACGTTTGCGTAAAGCTCGCGCGGTGCGCCCTTCACGCAATCACGGAAGTGCCGCAGAAGAGAGGGCGCCGTTGCGCGGTGGAAGCGGCTTCTCACGGGGGATGCCGTCAAAGGTCCGAAATCTCAGACGAATGGCGGCGGGGAAGACGTACTAGATTAGGTTCCCGGCAAAGACGACGGGCACAGGATACGCGCGTGCTTTGAAACGGGTTGCAACGCAGAGTGCCGGACCAGCGCCGCGCAAACCCCACCAGAGATCTAGACTTTCCTTGTTGTAGAGTACGTACGGCGGAGGATGTGACGACAAAACGCACCTGGATGCTCCTTCTCGTTCACAATGACAATCGACCCGTCCGCCAGGACTACCTCTGCCTCTACCAAATTGTCAATACTCAGGCCATGTAGCCTGCTCAAAAATCCAAAGCCGCCGAGTACCATCACAGAAGTGCCGACTGGGTGAGCCGAACTATCACAACCAATCCGTGGCAGAAGGGAAGAAGAAGGGGGGAAAAAGAATCAGACGGCACAAGACAAGGACCGGAGGACGTCAGAGAAGAAGATACACGCACAATGGGATGTGATATGGCACAACGCCGTCGTCCAGGGGGTGATTAGCTGTGAATAGGTCAACATCCTTCTGCCTTGCGCCCGCGCCAAAGGAAACGTATGCATGCGTATATGGCGGCACGGGCCTCGTCAGATGCGGTGGCACGTCTCCCGCAAAAAGCGGATGCGCCAACAACGCCGCGTCGGCGCCCCACGAGGTCGTGCTCGACGAGAGCGGTGTGGGTGGGAAAACTCCGAACACGGGCGGCTCCGCGTTGTCCATATATGCGAATGGATCGGGGCGCGAGGGGCCAGTCTCGAAGGGTTCGGTGAATGCGAACGGTGAGCTGTGGGGTGCCGCAGATATGGCGGAGTCCAAGTTCGACGGGCTCAATGACGCAGGAGTCGTAGCGAGGGTCGACCAAGGAGTCCCCGAAGCGGAGGAAGGCGGGCTGGTCCCGCTGCCACTGCCCGAATGCGTGACGACGCTAGAGGAAGAATCGTCGGGGTGCGACGTGAGTGACCCACCAACGGGAGGGAGGGTAGTGACGGTAGCCGCGCTGTCGTCGAGGCCAACACCCCGGCGGCTAATCGGAAGACGACGGGGTTCCTCGCCAAGCTCATCGGGCGGAAGCGGGGTCCCATGCAAAAAGCTTGCGACGGCGGCGGATGCGGTGCTGTACAACCATGCGATCGGCAAGTCGTTGGGCCTTGGCGCGGTTTGCTCCGACTTGGCCTCGTAGCTCTCGCCTTCAAGAAGGCGCTTCCGCGCGGTAGGACCAGACGGGTCGGTTACGGGTTCGCCGACTCGAGATTTACCCTTGCTGATGGACGGGGCGGTGTCACGTAGGCTGGTGTACCCGTCTCCTTCTTGCTGGGGGGGTTCGATGTCGATATCTTGTATCTTGGAGAGGTCGATGACGATGTCGCCGTTGATCGCCCAACCCCCTGTACCATACCCACCAGCCTTGACGGACGGGAACAGTCCGTGCTTGTTACAGAATAGAATTATCCTGCAAGAATGTCGGCGGGAATAAGAGGGCAAGGTAACAAGGCCGCGTACTGTGATACATCTTGTGCACCAAGGGGAAGTACGACGGCCCTTGAAGTGCTCAGAACGTTTCCATTAAACAGGCGTGTGTGCTCTTGAAAACTAGGCGGGGACAAAGGAAATGAGGAACGACTGTTAGGAGACTAAGACTTGCGGCGGTGACATACTGGCGATCGCCACGGCGGTAGACCTCCCCGCGGACATTCGCGGTGAGCTCGTTGAAGTGAGCTTGGGAAAGTGTAGGTAAGGCGGTCGTTGTCGTGGTGTTGTGGGACTGTTCGGTGGGTTGCATTGAGGCGATGTTGCACGACAGCAAGTGACAGGATACACGACGGGCTCTTATAGTGCCGCAGGCCCACGCCCTCAATTGTTCCGCAAACTTAAGTGTCTGGTGGAGCGGCCTCGGCCCTCGACCAAGAGGATGGCCTTTCTTGAGAACCTTTTCTGTAATGGGGTGGTGGTGCAGCACGCAATCGCTGGGAATGCTCGATTATTATGCCATAAGAACCGACGAAAAAAGGGAATGGCGCAAAACTCCTGCCCCAGAGGGACAAGAGGTGTTCGGTGAAAAGGACGCTGATAACCCGCAAGATGGCATGGCACAGCATCTACAGGTGGGGCTCCAAAAAAGCGCTAGAAATGACGTAAACAAGCTAGTTTGATGTCTGTAAACATGTGCAGCCGCCTCGGCAAGCTCGACACCGCCGGAACGCGTGCCCCATTCCCGTTCCCGGTTCATGGAACCCGGCGGTCTATCTGCGATGTGAAAAAGGGGCAACAAATTTCAAAAGCTGTCCATGTTTTATCTGAAAATAAAATTCAAAGGTGATGGAGAATGGTGTCCGAACATGAATATTTTTTTTCCCTGAGGCGGGCGCTCCGCCTGACAAGAGCGATTTCACGCGCAGTCACGAATTGCACAGTGAGAGCACAGCTGCAAAAAGAAAAGAAAATGGGAGCCACGTGGCGCAACGGCCTATAGCCCCACCATTACGTAATATCAGAACCATGTTCGTTGCGTCATCGATTCATCTGAGAGTTCTCCTCACCTCACCTCACAACGTCTGATGTCATCTAGATTAAATCTCCCTCAGAAAGGGTTTGAGACCTATGAGATCATGTTTTGTGGTACATCGCTCTGAATGACGTCCCATAGCTCTCGAACTTTCAAATCTTGCTTATGAAACTAGTCTCTTTCTTGGTTGTTCTTCCCCATGTGACATAACGTCTCAGGCTCAGGGTCACAGCTGTATTACAATTGGCCGTATTTATCACTGTTCACTGTTCACAGCTTCCGCTATTTCTGCGTCTGCGTCGCTACGTTACATCCTGGAAAATCACCATTCTCGTCTATCCTCACGGTGGTCCCTGCTCGTTGTGTGTCAACTAATACGTGCCACATGTATCTCGACAAGTACTAGTCCTAGTGGTGATACCGCGTTCCCCCGTTTTCGGAAAAAGGCTTATAGCGGATCGGCCCAAGGCCCAAACTCTGGCGCAATCAAGACGATAACATCACCAAATACAAAAACGTTTCGTCCCAGCCTTTCTTCACCTGCGAATGGCCCGCTTTGTCGTTCCAGTCACAATACTGGTACCCATGCAACACCTACTAGCTATAACGCAACAGGAACGCTGTGACAGGAAGAGTAACTAGACAAAGTCATCCTTCACTTTTTCTCGGAGGAGGCTGCCTTAAGTGCGGGTGGCACCGTAGCGCCAATAGCAGCGCCAGCTGTGATCGCCGCCGTGGTGGCTCCCCCCATTGCAACGCTCTGGGCCGCCGCAAAAATGCTTCCCACAGCCACATTCCCAATCATCGACTGGATTCCTGCGGCAATGCTCCCTTGTGGGGGAAGTGAGACAGATAGCATCACGATTCAGCGCTCCGTGAAACACATAGCAAAGTGAACTTACCTGCGATGGGCCCTGCTGACCCAAAGCCCACAAGGGCAAGAAGGGCTGGTGCCGCTATGGGCGCTACGATCGCGCCTACAATCATGCCTACCACTGCCGTGCCTGCCATCGCGCCGATGATAGCGCCTACTATGCGAGAGGCTGTGTCTGGGTGATGTCCGTGAGCGTCCGATGCAGAGCCCGTAACAGGGTCAGGGGTCGAGTGAGATTCAACCGTGTGTGTCGCGTGTCGCGCAGGATAGAACAACTTACTACTCATTTTTGTCGTGCAAACGTCCGGGAGTGTTTAGAACCTGGGAGTCGAACCAGTACAAGGACCTGGAACCCTGCGTTGAGTTGATGGTTTATATCGGTGTGCAAGTGCGGATCCCATTGTGAATATGGTAAAGCACAATTATGTCGCCGCAGTGATGTGAGCGCTCGGTGAGACGGTGTGAATCTCTGTTGTTCACCGTTCACCTGGTGACGATGATCGTGGAAAACGGTAGTGATGTACATACAGTACAAGCCATCGAGCGCTGTCGGAGGTAGGCGTGCTTGCCAAACTGTGCTCGATACCAATTACGTGTACGAAAGAGACGGGCAAACAATTTCAAAGCGTGATAGCTCCGAGAGGAATAGTGGTACAGTCCGATGCTGCAAATACTATGAGTATAGAGGAACGATGGAACGCCCCAGATCCGATGGTGTGTTTATGGCTGCTCCCTCTTGGGGCTGTCTGAAACAGAGCATCGATCTGTCAGGATACGAAGCCCCTAATTGTCCTCAAAGTAGCCCCGATGTCAAGCGAAGAACAGACGCTGCCACCATGAAACAGATATCGGAGAGAAAGAGGAAATGCCCGAGTCGCCAGAGAAAAAAAAAGGTCTTCTGGATCGGGTTTGTTCCGTGGAGAAAAAAAAGACAAGGCAAGATTGCGCAGTGGGAAGAGATCGGCGCCGCATGACGTGAAGCAGCGCAGAAGAAACCGGAACGGGAGAGAGGTGATCCCAAAGAGAAGAATGTTGTTGGAACAGGTTGGAAAGGAAGGAGATCCGTGCGCAGTCTTCCTTTTGCCTACTACGATCTCTATCGGACCTAAAGTTGTCAAACGCGGCACGATTTCTTTCCAGCACTAAGCTACATCGATCGGTCCCACATCCATAGCGCTCCACAAATCCGTATCTTCACGCTGGAACAAAGACGAATTGTCGACGTCAGAGTTGGATTCGATCCGATTTTCACATCAGGTACCTGGTACGATACAGAGAAGAGGGGAAGAAAATGTGAAGAGTCGGGAAACGATAACTCGGGCAATCTTCGTTATTCGCTGGTCCACTACGATAATAGCGATCACGGAGAACATAGTCATTCTGTGACCATATTGAAACTTTGGACCCACGGGGGCTGCGATGGTAGTCCCTTTCAGAGAATGTCCGCGGCGGCACTTGCACCTGCGCCTATCGCGCCAACAGTTGATGCAGCGGCCGTGACAACGCCGGCCAACGCTTCGCCCATGATGGCTATGCTCTGGGTAGCAGAGAACAGACTCCCAGCGACGACGTTGCTGATGCCAGCTTGATCCCGGCAGCTATCGAGCCTGGTTGTTCCGATGGACAGGATGTCACAATACTGGTACCGGTAGCTTCACGAGAGGAACTTACCGGCGATGAGGCCGGCGACACCAAAGCCTACCGCGCCAAGACCAGCAGTGACCAAGATGGGTGACAAGACCGTTGCGCTAGCCACCACCACCACGGATCTCAAGACTAAATGAGGAGAAGGAAAAGCATTGAGACGAATTATTTGAATGGGCTCCTAGTAGGTGGGCGCCGGTGCCCAGTGTGGCTCCGTTACTTACGAATGGGATTCATTTTGATTTGGAGGGCAAGTGGAAGCGACGTAGGATGGCGAAGAATACAGTATATTCAGGCTAAAGGAGCTACCGAGGAAGGATTTGAGGAGAGCTTGGTCGACGGTGGGAAGAGAGAGCAATGCACTTGAGGGGCCCAGGAGTCGCCTCTATTTCTTTTCATATCACATGCTCGAGGGTAAACACAAGCATCATGTCCACGAAAGGCCTTTCTTTTCCTCAATGTGGCAAGATCGAGTAGATGTCCATGAAGAAGAGAGGAGCGGAAGCCAGCCAAAAATACAGAGAAGCTACCCGGGGACATTCTACGTCCGAGTAAAAGGCAACTCTCGACTCGAGTCTACATTGGTGAAGATCATCGGGGACTGGGCGGCACAGGAGAACCCGTCGATGTGATGTCACGGTCTAGTCCAACTTCCCACTAGTACCCTAGTAATTTGTCCTGTCGGAGCGCGAGTGAGAGACCTTATATTAAATAGCTCTCTACCATCCATGATAATCCTACATGGAATTTGTGACACCCCCGGAGACGGCCGTGCAAAGCGTGGCCCACCTTCAACCGTCACTGTCCGAGTCGTGACCGTGCAAAGGCCAACACAACCAAAGCAATCCTAATAATGCCCGTTGGACCGCATCGCGTCGCGTTTGTGTGCTTGCCACTACCACGAGCGTAACGGAGTGTTGACTTGTGACGGGTTCATTCGTTGCTACGCAAGCGATTGACCTTGAGTGGCTCTTTCGTTGATCACCCTTGTCGGTGGTCAGTCAGTACTGAACTTTCAGAAGATGGGGCTTCGTACAAGGATACCTCATCACCGGTCACCGGTCACCCTTTGTCCCTCCAAAGTTATTGCAATTCGACTGACCCAGATGGACCATCAATCCATGCCCTTGTCTGATGTCCCACTGGAAAAATTGCTAGTGCTCCTCTATACTTACTGGTAGTTCAATACCGCCTGCAAGTGTGGAAATGGAGTAGGAAAAGGCTTTATTTTTATTGGTTGAGCTCGTGCTCAGGAGATGGATGTAGCTCACGTCACGGTCACGTGGCACTTGATTGTCGCGGTTTGCGGTTTGCGATTTTGGTTTCCCACTCGTCAAGGCATCTCAGCTTTGCGCATCACCGGGAATAGTACTCCCAACCTCTTCTCCAGCGTCACCATTTTGAACCCAATGGCGCGGCGTCATTCAAATCACACAGTACAATGCCTTATAGCGATGTTGACCAACTATTACGTCCCACACTGAGACGTGCGGAACTGATGTTCGCCACTTTCCAAGAAGCCTCCGCTAGGAAGCGGTCGAAAGATGGCAAAGCAGGTCCGAATTTTATCGACCAGCCTAGGGGGATGAGGCAGCTAGGGCAAGGTTTTTCGCTGCCATCGATGAGACCTACCGGACTGAGTTACCCACCCCCGAAAAGTGCGTGATCGATCCTTTTTCCGTGTATTCTTGCCAACTGATGTATCCTCCCAAGCTGCTTTGTGGTTATATCTGCGTATCGAGCTGGGATTACGGCCATGGTAATCCAAGATTTTGTCAGTCTAAGAGACTCAGATATTATCCGAGTCATGAATTAATGATGCCCAGCCAGAAATGGAGCGAATCGGATCGAGTAGGGTCGAATACCATCGAATACCATCTAATAAATATACATTTATTTGACCCGATTAGAAAGCTATCGAAGGAAAACTAATCGCATCAAATCACATTTATCAGAATCATGTCCCGGACCGGGCACCGCTATTATCTATGGAAATCCGGAAACCGGAAAGAACTCGATCGCATCGCGCATATCATCCAGCCACAGTCTGCTGCTTCACGGTGTCGCTCGTAACTGTAGGGCCCGGGTATGGTCCCATGTGCGATCTGGTTATGCCAGATCTGCTGGCCTGGCTCCGATTGTATGCTGCCTTTTTTTTTTGTAAGTCATCTGTTTGCTCCTCACGCCCATCTCCCCTCCGATATCTTTCCATCTCCTCACCGTCACAAGGTTTCGACAAACACCATCCCTGCACTCGCCTGCTCCCCTACCTCTTCGACCCCTGTGGATGGGAAAGTCGGCGGTGCATGCAACAACAAAAATGAGGAGCTCACGGGTTTTTATGTGCGTGTTCGATTGTTTGAATAAGTGGGTCTAACTTCTCCCCCCCTCGGTTCTGTGTGCTCCACCCTAACCCACCCTCACACCCTATCCCCGTCCTCGCCGCCATCTCACTCCCCATCACAAAGATGCAGTAATGCTAACCAGACGGGGCATCACCGCCCGCATCGTCCGCCCATGTCTGCGCTCGTCTGAGCCGTACCTACTCACACTCACTAGTATGTGCTTCTCACCCTTAC
>Ga0307512_10008482_pt1 | contig 10010 bp, 9 predicted proteins | sample 14_EM_MG_FD_200267 | JGI IMG/M metagenome (GOLD analysis project Ga0307512, IMG submission 200267) | Populus trichocarpa ectomycorrhiza microbial communities from riparian zone in the Pacific Northwest, United States - 14_EM | ecosystem: Host-associated > Plants > Roots > Unclassified | place... | reverse complement strand
GGCGATGGAGAGAGCGGCGCGGGAGGGGAGTCGGCCGAACGCCTGACAGCTCGGGGAGCGCGGTTGTGTGGCGTCTGCAGGTGCGTTGTGGCTTGTCGCGCAGTTCCCCGCGCCCCTGGGGGGGGGCGACTTGACCGGCGGTGAAGGAGGGTCCGTGGAGTTTGGATTTTCGGCTGAGGACGAAGTGTTTCGGGCGGAGGCTCGGGAGTGGTTGGCCGGGCATGCCGATCATGTGCGGGACCGCCGCGGGTGGGAGCGGGTGCTCGGGGAAGGCGGGTGGATCGGGCTTGGCTGGGGTGAGGGTGGTTATGGCAATCGGACTGCCACGCTCACTCAGCAGGTCGCCTGGGCCGAGGAGTACGTCCGCTCGGCCGCGCCCGCGCGTTCGGGCCACATCGGTGAGAACCTGCTCGCCCCTACCCTTCTCGCTCACGGGACACCTGATCAGAAGGCGCGCTTCCTTCCACCGATCGCCGCCGGTGAGGAGTGGTGGTGTCAGGGGTACAGCGAGCCGAATGCCGGGTCCGACCTTGCCGGGGTGCGTACCGCCGCCGTGCGTGAGGGGTCGTCCTACCGGATCACGGGACAGAAGATCTGGACCTCGCTCGCCCACGAGGCGGACTGGTGCTTCGTGCTGGCCCGTACCGAGCCGGGATCCCGCCGCCACCGCGGACTCACCTTCCTCCTCGTGCCCATGGACCAGCCGGGGTGCATCGAGGTCCGGCCCATTCGGCAGCTGACCGGCACGAGTGACTTCAACGAGGTGTTCTTCGACGGGGCACGCGCGCGCGTGGAGCACGTCGTCGGGGGCGAGGGCGGAGGGTGGAAGGTCGCGATGAGTCTGCTCGGGTTCGAGCGGGGGGTCTCCACGCTGGCCCAGCAGATCGGCTTCGCCGAGGAGTTGGGGAAGGTCGTACGGACGGCCGTGCAGTCCGGCGCGGTGCGGGATCCCGTCGTACGGGAGCGGCTGGTGCGGCAGTGGGCCGAGCTGCGCGTCATGCGCTGGAACGCCCTGCGGACGCTGGGGAGTTCGGGGGACGCGGGGGCGCCCAGCGTGGCCAAGCTGCTGTGGGGCGGCTGGCATCAGCGGCTCGGGGAGCTGGCCATGCAGGTGCGGGGGGCCGCGGCGGGGATCGGTCCGGTGGACTGGTCGCCCTCTTCGCCGTACGAACTCGACGCGTCGCAGCACCTGTTCCTCTTCTCCCGGGCCGACACGGTCTACGGCGGCTCGGACCAGGTTCAGCGCACGATCATCGCCGAGCGGGTGCTCGGTCTGCCCAGGGAGCCCAAGGGGGTCGTCTGATGCGCGGTGTGGTGTTCGACGGTAAGCGGGTCGAGGTCGTGGACGATCTGGAGGTGCGGGAACCGGGGCCGGGGGAGGTGCAGGTCGCGATCTCGGCGGCCGGGTTGTGTCACAGCGATCTGTCCGTGGTGGACGGGACCATACCTTTCCCGGTTCCTGTGGTGCTGGGGCATGAGGGGGCGGGGGTGGTGGAGGCCGTCGGTGCCGGTGTCACGCATGTCGTGCCCGGGGACCATGTCTCGCTGTCCACGCTCGCCAACTGCGGTGCCTGCGCGGAGTGCGACCGGGGACGGCCCACGATGTGCCGGCAGGCGATCGGGCGTCCCGGGCAGCCGTTCGTCCAAGGCGGGCGGCCCGTCCACCAGTTCGCCGCCAACTCGGCCTTCGCGGAACGCACCGTGGTGAAGGCCGTGCAGGCGGTCCGGATCCCCAAGGACATTCCCATGCCGTCCGCCGCGTTGATCGGCTGCGGGGTGCTGACCGGGGTGGGGGCCGTGCTCAACCGCGCGCGCGTGGACCGCGGGGACAGTGTGCTGGTCATCGGCACCGGCGGCATCGGGCTCAACGTCATCCAGGGAGCGCGGATCGCGGGAGCGCTGCGGATCGTCGCCGTCGACTCGAACCCGGCGAAGGAGGCCGTGGCCCGGCAGTTCGGGGCGACGCACTTCCTGACGTCGACGGAGGGTGTGCGGGAGATCCTGCCCACGGGCGCCGACCACGCCTTCGAGTGCGTCGGGCGGGTGGAACTGATCCGGCAGGCGATCGACCTGCTGGACCGGCACGGGCAGGCGGTACTCCTCGGCGTTCCCCCGGCGACCGCGGAGGCGTCCTTCCGCGTCTCCTCCATGTACCTGGACAAGTCCATCCTGGGCTGCCGGTACGGGTCCTCGCGTCCGCAGCGGGACATCGCCGTCTACGCCGAGCTGTACCGGGCGGGCCGCCTGCTGCTGGACGAGCTGGTGACGGAGACCTACCCCGTCGAGGACTTCGAGAAGGCGAAGGCGGACGCGGAGGCGGGGCGGGTGGCTCGGGGGGTGCTGACCTTCTGAGCCGGGTGTGATCCGCGGCCGGGACGGATGTGGCGCGGGGTTTTCCACAGGCCCGGAAATCCACTGCCTTGCTGTCGGTGGCACCGCCTACCGTCATCCCATGACCTACCGAGACGTCGCCTCCAAGCCGGTCCTGGCCTGGGCCTGCACCGCCGTCGCCGCCCGCATGCCGGTGGCCATGGCGCCGTTGGCGCTGGTCTTCCTGGTGCGGGAGCGGCCCGGCGGCTACACCCTCGGCGCGGCCCTCGCCGCGGCCTATGTGATCGGCGAGATCGTCGGCGCCCCGCTCCTCGGTATGTGGCTGGATCCGGCCCGCGGCCGCCGGCACCTGGCCCTCGGACTCGCGGGCGGGGCGGCGGGGTTCGCGGGGCTCGGTGCGCTGCCCGGCGCGCACCCCGTGGTGCTGGCGGCGTTCGCGTTCCTGGCCGGTGCGGCGCCGAGTGCGGCCGCCGGCGGTCTGCGGACGCTGCTGACGGCGCTGGTCCCGGAGCGCGCCGTGGCGCAGGCGCTGTCCACCGAGTCGATGCTGATGTCCGGTGTGTGGGCCGTCTCCCCGGTCGCGGTCGCCGGCCTCGCCCTCGGGGTCGCGCCGCGCGCCCCGCTGGTCCTCGCGGCAGCGCTGATGGCGTCGTCGGTCGCGAGCCTGTGGCTGCTGCCCGCCGGCTGGGACAAGGAGGAGCCGGGCGAGGCGGCAGGTCGTGCCAGGCTCAGCGTTCTGATCGGCGCCTGGCCGGTGTACGTCACGGGCGCGGCCAGCCTCACCCTGCTCGGCCTGGCCGAACTGACCCTGCCCGCCCTCCTCGAACAGCGCGGCATCGGTGTGGGCTGGTCCGGTCCGATGCTGGCGGGCATGGCACTGGCGGCGGGAGTCGGGGCGTTCCTGTACGGGTTGCGGTCGTGGCCGGGCCGGCTCCGCGCGCGCAGTGTGGTGCTGATGTGCGGCATGTCGGTCTTCGTGATCCTCGCCGCGCTGATACCGGGCACGGCCGGGATCGCGATCGCCCTCGCCCTTGCGGGCACGCTCCAGTCGGGCGCGCTGATCACCCGCAACCTGTCCCTGCGCGAGGCCCTGCCGCCGGGCGCCCTGGCCGCCGGCTACTCCTTGATGTACGCGGCCGTGGGTGCGGGTTACGCGGCCACGGGCTCGCTCGCCGGCGGCCTGCTGCAGCTGGTGGCCCCGTCCACGGCCATCCTGGCCGGCGTGGTCGTGACGCTGCTGCTGACGGCACTCGGCTGGTGGGGAGAGGTCCGCCGTGAGGGCTTGAGTGCGGCTGTCCCGGGTGCGGTGACGTTGGGTGCGGTGACGTCCGGTGCGGCTGTCTCGGGTGCGGCGGCTTCTGATGCTGCTGTCTCGGACGTTGCTGTCTCGGACGTTGCTGTCTCAGGTGCTACGGCTTCGGAAGCCACCGCCTCAAGTACCGCTGCCGACCAACCCGTTGACTCCGATACCACTCTCGCCGCAGGCCCGGAAGGTGCGCCGATAGCTGGTCGGGGTGACGCCGAGCGCCGTCTGTAGGTGCTGCCGCATCGACTGTGCCGTGCCGAACCCGGCCTCCTGGGCCACCTGGTCGACGGAGAGGTCGCTGGACTCCAGCAGGTGCCGGGCCCGTTCCACGCGCTGCTGGGTGAGCCACTGGCCGGGGCTGACGCCGACCTCCTCGCGGAAGCGGCGGGTGAAGGTGCGGACGGACATCGTCTCCTGCTCCGCCATGTCGCGCAGCTGGATCGGCTCGTGCAGGCGGCCGAGTGCCCAGGCGCGGGCCGCCGTCGTGGTCGCCAACTTCGGCTCGGGGACCGGGCGTTGGATGTACTGCGCCTGGCCGCCGTCGCGATGGGGCGGTACGACCGTGCGGCGGGCCACGTCGTTGGCGACCGCCGTGCCGTGGTCCCGGCGCACCATGTGCAGGCACAGGTCGATGCCGGCCGCGACGCCCGCCGAGGTCAGGACGTCGCCGTCGTCGATGAACAGCACGTCCGGATCGACCTCGATCCGCGGGAAGAGCCGCTGGAGGCGCTCGGCGTCGGCCCAGTGCGTGGTGGCGGGGCGCCCGTCGAGGCGGCCGGCGGCGGCGAGGACGTAGACGCCGGTGCAGATGGAGGCGAGCCGGGTGCCGGCGCGGATGTGGGTGAGGGCGGCGGTCAGTTCGGGGGTGAGGACGCCCTGCTCGAAGACCGGGCCGAGTTCGTACGACGCCGGGATGACGACCGTGTCCGCGGTGGCGAGAGCCTCCGGGCCGTTCTCGACCTGGATGGCGAAGTCGGCGTCGGTCTGCACCGGGCCCGGTGGCCGGACCGAGCAGGTGACGACCTCGTACAGATGCCTGCCCCGGGCGTCCTTGGGGCGCCCGAAGATGCGGTGCGGAATGCCCAGCTCGAAGGGGAGCAGGCCGTCGAGGGCGAGGACGACGACACGGTGCGGGCGGAACTCCGGCTCACGGCTCATGGCCCGATCCTAGCGAATGATGTCCTTCGGGCCACTCGTTCCGCGGAGCCGCAGGCCGGAAGCTCTATGTCGTGACCCAGACAACCGAGGCCGCAGCCGCCGTAGAAAAGACACCGACCTCCGAAAAGCAGCGCCGCTTCCACCGTGCCTGGTTCGTCGCCGCCGTCACCTTCGTGACGATCATCGGCGCGGCTGCCTTCCGCTCGCTCCCCGGTCTGCTCATCGATCCGCTGAACCAGGAGTTCGGCTGGTCGCGCGGCACGATCGGTGCCGCGGTCTCCGTGAACCTCGCGCTGTACGGCCTCACCGCGCCGTTCGCCGCGGCGCTGATGGACCGCTTCGGCATCCGCCGGGTGGTGGCCGTGGCCCTGATCGTGATCGCGCTCGGCTCCGGGCTGACGGTGTGGATGACGGCCGCCTGGCAGCTGATGCTGTGCTGGGGGCTGCTGGTCGGCCTGGGCTCCGGTTCGATGGCCCTCGCCTTCGCGGCGACGGTCACCAACCGCTGGTTCACCGAGCGCCGGGGCCTGGTCACCGGCATCCTCACCGCCGCCTCGGCCTCCGGCCAGCTGATCTTCCTGCCGGTGCTGTCCTGGATCGTCGAGACGCACCACTGGCGCCCGGCGGCCGTCACGGTGGCCCTCGCCGCCCTGACGGTCGTTCCCTTCGTCTGGCTGCTGCTGCGCGACCACCCGGCGGACGTGGGCCTGAAGCCGTACGGCGCCAAGGAGTTCGTACCGAAGCCGGAGCCCGCCCGCGGTGCCGCCCGCCGTGCGGTCACGGTCCTGTTCTCGGCCTCCCGCACCGGCACCTTCTGGCTGCTCGCCGGCACCTTCGCGATCTGCGGTGCCTCCACCAACGGCCTGATCCAGACCCACTTCGTGCCCGCCGCCCACGACGCGCACATGCCGGTCCGGGCGGCGGCCTCGCTGCTCGCGGTCATCGGCGTCTTCGACGTGGTCGGCACGATCGCCTCCGGCTGGTTCACGGACCGCTTCGATCCCCGCCGCCTGCTGGCCGTGTACTACGCGCTGCGCGGCATCTCGCTGCTGTTCCTGCCGATGCTGCTGGCGCCCAGCGTCCACCCGCCGATGCTGTTCTTCATCGTCTTCTACGGCCTCGACTGGGTCGCCACCGTCCCGCCCACCGTCGCCCTGTGCCGGGCGCAGTACGGCGACGACAGCGCGATCGTCTTCGGCTGGGTCCTCGCCTCCCACCAGGTCGGCGCCGCACTCGTCGCCTTCCTCGGGGGCGTGGCGCGTGACGTCTTCGGCTCCTACGACATGGTCTGGTACGCGTCCGGCGCGCTGTGCGCGGCAGCGGCGCTGATGGCGCTGGTGATCCGGCGGAAGCCGGCGGTTCCCGTGCCGGCGGAAGCTTGAGTGCCGTGCCTCAGCTCGCGCGGTCGACGGGCTCGAATCCGACGTGGAGACGCATGCCGAGAGCGACGGCGAGCCGTTCGAGCAGAGGCAGGGTGGGCATGGTCCCGCCTGCCTCGAATCGTGCCACGGCCGGCTGCCGCATACCCGTGGCCTGCGCGAGCTGAGCCTGTGTCATACCCAGTGCCTCGCGCCGCTCGCGTACGGCATGACCCAGCTCGAAGCGGATCCGCGCGGCGTCGTACGCCTCCTGGGCTTCTGGTGCGGCGAGGACGTCGTCCCGTAGTTCGTTCCAGCCCCGGCGCTCACTCATGTCCTACACCTCGTCCACTGTGTGCTGTTCCTCGATGCAGCGCACCATGGCCCGCCGGGCGCGGTCGACCTGCGCGGTCTCGCGCATCCGCTGCTTGCGGAACACCGTCAGCAAGATGATCCGTCGGCCCGAGGCGATCCAGGAGGTGATGCGCACCGCTTCGGTATCGAGGTGGAAGCGCAGCTCGCGCAGTTTCCCGTCCAGCCGGCGCGAGTACGGTTCGCCAAGCAGTGGACCGCGGGCGGCCAGCAGATCCACATAGAACGCGGCTGTACCGCGGTGGCTGGCGGACAATGCCAGAAACCACTGCGCCACCTCCGGCTCCAGCTCTACTTCACCCCACGTCATAACAGCGACGTTATGAACAGCCTAGCCGGTGTGGTCGTAGATCACTCGGGGTGCACCCAATCGAGTGACGCGGGCGCAGGCGTGCGCCTGGGAGGAACGTACGGCGGCTCGGACTCGCGGAAGTCGTGCGGGTCAGTGGCCCCGAGCTGTACCCCGAGGTACCCGCCGGCCTGGTGGTGTGCAACCCGCCCTGGATCCCGGCGCGGCCGACCTCTTCCCTCGAACAGGGCGTCTACGACCCTGACGGCGGCATGCTGCGCCGCTTCCTGTCCGGACTGGCCGCTCAGCTGGAACCCGGCGGTGAGGGCTGGCTCGTCCTGTCGGACCTGGCGGAGCGGCTCGGGCTGCGGGCTCGGGACGACCTGCTGACCGCCGTCGGGGCTGCGGGCCTGCGTGTGGTCGGCCGGCTGGACGACCGGCCGCGGCACCCGCGGGCGGCGGATCGGGGAGATCCGCTGCATGCCGCGCGGGCGGCCGAAGTCACGTCACTGTGGCGGCCGGCCGCCGTCTGGCCCCTCGTGGAGCCGGCCGAAGCGACCCCGGTGGAAGATCAGCGGTCCGTCGGGGGGCTCGCCGGCGCCGAGGGCGTCCACCCGGCCGACCACGATGAGGTGGTCGCCCCCGGTGTGCACGGCGTGGATCGTGCAGTCGACCCAGGCCGTCGCGCCGGCCAGCCGCGGGGAGCCGGAGCAGGGCGCCGCGTCGTACGGCACGCCCGCGAACTTGTCCGTGCCGCTCACCGCGAAGCCGCGGCACAGGTCGCCCTGGTGGGCGCCCAGAACGTTGACGCAGAAGACGCCCGCGCGGGCGATGCGCGGCCAGGTCGTCGACGTGCGGCCGACCATGAAGGCGATCAGGGGCGGTTCGAGGGAGAGGGACGAGAAGGACTGGCAGGCGAAGCCGGCGGGGCCGGCCTCGCCGTCGGCGGTGGGCGCGGTGACGACGGTGACGCCCGTCGCGAAGGTGCCGAGCACGCGTCGGAACTCGGTCTGGTCGAGCGGCGCGCGCTCGTCCTCGCCGACGCACCGCAACTCCGGGCGCGGCAGTGCTTCCACGGGCGCCGGAGCCCCGGCCGACCTGAGATAACGGACGGCGGCGGCGGCCGCCCCTGCGTGTCCCATCACGTTCTCCATTGAAGCTGACGGTATGTCAGATGGGAAGGGCGGCGGCGACCTCCGTACTCGGGTCAACGGCCCTTGTACTCGGGGCTGGTGCGCTCCACGAAGCTGCGTACACCCTCCCGCGCGTCCTGCGTCGTCATGTTGATCTCCTGCGCGGCGGCCTCGGCGGCGAAGGCGGTGGCGCGGTCGGTGTCGAGGGAGGCGTTGACGAGCTGTTTGGTGAGAGCGAGGGCGCGGGTCGGGCCGGCCGCCAGGCGTTCGGCCCACGCGCGGGCCGTCTTGTCCAACTCCCCGTCCGGTACGACCCGGTTGACCAGGCCGAGACGCTCGGCGTCCGCCGCGGAGAGCGCGTCGCCGAAGAACATCAGCTCCTTGGCGCGCTGCGGGCCGATCAGCCGGGGGAGCAGATACGCCCCACCGCCGTCCGGGACGAGTCCTCGCCGTACGAACACCTCGATGAACCGCGCCGACTCCGCGGCCAGTACGAGATCGCAGGCGAGGGCGAGATGCGCGCCCAGGCCGGCCGCCGTGCCGTTGACCGCCGCCAGCACCGGCTTCTCGCAGTCGAGGACGGCGGAGATCAGGCGCTGGGCGCCGAGGCGGAGGGTGCGGGCGACGTCGCCGGGCAGCCGTTCGGCGGTGCCGGCACCCGAGCGCAGGTCCGCGCCCGCGCAGAAGCCGCGGCCCGTTCCGGTCAGGACGACGGCCCGTACGTCCGGATCCGCCGAGGCCTGTGCCAGCAGCTCGATCAGCCGCTCGCGCTGGCCGGGGGTGAGGGCGTTGAGGGCCTCGGGCCGGTTCAGGGCGAGGTACGAGACCTGGCCGGCGATGGTGTGCCTCACCTCGGTCACCGGCACACCGCCAAGGCGTCCAGGGCCACGGCGCCCTGCCCCCGGGGCAGCACCATCAGCGGGTTGATGTCGAGCTCCGAGAGTTCGTCCCCGAGCTCCAGCGCCATGCGCTGCACCCGCAGGACGACTTCGACGAGCGCGTCGAGATCGGCCGGAGGACGCCCCCGGACCCCGTCGAGCAGGGCCCGTCCGCGCAGATCGCCGAGCATGTCATGGGCCTGGTCCTCGCCGAAGGGCGGCACGCGTACGGCCACGTCGTGCAGCACCTCCACCAGCACCCCGCCGAGCCCGACGGTCACGGTCGGCCCGAACAGCTCGTCGTGGGTCACGCCGACGACCATCTCGACGCCCCGCTCGACCATCTGGCACACGAGGACACCGTCCAGGGTGATGCCCTCGTAGCGGGCGATGTCGGTCAGCTCCCGGTAGGCGTCCCGGACTTGGCTGGCCGAAGTGAGCTCGATCTTCACCAGTCCCAGCTCGGTCTTGTGGGCGATCTGCGCGCCGGACGCCTTCATCACCACCGGGTAGCCGACCAGGCCCGCCGCGCGTACGGCCGCCGCCGCGCTGGTCACCAGCTGCTCGCGCGGCACGCGGATGCCGTACGCCCGCAGCAGCTGCTTCGCCGCGTGTTCGCTGAGCTGCTGGCCCGGGCGCATCAGTGCCTGCGCCTTGCGGAACGAGGGCGAGGTCGTGCGGGGAGCCTCGTCGAAGGGGGAGCGGTAGCGGGCGACGAAGCGGTGGTGGTCGAGGTAGGCGCGGACGGCGGTGATGCAGTTCGCGACGGTGCGGAAGGTGGCCACCCGGGAGGAGCCCAGCAGGACCTCGCGGTAGGCGGGTTCGGTGCCGACCGGCGAACCCCACACCACGCAGACCAGCTTGCCGGTCCGCTCGGCCGCGTCCACCAGGTCCTGCACGAGGCGGTCGCTGAGGGGTGGGAAGGGCCCGGTGATCGGGCAGATCAGCACGCCCACCTCCGGGTCGTCGAGGATCGCGTCGATGATCTTCCGGCCGCGGTGGTCGCCGACCGGATGCCCGCCGTTGTCCACGGGGTTGGCCACGCTCAGGTACTCGGGTATCCACTGGTGCAGCTCGGTCTGTTTGGTCGCGGAGAGGACCGGGAGGCTGAGCCCCGCCTCGGTCGCCAGATCGGCGAAGTGTGCGCCGGTGCCGCCCGAGATCGAATAGACGACGACGCCGTCC
>Ga0307512_10008480_pt1 | contig 10011 bp, 9 predicted proteins | sample 14_EM_MG_FD_200267 | JGI IMG/M metagenome (GOLD analysis project Ga0307512, IMG submission 200267) | Populus trichocarpa ectomycorrhiza microbial communities from riparian zone in the Pacific Northwest, United States - 14_EM | ecosystem: Host-associated > Plants > Roots > Unclassified | place... | reverse complement strand
ACGAGACTGTAACGCTCGACGCGAAAGCTGAGCGTAGGGCCATTCGACAGACGCACGATCCGCATCGACGGTGCAATGTCCGTCAACGTGAAAGCGATTAGATGCGTGACATGCAGGGCTGGCGCCATGGTCAAAAAGTCCCTGAGCTTGTTCCGGGATCGTTCCTTCACTTGGACGAAAAAAACGACGTCACATCAGCATCGTTCAAAGGCAGGAAAAAGGGCAGGAGGAAGAGAGGCAGACCTTTAGCCTGGTCGCGGTGTTGGGTTCCATGACTTTGCGGACGTCACGGGTCAGCTGTGTGAGAGAAGTACCGACTTGACCATGTTTTATGACAAAAGATTTGGGAAGGTCATCTTGGGTTGATGTTGAGGATTGGATTCCCTTCAAGTGGGTGCGATTTTTGCGTCTGCGTGCCATTGATCGTCAAGCAAGTTCGCGGGTCATCCAATCGAGCCGGGCCGAGTCTGCATTTCGGTGGTTAAAATACACTGGGATTAATCTCGAAAACAAAGCCATGCTGGACTATTCAAGATATCTACAACGAAAGAAAACCAAAACAAAGAGAAAGAGAAAGCAATAGGTGTTGGCTACACTCGAGCGGATGCACAGGTATGGCAACCATCAGCCGGGTATGTGGTAGATAGAAGAGATTAATACAACTCCGGGAAGAGTGCGACGATTAGTCAGGATTGTACTGAAGGATGAAATGTGAATCTGCGTACATGATTGAGGGGCATGTATAAGTGACAAGAAAAAAAAAAAGGAATGTGATGGTAATATGGGTAGTGAGTGTGTTTCAGCTGACGATAAGGATAACAACTAAAATTCATTAAACTGGAAGCCGACAACGTCAAAGCGACGCGGGGGTGGACTGGGGGTATCCTCCCGTTGGACAAGACCTGGTATCTGATCCGGTGGGGGTAAAGGAAGACGGGTAAAGTGCCGTGTGTCATCATAGGATGTCACATGGGGTACGATGGGGGCCTACGTGTAGGGAATCAGTGTCCAGAAGAGAAGCCAGATAGCATGATAAAAACGTACTCGGATCTCGCGACGTTCTAGGGCACCCCAATCAACTCCGCGGAACCACGGGTGGTCGAGGACATCGTCTGCCCCCGCCAGGAGATTGCCTAGCCGCTTGGTACGGTCGGGGTGCAAGAATCCTCTGATGAGGTTACGAGACAGGGGGTCGATATCTCTGGGCCATTGGATTTTCCCTTTAAGGATCCTATCATAGATCCCGTAGGCGGTCTCGTCGAAAAAAGGAGGATGGCCAACCATCATCTCATAGGCAATAATTCCACAAGCCCACCAGTCCGCGGGCTTGCCGTGACCGTCAGACTGGATTATTTCTGGTGCAAGGTATTCTGGGGTTCCACATAACGTCCAAGTGCGGTCATCGACCACTTTAGCGAAACCAAAGTCAGTAAGGCGGAGGTATCCACGATTGTCGAGAAGGAGATTTTCCGGTTTAAGATCACGATAGATGATGTTGAAGGAGTGCAGGTATTTTAAAGCAAGAATGATGGTTGCGAGATAGAAACGGGTGACATCGGGGCTGAAGCGTCCGGCACGGCGAAGATGAGTGAATAGCTCGCCGCCAGGAACGTAGGAGAGGAGCATGTAGATATTCAGGCTGTCCTGGAAAGTTGCGTAAAGATCGACGATAAAAGGGTGTCGCACACGGGAAAGGATGCGTCTCTCCGCTTTGACGTGTTCAACCTGACGGAGGCGAATCACTTCGGTCTTTTGAAGTACCTTCATGGCAAAAAATCTGGTAGTATTGGCCGGTGCAGATGCCTCAGGGCGGTATTTGACGAGAAGGACGCGCCCAAATGTGCCAGTTCCTGAAATGGACATATGAGTCCACTGTAGACCGGCTGATGACCACCAAACATGTACGTACCGAGGGTGCCTCTGACTTCAAAGTCCTGGAGTCGAAGAGAACGATGGATATGTTCCTCTTCGTCGTCCAAAAGTCTGACTGGAGGCTGTGGAGGATTGGCAGGCTGATCGGGCAACCCATCATCACCATCTACTTCCTGATCCGGAAGAGACTCAACGGAATGGGGCGGGGAACGGGGTGGAGATATGCACGGGGAATGGTCGGACATCTTGGAGCCGCATGGGGGTTGGGGATCGATAGTTAGCTCCGGCCGGATGAGGACCTGGCGGGGAGATTGGGGTGGGCTGGTCGACTCATCGACGACCATAACAGCTGAACCATGGCGAGAGGGACAGCATGGACTATCGCGAACCACATCAGCGGAGAGTGGTAAAGAGGACGAACGACCGGGAATGACGGGCAAAAGGGTGACGCTCATGAGGCGGTAACTGCCGGAAGGTTTTTGTGAGTCAGGGATGAGACTAGATTCTCAGAGTTGGACAGGATGCTGTACAGCAAAGCGGGGAGCGGGGAGGGGGGTTGGGGGCGGTGGGGGGCAGTAAGCTACGTTTGGAACAAGGGTAAGGGGGGAGAGGCGGACGGGTTGTCGCTTGCTACGAGACCAGATTGGCTGGGTCACCGTGAGGGTGGAGGGCGTTGTTCAAAGCAAAATGCTATGAAGGGTATAGTTGGGTTGGCACTGGCACTGGAACAAAGGGAAAGGGAAAAAAAAAAGGCGACGGACCGTGGACGTGGGTAGATTTGAATAAGCGTCCAGCGCAGTAAATATGAGAACAAAGGCAACCCAATGGTGAGGCGATGCGAGAGAACAACGATTCCTGTTTTCGATCAAGGTCAAGGTCCCACTTTCTATCTTCCCACGTCCAATGCCAATTTATTAGCCGACCACCCTGACCGTCTTCCCCGAGTCTTCCCCTTCCCCGCTTCTGGCTCGACCACAGCACAGTTCTCTCGAAATCTCTCCCTCCCGCGAGTCCGAATCGATGCCAGGTTTACCGTTTGACTACACTGTCAAACTGTATTTCCTATGTCGGAAGGCGGCGTTGTTTGACACTACGTTAACTCCACGCACGTCATCGTTGTGTCATTCCTAAACATGGCCTCTCTTCCTCTTCCTCACCATCAGCCCTCGCCCTCTGAGGACGAACCACTGTCTGCATCCTCTCACTTACCCACAGATCCTCTCATGGGTAGCAACGATCAGCATATCAAAGACGACTCAAGACCCGGGGATGGTGTCGCATTTTACATCAGTCTCGTTCGTATATATAGTCTTTTACCCTTCCGCCACGTTTTCATCTGATCATTGATCATCACTTGACACCCTCTAGGCGTCAGCACTGGTGGGCGATCCCAACACAGGCACCACGTCTTAAAATGACCCTATAGTGACTACGCCAATCCAGATCCTGCTCTTATCGACATGGTCCATCATCCTGTCCAACGACCCAAAGGCCCTTTCGTGGTTTGCATTCCATCCCACCTTTAATACGCTTGCAGTGCTATGCTTTACCTTTGGTACTTTTCCACAGCCCTTCTCCTTGGTCAAGTCTAATATGCGCGTATCGTACAGGCATTCTCACCCTCCAACCGACGTCACATCCCGAGTCAAGGGCCACTGGACTCAAGCGTCATCAGATCGCTAACATAATGGGACTCATATCGATCCTCGTAGGCGGCTCAGCAATATTCGCTTACAAGACTTCGCACGGTGCAAGTCACTTCACAACTTGGCACAGTGTACGTTCGCCTTATCTTCCACGTGCACCGCGCTGACAAGCATCGATTTCCTAGACCTTTGGTTTAATCACTGTTTCCTGTCTCATCGTCCAGGGTGCGGTTGGCGCGGGTAGTGTCTGGTTCGGCGGCGTCGCATTTGGGGGCGGTCAAAAAGCCAAGCGAGTGTGGAAGTACCACAGGCTGTCGGGCTACATTCTATTGCTTTCCCTCCTGACTACTGTTCATCTCGGAGGTGGTTGGTCAACATGGGTCTCGGAACACAGTGCCTACGTCGTCCGCCTCGTCGCCTATACTCTGGTGCCTGTTTTCCTCGTTGCATCCATTTATTCTCGCGTCAGGTACATTAATTGTTCTCTCATATAACCTCGATTGGTTCTAACAAACTCTCATTAGACCATCGAAGATGAAGTTTTTCTAAGCCATGAAAACGTAATGGTGCTCCACAAGCACCTTTTATTTTCCTATTTTCCGCTTCTTGAAGCACCGTCCCTTCATATAAGCCTGACGTGTTTCATGTGTTATTCTGTATGAAATTTTGTGAACAACGTAGTGATGAATAAGAGACAGTACGCATGTAACCGCGATCGATTCGATTCGTCTGGTTGAATTTACATCGAGGATGCCGCTGGGCATGTTGTTACTCCACCTCTGCTACCACTTGTTTTCGAGCAACCCAAGTTCCAGTCCCTCTCCATGGAGCGCCAATTTACCTGGAAGCGTCTTGTTCGTTACAGTATTAGACAGCTTCCTTGCTTGCGGCTTCTAGACGATTCTTTGAGTTCTCTTTCTCCCACGCATCGCGTCCGCGCTCGTGTCCGTGTCCGAATAGGTTGACAGCTCTTGACAGCCTTGGCGCTTGACTTCTCGCAGAGCATTTCCTATGTAGGAAGGCGACGTGCCATTTCCACCAAAACACGTCACCACGCGCTTCTCTCTCAAAACTCAGCGCCAACACAGATGACGTCTTTGCCCCCTCACCGGCCCACTGACGACGAACCTCTCTCTGCATCTTCTCCCTCACCCACAGATCCTCTCATGGGTAACAACAATCAACACATCAAAGACGAGTCGAGATCTGGAGATGGTGTCGCTTTTTACACCGCCCTCGTACGCAGATATATCATTGGCCTCTCCATCTGACTTGAGACCTCACCGCTCTTTAGGCGTCCGCTTTGGTGAGCGACCACGCACAAGCACAACACGTTTAAAATGACCCTATACTTCCATTCAGGTCTTGCTCTGGACGACATGGACCATCGTCCTGTCCAATAACCCAAAGGACCTCTCGTGGTTTGCGTTCCATCCCACTCTCAACTCGCTTGCCGTCTTGTGCTTTGTCTTTGGTACTTTTTCCATAGTCCCACCACCCGGTCAAGCCCGCACATACTAAATATATGCGCGTCGTTAGGCATCCTCACACTTCAACCGACTTCCCAGCCACAGACAAAGGCTGCTGGGCTCAGGCGTCATCAAATCGCAATGCTGATAGGATTATCATCAATCATCCTAGGTACCACAGCAATGTTAAACTACAAGGCTTCGCACGGTGCCCCTCACTTCACATCGTGGCACGGTGTACGCGCGCCTCTCCGTCCACGTGTTTGCCACGCTGACAGGCATACAATTTCCTAGACTTTTGGCTTGATCACCCTTGCCTGGCTCATCGTCCAGGGTACGATTGGCGCAGGAAGCGTCTGGTTCAACGGCGCTGCCTTTGGGGGCCCTCAAAAAGCCAAGCTATTGTGGAAATATCACAGGCTGTCGGGCTACATTCTGTTGGTCTCGCTCCTAACTACGGTTCACCTCGGAGGCGGTTGGTCAGCATGGGTCTCGGGACACAGCGCCTACGTCGTCCGGCTTCTTGCATACACTCTGGCGCCCGTACTCATCCTCGTATCCCTTTATTCTCGCGTCAGGTGCATAATTGATCCTCTCATATCATTTAACCTCGTGAATATTCTGACATATTCTCATCAGACCATCGAAGATGAAGTTTTTTTAAGCTGTGGTGTCCCGGTCGAGTTTCATAAGTACTTTTTCTTGTCCGCTGTAGAACGCTCTGTCCTTTAGTATGATGTCTAGAACATTCGTCTGTTGTGTGAATTTGCGAACAGAATAATGACGAATCTGAGAGAATGTGAGACCGCGAGATGTATGCCGGTCTCCACAATGTGAGTTTCCCCAATGAGCCCCATCGCGGCCTGGGATCCGCGACATTGTATGCTGCTGGATTCGGTGTGCGTTCGACTCGGTTGTTGCCACGTATTGTGCCACGTATTACACCAACCAAAAACGATGATCCCTGCCGAAAGTTGACACTCTTCATTGTGAGTTGTAATCGATGTAATCTCCCGTCGCGCGACGACAACCCAAAAAATGGTGCTCTAACCCTTGATCTTATTTTCTTTTGCGATAGCAATTACGGTCGTGACAAGTCGTAAGGCAAATTGTTCACGTGAGCGTTCTGGTCATGTGGTGCCACCTTCGTGAAAAAGATAACGATTTCTCTCTTTACTCTTTACGACACCAGGGCCAAAGATCTTGCTTACTGCTTACAAAAGTTGTCGCTGCGCACTCCCTCACTACCCTTGGCAGAGTTTGCACATGGCAACTTGTTTCACTTTCGCGCGCCAAACGCACTCAGCAGACCTCTATAACGAGACTCGACAGACCGGGGATGAACTTCAGGAACTCAAGAGACCGACAACATTTTGTCCTCCATCAATGACGGAGGAACTGAGACAGATAACAGAACAAACTTATATGTGGGCCATTCACCTGGTTGGATTGGATCGACTACGCTTCCCATCGTGCTACTTCTCCATCTCACCCACGATGCCTGTTAATCGCGCGATCAGAGTTCCAGTGTCTCTCCTCCATCTTTCCCCACTCGCGGGGACAGTCTAGCTGACCTTCCCGTCATTCGACTTGATCCTTTTGCTCGCTTCGATTCCGGCCTACAGCCAGTTCTTCCAGATATCTCTCCCCCTACACCACAGCCATGTGCTCGTCCATGTCTGAATAGGTGCCAGAATTTTTACCGGTTGACTACTGTGGCGAAGTAGAATTCCGAGGCCACAAGGCAGCATGGTTAGTCACATGCGCATATCCATAAGCGCATCCTTTAAAGGGCAGCGGACGTCCTCTTGATTTATCTGAAGACGAAACCCTCTCCGCATCCCCTCACTTACCTACAGGTTCTCTCATGGGCAACGAGCAGCTTATCGAAGACGAGTCGAGGCTTGGAGATGTTTCCACCACTCTCCGTTTGAATGACCAAGTCACCCCATATTCAATTGGCACACATTTACATCACCTTCTTCCACCTGAAATTGATCAATTGTCAAACACACTGTATGGAGAATGCAACTGACTTACTACATGCAGAAGAAGGGGGCTAATGCATATTAGACAACTGGGAGCAGCCTCTTCGAGGGTCCCTACCAGTAAAGTTCCAGTGCACCATGAGAGTTGGGGGAAAGATGGAGTGGGGCAAGGGGCTCGACAGGAGCCGCTTTTTTATAGGGCATCTTCGTACGTCTCAGTCGCGATTTCTTTTTATAGGCAGCAGAAGGCTTGCTTAAATACATACAGTGCCATACACTACCTACTGAGACTTGTAGCAATGTAAGGGTATTGAGAGATTGGGGTCACGAAGGCGAAGGCAGGGAAGTGATGTGCACCGAGTACACACAGCTGACTTCTGTCGCGATACTCGGCCAATTCGGGACGTACTTCAAGTTGAATGATCAGGGACACTACATTACATTCATGACGCCACAGCTCCACGGTCATACTCTACGTGTAGGTGGGAATATACGCCTTTGCCTTTATTTGGTATGCTCTTAGGTGCGAGTTCCTGTCTGGGTGGAATTAGGACAAGAACGAGAGTCGGTTCTCTCAGGTTCTCGCACAAACTTGAGTGACCTCGGCATGTGGCTTGGCTGCTCCAGTGGTGTAGAAATATAAAAAGATGTGATGTTTCAATGCCCTCCCCCAGAACATAACAATTCTTCTTCAAGCTATCCCTCATCTCGAGGTGGGGATCATTGTCTCGTGCATCACGGGTATTTTCTCCCGCCAAGGCGAGTGTGTCATGGACACAGTAAGCGCCATCGCGGATTAATATTGTCTGGAAAGTATTGTTGCAGGTGGGTGCCCTCTTGCCATTTGAAAACTGCCAAAAATTTTCTGATGGAACCCCTCCAGCGATAACTGGATGTCATACGGCCATCATGGATTGCATGTGTGATTGTCTCTATTGCGGGTAGGTGGTTTACGCGCCCCCTGGCCGTTCCTGGAAAATTCTGAAGCACGAGACCAATAATAGGCGACCAGGAGATGTTGCGACAACAAACGTGCGAAAGACTTTTCAGTTGAGAGCCGGTGAAATGGCTCCAGGCAAGTAGTAATCGAGATAACGCATTACAGCCAGTTAAACAGAGGTAAACAATGAGACGATGAAAAGGAAATCGATTTAGGAAATGTTTTTCCTCTCCTCTTCACCCGAACTCGCAATACCACTATAGAATCGACGTGCGGGTGAAGAGGAAGACTCGGAGGAAGAAAAGGTGAAAAAAAGCAGTTTGCAAATCATTTCGTCACCATGTCCACTGTCATCCCCGTGGGTTCTTCAAATCTAAATTCCACTGCCAATGCCAGGCCTGCCATCGCTCGCTCTCAGAGTTATGCCCCCAATGGCATTCCCGCTCCCCCCATCGCAGCTCCTCAGCTTCACGCGAGTGAGACAAAAAATGCTCCAGATGCAGTCTTGGAGCTCATCGACGGCACCGCATTTCGCGGTATCAGCTTTGGCGCACAAGGTAAATGCGTCGCAGGCGAATGTGTATTCCAGACAGGTGCGCGCGCAGCGCACCCTCTGCTTATTATGCCGTCCTCAAAGCGTGAACCCTCTGAACAGGCATGGTCGGCTACACAGAGTCGCTCACGGATCCTTCTTACGAGGGCCAGATCCTCATCCTCACATACCCCCTCGTAGGCAATTACGGCGTGCCAAGCCGCGTCCACGATCTTGAAGCCTTGCCGGCGCACTTTGAGTCGTCGCGCATCCACGTCGCGGCGCTCGTCGTCGGCTACTACTCCGAAGATTTCTCCCACTTCCTCGCACACTCGTCCCTTGGCACGTGGCTCAAGGAGAACGACGTGCCCGCGCTCTGTGGCGTTGACACGCGGGCGCTCACGAAGCGTATACGCGCCAAGGGCGTCATGCTGGGTCGGCTCCTTGCGCGCAAGCCGGAAGCTCCCGTTGGACGTGCACGTGACCTGAACCCCCCATCACCGACGTTGCGCTCACCGCAGAGCCCAAGCTTGGGTGGCCCGACGGACCCATGGCGCGAAGACTACGTGGACATACCCTATCATGACCCCAACTCGGACAACCTCGTCGCCGCGGTGTCCACCCAGGCGCCGCGCGTATACCCGCCCACGGGCTGCGCGCGCCAGCACTCCTCGGGGCGGCCACTCCGGGTTTTGGCAGTCGATGTGGGCATGAAGTACAATCAGATCCGCTGCTTCACGTCGCGCGGCGTCGAGCTCAAGGTCGTCCCATGGGACTATGACTTTACCACGACGTCTGAAGAGCCATACGATGGCCTCTTCTTGTCCAATGGGCCCGGCGACCCGACCATGGTGCAGACGACCATCGACCGCGTCGCACGCGCGATGCGACGAGGCGACCGCCCAATCTTCGGCATCTGCCTGGGTCACCAGCTACTCGCGCTGGCGGCCGGTGCGCGCACAAGCAAAATGAAGTACGGCAACCGCGGGCAGAACATCCCGTGTACGGACGCGCTCAGCGGCCGGTGCTACATCACTTCACAAAATCACGGCTTTCAGGTCGACGCTACGACGCTGCCGCTGGGGTGGAAAGAACTGTTCACGAACGCGAACGACGGGAGCAACGAAGGCATCTATTGCGAGGATAAGCCATTTTTCTCGGTGCAGTTCCATCCCGAGTCGACGCCTGGCCCTCGCGATACCGAGTTCCTCTTTGACGTCTTTATTCAAAATATCACAGACTGCGCCTCTACGGGCTCCCTCGTACCCATATCCCTCCCAGGCGGTAAAAAAGCTGACAATGACGCGCGCACGCCACGCGTCAACGTCCAAAAAGTGCTCATCTTGGGCTCAGGCGGCCTCTCCATCGGGCAGGCCGGCGAATTCGATTACTCCGGCTCGCAAGCGATCAAAGCCCTCAAAGAGGAGGGCATATACACCATCCTCGTCAACCCGAACATCGCGACGATCGCGACTTCGAAAGGGCTCGCCGACAAGGTCTACTTCCTGCCCGTGACGCCCGAATTCGTGCGCAAGATCATCCAATACGAGAAGCCGGACGGGAT
>Ga0307512_10008479_pt1 | contig 10013 bp, 5 predicted proteins | sample 14_EM_MG_FD_200267 | JGI IMG/M metagenome (GOLD analysis project Ga0307512, IMG submission 200267) | Populus trichocarpa ectomycorrhiza microbial communities from riparian zone in the Pacific Northwest, United States - 14_EM | ecosystem: Host-associated > Plants > Roots > Unclassified | place... | reverse complement strand
AAAAGTTAAATAAAAAATCTAAAAAATTAGAGAGAAGGGGTATTAATTTAAATATAAATAAAAAATATTTCAAAAAAATAAATATTAAAAAATGTATAAATAAAAAAACAAAAATGTTAAAAAAAAAGAGGTCAGACGCTATTGGGCCTAGTAACCTAGGTCCGAACGCCTTGCCCATTTTGAGAAGGGCACTCACATGGACCTACAAGGTCAGACCTGCATACAAGAGCTTTTTTTGTTAATAGTTCTGACGATGTGTTGTCTACCCTAAAATGTTTTGAAAAAAATAGAAATAAGCAACGTTTTGCTTGCTTTTTCCTAGATTATAGTCATAGTGGTGGCTGGAAAAAATATTAATGGTTTTTTGATCTAGAAAATATTTTTAACATATTTTTAGCTCAAAAACAATTATAAAACATACTAAACACGTCAATAAACTCGTATATGGCCTTAAACAACCAAAAAATCCATTAAGAAAACAAAATCAACCCAAAATAAAAAAAAAAATCTTGAGTTCAGATCTACCATTTCAACCAAGTTTACAGGGAAAACATACACAAGCTAAACTCCCTTCATTGAATGGAACTCAATGATACAAAAATTGATATTTTTTATTGGAAAAATTAATGTTAATCGAGACTCTTTCTCTCTACAACTAGAATTCAACCACTTTCTCTCTTTTATCTCAAATCAAAGACTTAAACGTAAGAAAAATAAAGATTTGTATCAAAGTTGAGTTTATAAAAAAAAAAAATGAGGGATCTAAAGTGTATAGTTTGAAAAGGAGACCGAATGACAAATATTGAAAAAATATTACAAAATCATCATCTACAGTGCTGTGAAACTCTCAGGAAAGGAGCTGAAAAATAAAATTAAAAAAAGTCAAATTAGAAGAATTATTTTAAAATAACTACAATTTCAGTTGTTTTACTATTAAGATTATAAATATTATTAAGGAAGGGCTGAAAAAAAACATTTCCTTACGGTGGCGGGCCCTGCCACACCATGTATCAGGCTATCAGCCACTGAAAACACTGTTACAGTCTTTGTTTAATATAATGCTAATATTGTTATTCCATTGATCCGTTCAAAACGAGGACAACATTGGCATAATAAATTATTATGATTACAAAAATATTTACATACTCGTGAGGCGTTGACCACTCAAAGCGTTGACTCCACTTTGGTTTCTTATCCCTCAAATTAGGCAGAACTTGACTTTCAAAGAGGTGTCAGAGAATGTCCGACTTGACTTTTAAAGAGGGACAGAGAATATATTATTTTTTATTTAAAAACATATTAAAATAAAAAACAGACCTCATAAACGTGGAATTTGAATAGGAGAAATTGGAGGTCCAGCGGGCAGGGTTTTGTTTTTTCAGATTGATTATGGGCTGATAAACGTGGAATACAACTCCTGTTTCCCAGTTTAGTCAAAACAAGGCATTTTTAGGCACTGATACTCATTCATTACAATACAACTCCTGTTTCCGAGTTTAGTCGTGATGACATCTGTTCCTATACAACAGGAAATGCAAAAGCTCAGCTGGCCTGTATTGTAATGACGAAAAAGGCTGCCATGCTCGCGTTTCAATTTCCCAAAGAGAAGATAAGTTAGCCTCTAAAGGATGTAACTGGTGTACCGTGTGATGTATCACCATCATTGCAAAACCAGAACTGGATGCTGGAAAAAGAGCTGCTGCTGGATTAGCCTCACTTTTCTCACTTTCCCAAGTGAGTTAATATCCTGCTGATCAAAACTTCCTTCTTCCCTGTAACTGGAAGATTGTGCGCTGTCAAGTAATACCTCAGCTCTGTTACTGTCAAGTCCTTCAACTGCGAAACAGAACCATGAAAAGAGGGGTTGTTATCCTTTAATTTAGTAACCTATATTCGATTTCCTTATTCATTTGTTACAGTAAGATAATAAATAATTTCAACAAGCTATAAGCAAATAATTTCCATCAACCAATTTGATTTAGCTCAAGGTGCTATTGACATATCTGCGCAACTTCGAATGAATATGCTATAATCTCCAAGTATCTCTAGTTAACATTCAAATAGAAACAACATAGCTTCCTATACTTTTCTAGATCACTTGTTTTTTGATAATGACTTTAAAAAAGCTTAAAAGGAATCAGTTCTTCTGTTCCCTTTTCATCTTCCTAAATGATTTATTATGCTTAGCTTGTTTGGATGGTGCGATCCCAGAGGGAAAAAAATCATTAACTTGTTTGGATCAATAAAATAACTTTGTAGCCCCCCATACATAAAACAGCGATTACTTTGATTTGGATTGTGATTTTTTCTAGGAAAACTTTTTCTGTAGGTATTGCTGTTCATTGAACAAACAAAGCCTGCAGTTTTTTATTGATCTAGAGAAATGTCTAAGAGAGGGCTTTGTTTACTCAAACCAATTGTCTATATTGTTGGTTAAGCCAACATTGTGCACTTGATTAAGACAAACACCATCGTGTTTGAAACACAAGAAAGCACACCTGTCCGTTGTCAGCAAGATCAGGCCAGTTGTAGTTTGCAGACTCCTTAGCTGCATTTTCAGCAGCTGTTTTCCGTTTTTTGGAGGCGTCGCTTGCTTTTCCACTGCCCATGTCACTTTCCTCGTCATAATTTTCTCCATAGACAGAAAGCTTGAACTCTTCAACTGCTTTAACAACTCCTGGTCTGTGGTATCATAAATGTGAACATTTGTCAGGTTAACAAAAATGATTGTGAAGATCCACATCAAGGGCAGGGAATGAAAGAATGGTGGGTGCAGCAAAGGATAGGAAGCTACGAGTTGATCTTACCTGGCCATGCCTTCTTCATCAGGAAGTGTTTCATCATTGATTTCTGGCATGTCATCTTCATCCAGAGCTAGGGCCTGCAGAACTGCATAGTGTCTCTGCAAACCTGTAAGAAAATGTATTGGAAATTGATGATGAGGAGAATCCAGCTAAGATTTAAAGAAAAAGAAAAATTATATGATTTCCTCATAGTTCACATAAATCAATGTCCTCCAATAATAGCATATATTACAGCAAACTAATATTATGCAATGTGCTATATCCATGATGCATGAAAATTGTGATCCACATGAATTGAGATTTTATAACTTTATATGTTCAATCAACCCAAACATTGATATTCTTTTTATTTTCTTGCACTATAATTCAGGATCTCTCATTATAAAAGCGCTAACTTCAATCAAGGCGTTGCTTAGGCAGAGACCACACTTCATAAATGCATGCTATATATTAAAAAATTGGAACTGAGATACAGATTGACCAGTAAGAAAATTTTACTACACCTAAAATAACATGCACTATATTTCATCATTTGCAGAGTAGATTTGACAAAATATAAGAGAGCATAAAAGTTCTTCCTAGTTCAAATCCAGAATCCATGGGTGTATGCGCGCTTCTGAACATTTCAAAAACTTTATTGACTATTACATGCTTAATATATTAAACAGTACTAATTCTAATCCTAGCAGAAATCCAACTTTTACTCCCAGTACGAGTAAAGGTTAAAACCAATCATCTTTTTTCATTGCCATCAATTTCCAATTCATAGTAAGAATCCAAATTAAAATCACTTTTTTCCTCAATAATAGCCATCAATTCGCACTATCCATGAATTCATATAAAAATTTCCATTAAACTTTTAAGGAAATCTATATCAACATCAGATAATAACTTTTATATGAATCACAGAAGCTAGTTCAATAAGTTAAATTTAAATGTGTTAATTTCAATAATAAAATAATTTTTTAACTTGAATAATACACATGAGGGTGCACATGCCAAAACCACTAGTTAGACTATAAAATAATATAAAAGTTTAGACAACAGCCAAGTGAAGAGGTTTTCAAAAATTTTCCCAATCATCTTAAGATTGCTTCTGGTATGGAATGAAAAATCTGAAGAAATGTTAAGGAGATAACATCTTAAATTTAAGGGTGAAGTGTTAAGGGTGAAGAAAGGTTTAAGAGATGATGTATTAAGAATGTTTGGTAGGAGTTGGAAATAATGAAAAGTAGTGGGTCCCAAAAAAAGAGAAATCAGATTTTAAATTAAATATAATAGCAAAAAATTAAATAACATATAGTTGCACTCCAAAATGGAAATAAAAGGAGAAGAAAGAATAGATTAGTGTTAAAATCTACAAAAGGGGAGGGAAGGACTCGAGATCCAAAATCCACCCCCCTAAAAAAATTTTCACCTCTCCCCCACAAGAGGATGAAATACATGGTTTGGATTTTTGGTCATATTTGCCCTTATGGTTTTGGTTTGATCATTGTTGGTTTTGTACTTGTAAATCTTGTTCACATATAGAAAATTAAACCAAAACCACGGGGGACAAATATGACCAAAAACCAAAACCAGAAGGGCAAACATGCAAGAATTGTAAGTGCAAGGGCAACAATTAAGTGCAAGGGCAACAATGACCAACTGGAACAATGGGAAAAATATGACCAAAAATCCAAAACACAAGGGCCAACCATGTATCTCATCCCCACAAGGTTAACATTTAAACCCATTTTGGGGTTAAATTAAACCTCCATGAAAATTTCCTTTTTCCCCTAATTTGTACCAAAAATAAGTAAAATGGGCCACACCAAATATATCCTTAGCATTTATAAGCACTCTTCAAGGTACGAAGTCTGAATAATCAAAGCCAGCTTACCAGGGTTAGCAAATTGGAATACAGAAAAATCTTTCAAGTCAATGCGTTTTATTAAAGCAGCAGCCTTTTTAATTTGTTCATCAGTAGCTCGAGGTGCCCCAGCATTTGTGTCTGAATGAATCTGCAGCAAGTCAACCATACCCTTGTTGCTAAGATTACTATATAATCCATTTTGAATCAACTTAAAATTGTACTTGCCTCTTCAACATGCCTGACATCATCAGAATAGGGAAGATATATCATGTGCATTCCAGGTGGCTCAACCTGACCACCAGCACTAATAATCTCATCCTGTTTTTCAAAGATATCAATAAGCAACATTAATGACACAGTAATTTTGAAATTAGACATAAAAACAACAGCAATTATGTTCACTGCATAATTAGTTCAAGATAACAATTTGTATCACATAAATCGCATTGTTTAAGGAACTTGGAAATCTAGTTCAACAGCATGGATTAAGCACTAGAAATTACTTTCTTTCATTACTCAACAAAAGCACAAGGCATGGTATTCAATTCAAAAAGATAGATTCAAATCCGGGAAGAGAGATCTAAAAATATTGGTAAGAAAAACAAAAGCACAGGGCATAGTATTCAATTACAAAAGCAGAAAATGACACAATTGCACACAATGACAGCATGAGGTAATTCAAATGCCTTAGTTTAAATGACCACAGAGGGGGACAACTACGTTAGAATATTATCGTATTCTCAAATGCAATTAGGAAAATAAAATAAAAATAAAACAAAGAAAACAAATAAGCAAAATGATAAATGTGTTAGACAAGTATTGGGAACCTAAGCTACTCTCTGCCAATCAATCAGTTTACATTACAAGTTTATTTCATTACTCTTTACATTTGAGCAGAATTTAGTTGCAGGGTCCCCCACTTATTTAATGGAATAGGGTAGAAACTCAAAAGATAGACAAAAAAGAGAGTAATAATGACAAAATAATATAAGGATGAAGATGGCATATTGATGCCAAAATCAGACTTGTTCACCAATTATAAATTCATGCATGCAACAATCCAATGGTACTTTAAAAATGCAGTATTTTACTTGTGCAACAAGGGCAACCAATTGAGGACGAGATGAGCTTCCATAAAATGCAACTGCAAAACTGCAAAATTTTCAATGAATGAAGAAAGAAAAAAGAATTAAGAATAAATAAAAAGCATGACTAATTCAAGAGATAGGATAAAAAAAAATCAACTTTTGCAATTGATGAACAACACTTCTCTTGGGTTCCATAATTTATATTCCTGCTTTTCCATAACCAAAAAGAAAGTGGTGCTAAAGTTAGGAATCTTGATGCTCCTAGCCACATAAAGTGTAGGATACTAGCACCACAAAAATTAAAGCCATCACCTAGTTATGCTCCAACAGAATTTGGGACTGGAAGAAGAATTTGGAGATGGTTGTGCCCTTTGAAATCTTTATACAAGGTGGATGCACTAAAGTTTCAAGTCTAGACACAAAGACATGGTTACAAAACCAAGAGTTTGCCCATTGCATCATAGAACGGTCCCTATATTATGATTAAGGATATGGATAATAAATATGAATTTCTACAATCCCAGGCTTAAACAAAAATTGCCCAGGTACAACGGTAAAATGCTATTTGTATATACTACAATAAGGAGAAGGAAAGTATAAATAATAAATCTAAATAAATACTGACAGCGTCTATCATGAGTAGAAACTTATCTCATTACTAAATAATATAACATAGCAATACAAATGACAGATATTATTACATTATATCTTATAAATATTTGGGTTCAAGTTCAAGGAATAATACTATAGTTCGCAAAATAAACACTGCTCACCGTTTAAGGTTTACCATGGATCTAAGCAGGGCAATGAAAATGCAAGTGCTACCAATTACTTCCTGCAACCAATAACCAGAAAAGAAAAAAGCGCTATTACATACCAGGGAAGAGATGATTTTAGGATATATGTAAAGCAAGATGGGACTGTTGAAACAAAGAAACTCAGAAAAAATCTGGAAATATAATCTTACAATCACCAAATATCTGAAGTGCATATATTTTTTGTTTAATAAGATAACTACTACTAGTTATAACATCCATCATAGCCACAAGAGAGAAGTATCGAGCTTTAATGGAGAGTGAAAAGGGAACAATTGAGTGGCTTGAAAGTATTAATTTTACTTCTCATTGAAGTTCAAAATTAAATAGATATTCTACCATTTCACTACCAGACTCTCAATTAACATGCTTTTATGTTGTAAGCAAGGCACAGGCAAATCTAGACAGACTCATAAGAGAACCATCAAAGCTCCCTGACCTTCAAAGGACCAAATAATAATAACATAAAATAACATTCACCAATATATTGAAGCATAGCTACCCACAAACACGTGCATACAATTAAGATTTTGAAGAGCATTCTAACATGATTCTTAAAATTATTCTTCATGCTCATCATAGAAATGACATTCTCAAAGACAAACTGTGGAGATGAGTAAATTCAAGCTATCAAGTTTAATCCACTTAACTAGATTTATATATCCTAAAGTAGAAACAATCAACAGTACGAATCATATTATGTCCTTTAGATGCAATTTTGTAGGTGAAGTGGATCAAAATATCATTCACTGCACACCCATGAAACCAAGATATTGCCAAATTGCCCAAATGTACTCTCTGTATGAGATAATGTGAAACTAAAAAAACTCCTAATGCATTCGATGATTACCTAATGCATTCTTAAAAAAATTTATTTCCATGAATGTGCCATCTTCTATATAGAATCCTATAACATTGCAATACCAACCTACGGAATCCATTTCTCTCCACTAACTGCAATTCCTAAAGGGAGATATAGAGAGTTGTAACCCAATCTAGGGGAAAACATTATTTAGCTGTGGCATTACATGGCCATTTATAGGCTTGAAGAAGCATGCTAAGTCATCAAAAAAAAGTTGTGATCTATAAACCAAAGCAGAACAGGCAGCATGAACTTTATGAAAATACCCAAATACTGTTCAAGGAAAAGAATTAAGGAACCTTGTCACTAGGAAAAATAAATGTCGAAGGCCTCAAGTTGTGATAATCTTTCAAGCAACTTAAGGGCTTGAATCCAAGAAGATGAAGATGTCCCGTTGAAACTCTTTTTATCTCAGACAGCTCCTCGACAGACAACATGATATTGTCACTGAACCATAAATTGATTAATTAGGCAACAAATGCAAGTAGACAGCCGCCATAATTTATCAAATAACAAAAAAAAAATATTAAAGTTTTGGCATATACCAAAATCAGCATGCCAAAAAGGACGGTGTGAAAAATGTAAGGGCATGACAACTTTTAAGTTACAATATTAAATGATCTAACGGGAAATTTATTTACATCATATACTCCTAAGAAGAATTTAAAAGAAAATGAAAAGGGGAAAGCAAAAAAAAAAGATGCAGCAGGTTCTTGAATCAACTAAGAAAGAAAAATAAAAAAAGCATTACAAATAACATAATCGACAGAAGTGAAACATGCTTACTTTTTGTAAGGCTGATATCGTTTTGCAGGTTCTTGCATCAATGCACCAGTATCGGCACAGATAAAAGATCTCTCGGTCTGCACAATGTCAAAATACATGACCTGATTAAGATCTAATACTCACAAGGTGAATCCAAAATCTAAAACAAAAAGGAAATGATGGGAATAAATTAAAAGTCAATTACATATGATTAGAGCAAGTAAAGAAACTCCCCAGTTTGTATCTAATTAACTTGAAACTAATTCCTTTTTAAGAAATTTTATGGTGTGGATTAGGAAGCAATAAGTAAAATACCGGTAAGTTCAAGTATATAGCACCATATTCTGTTTTAGAATATCATTGAACAGAACATAACACCTCAAGAGAAAGCTAATGCATTATCTCCTTAACCTCCTTCAGTGCCAAACTGTGGAGAAAGTTCACGAAATCCCACAAGCTAGAGCCACAATGAGGGAAAAAGAATACTACATGAAATGCATCATGCCATAAGAAACAATCCAGATGCTGGAAAGTGCAGCACAAAATGATCAAGACTAATGATCTCAAATAGGCATAATTCACTTACATTGCACAAAATATGTGCAATGTAAATAAATGTAAGCATTAAACGAATAAACAAAATGAAACATGACAATCTGTTATTACCTTCAAAGGACGATTGCTGACAGAATCAAGCCACGTAATTGCCCCTAGGAAACAAAAGCACAAAAAAAATTTCATAAACTGCCTTATGTGATGACAACGATATTATGCAGAAGCCTCTATAACATAATGCAGCATAGAAGTTCGTAGTAATTGTACCTGGCAAAGTTGGACGAATCAAAGCATATGTATTCAGCTCAATTGACAATCCATTTGCAATTGACAATGTGATTCTTCTTACTATTCGCTTTGTAAACATTCGTTTTCTAAGCTGATCTTTCATATCTTGCAATCTGAGATTAGAACACAATGTGAGAGGATTTTATGAAATGAATAGTGCGCAAATACACATGAAATGCACGCAAATATAGATATTCAAACATCACTGTAGATCAATGAGTGTATTATAGCAGGATATACGCGCCAATGAGAATTATCATCTCAACAAAAAGCTCTGTTTTGAGGGTTCCCATGAGAGACTCTTGTATAGATGTTTGTTTTTGGGTTTACTGTGAGCAAAACAGGCCCCCACATATAGAGAATAACCATGTCAATATGTGGAAGATAACATAACTAGCAACTCTTAATCACAAGATGTACAGGTGTCTCCAACACAAGAGAGAGAGAGAGAGAGAGAGCTCATTTACATGCAGCTAGGTAGGTAACTCTTAACCATAAAATATTTTTATGGCCATCAGTTTAGAAAAGCACACACACTAGCATACACACATGCATACATACATTTAATATGTGTGTGCGCGCACGCAGCTATAAGCATAGGAGCATAACTGTTTGGTGCTCATTAACATTTTTGTGTGTGAGAGAGTGTTTTTCCTATTCCAGAAAAACTTGCACTATCATATGGAGCCCTTGTAACAGTATAGCCACTACTTGTGAAAGTTTTTATTGCCTCTGGAGCATTAGCATTTCCCATAGCTTTAAAATATGGTAAGTCCCCAGAAGCCCAATTTCACAATTGCACTTATGCAATGTCAGTCAGAAAAATGAAATAATCCTTGCAAGAGTACCACAAAAAAGGACAACCCAGAGCCCAGTTTATAATGACCCAGCACCATCTGGAACCTAAAACCTCCTTAACACTGTTTCACCTAAGGTGCTTCTGCTGTGCTGTGACCATTAGCACTATATTAATCATAGTTA
>Ga0307512_10008478_pt1 | contig 10016 bp, 11 predicted proteins | sample 14_EM_MG_FD_200267 | JGI IMG/M metagenome (GOLD analysis project Ga0307512, IMG submission 200267) | Populus trichocarpa ectomycorrhiza microbial communities from riparian zone in the Pacific Northwest, United States - 14_EM | ecosystem: Host-associated > Plants > Roots > Unclassified | place... | reverse complement strand
TTCACAAAGATGGCGCACTTTCTCCCCCTTAAAGAAGAAAAAAAGATGGCAGCTGACCTGGCAGTCATCTTCGCCTGGGAAGTTTGGAAACACCACGGGCTACCCTCATACATCGTCTCGGACTGAGACTCCCGTTTCACCTTTGAGACATGGCAAGAATTCCTGTGGCTATCCGGCATCCGTCCAAGGATGTCAACGGCCTTCCACCCCCAAACCAACGGACAGACAGAATGCCTCAACCAGACAATCGAAGCATACCTCCGAGCGTTCATCGGCGACGAGCAGGACAACTGGGTAGGCCTACTCCCGATGGCGGAGTTTGCCTACAACAATTCGATTACCATGGGAAATGGGATGTCTCCGTTCTACGCTAACTACGGATTCCATCCTGTGTCCTCCAACCCGGCCGCTTCGGGACCCTTGAACCCCGCCAGCAAACTCTACACCCACTGGATGCACGCGGTACAAAAGGCGTCCAGCGAATGGCTGAAAGTGGCACACGAACGAATGCGCCGCTAAATGGATCCCCAGCGCACCGAGCCCCCGAAATACCAGATCGGAGAATTGGTGATGCTCAACGGGCATAACATCAAGACGCACCGACCCTCCCGGAAGCTGGACCACAAGAATCATGGCCCCTTCCAAGTGGAAAAAATCGTCTCGCCCCTTGCAGTTTGACTTACACTGCCCCGGAAATGGAAGATTCACAACGTCTTTCATGTGTCACTACTCGAACCCTATCGAACCAGCGAACACCGGGCACCGCCGGCCCCTCGAAGATCCTCCAAGAGGCCGACGATATCGAACAGAGCAAGGAATATGATGTTGACAAGTTCCTCGGGAGCACCAGGAAAGGGCGCAGCGTCCTGTACCTCGTCAAATGACTCGACTACCCAGACCGGAAGGACTGGACAGAAGAACCATACGATAACTTTTCGGTAGGCGGCCTGGAGAAACTCCTAGAGTTTCACCGACGGAATCCAGACGCGCCAAGGGAATACCGGCTCACCGAGGGCTAGACTCTGACCTGCCCCGGGCGCATGACGAAGCCGAAGGGGTTGAAGCACGATCAGGGGGTAGTAGGATGAAGGGGAGGAGGACTTCATCCAAAAAACAATGCAATCAACGAGCAGAAGAGTGAAGGTATTGTAATCCCATTGAAGATGACGGTCGTCCCTTAACTGTGGTGAGGTGTGGGTGACCGGTTGAGAGCCACTGGTTTTGACCGGCTCTGGCGGTGAGAATACTGAACGGCCAGCCTGATCCCCTGCTACACCGGCGTGCAAGGTCAACCCGTCTTCTGATCACCTCTTCGGGGGAACACGGTCGTCAAATGGTTTCCTTCACACCACTCCGACAGTAGGATCCTGGACCGGTCGGAAGACCACCCAGATCCGAGGGCCGGCTGTCAACCGAATTGGTTCCGAAGTTTTTTCCCGCTGGAGGGTTTTCTTTGGGACCAGACGGCCGAAGGGATGCAGGGGCTGGAGGACTGCATTCCACCATTCACACGAGAAAGGAGAAGGAGTCAGGATAAACTAGCTTCGGGCCGAAGCTAAGAAAGAGGGGGAGTAGTGTTACACCCAAGGGTGACAAAGAGAATAAGAGTACAAGGAGAAAGGAAGCAAACGGTAAGTCATTTGACTCGAGATCCCTGATAGAATCTCAGGACCTCGGAAAGCAGTTCGGCAAGAGCAGATAGAGCAAGGGTAACCTCAGCGGGTGATGGATCTTAGGCCAGCCTGCCGGGTAGACCCAACGCACGGTCGACTCTTGTAGCCGCTGCATACGAGAACGAGAGAAGGGCGGAACTAGCTTCCTGCAAGTCGCACGCCATAAGCGGGGCTCATGTTGCAAGACAGGTCTGGGAGAGTCTAGACAGGAGATAAGACCCGGAGTTAGAACCTTAGGGCCGAGATGAAAGGACGAAAGAATAAACTCCTGAGTGGGGCCAGCGGCAACCTAGGAGGGACGGCGAACTCCGAAAGAGTTACGACCGATCCTGACTAGGACCTCCATACGAAGTCCGCATAGTCTGGAAGACTAGCGACGGGGGGAATATGAGGTCGCCGACTATTAGCCTCCACCCTCATCGCTGAACCCGGTCAGGACCAACCACACCCGTGTGCGGAGCTCTCTGAGGCCACACGTCTTGAGACTGAGAAACCCAGCGTGTCGACAGGAAGAAGGGAACCACGTGACAAAGAAAGAGTTGCATATATACCGCACGAAAACTCCACCTACCTTCTACCCCCCATCCTCGGATACCACACTCACGAAACACCCAACACAACGAACCTAAGATTATTCCGCTGTGAATAAAGACCAATCGAACCTGACTCCACGATATCTTTATCTCCACATCTGTGCTCACGTACCCAGGTGTCACATGTATCCTTCCGTCTCCTTCCCGATCAAATGTCTCCTACTTGCCGCTTAGGCGTATCGTCGATTTGGGGCACAGGCGTGGCAGCTGCCAGAGGATTGTGAGTATCACGGCAGTGGATCACTCGTGGTTCCGTGGCGACGTCTCGCCTGATAGATCGCTCGTGGTTCTGTGGCGATGACTCGCTCATAGGGGGATGGTCGTTGACCCGATGTCTTGGTTATTGGTAGGTGGTCCCTTGATGATTGACTGTTCTGTGGTTCCTCCTTCCGCTGATGATTCCCATCATTCTTCCAATGAAGCTCCGTTGCCCACAGCTTGTCGGCAGGTTGTCGTATAAGTATCTGGCTCGTCAAAGTTACGTGCTGGAGTGAAATTTCCCTGTACCACGACATGAAAACTCTTCACCTTGGCATTAGACTTCATCAGCATATCACAGATAATCTCTCGATTTGGATCGGAAAGTAGTACTTCCACATATCATATTCTCCTGAGAGTGGCCGGAGCAGGTCCTCTGTTCTCTAGTCGTGATTGGGTGATGCGATATGGACTGTGTGTGGGGTTAATTACGCTACTCGACCTCAGCCGGAGCAACAAACCCTCAACCGTACCAGCTATCCTTTCTTTGGCCGCGACGGCATCAAGGCATAGCTCTGCCCCACATCTCTCCCATCAGACTCTCGAACCTTGAGGTGCAGACCTGTAGCGGCATTTGCACTTTCCCGAACACAAGCCAGTACTTGGTCTGGAGGCTACTCAGCGCTATAGGATTGGCTTGAAGTCAAGCCTCCGCTTCAGTATCTGTTCAACTCGACGTCCCTCACCCTGGTGTGGCGTATACCCTGCATCATAATCATTATAAGCATCTCGGATAAGTGGGGGATACGCTCACGCTGTCGTGCGCTGGCCAAGCCCACAGTTCATCGGCATAATCAGGTGTAAATGACGAGGATGCATGTGGTAGCATCATCCTTCGAATCTCCTGACCACGGGGTGCAATGGTATCGCCTCAGCCCTTCGAGCCATCTGCGATAATACAGTGATTCCTGACTTGTGGTGTTGTGCCCCTGGAAACAACCCTGCTCCTATTCCGCGACCTAGACTCGCAACTCCTTGTGTTCCCGTTTCCTTCCGATCGCTTGTCCTTATGATAACTACCAAGGTTGTCTTCCTCTGCGGCAGCACTTGCACTTTCCCAGTCTATGCCGGTACTTGGCCTGGGATTCTCCAGTGCTGCAGAGTCGGTCGACCGAAGCTGAGCCCCGACGGTGTCGGTTGCCCGGTCTCGGGATGCTGTCCTAAGAACTTGTGACGAGTTTCCGATACCTTCCTGCCTGGTCCGTATCCGAATCCTGACCTGTAGTCTTTAGGGTGTAACACTTGTATTGTCCGGACGACATCTACCTTGACACTCTGTGTCCGGATGGCAAATATCCTGACACTCCTTATCAAGAAGGTAGGTGCCATGGTACATGCTGTCCAGACGACATTTGCCTGGACACTCTGCGTCTGTAAGAAATACGCTGCGTACTGAAGTAATATGCCCTGACATTCCTCGTCCGGAAGGCAGATGCCATAGTGCGCCTCTTGCAGAGGACATTTACCTTGACACTCTGCATCTAAAAGGAATAATGGCCTGATACTCCTCACCATGAAGGCAGATGCTGTAGCTTGTGTTGTCCAGATGACATTTGCCTTAACTCTCAGTGTCCGGAAGGAATAATACCCTGACACTCCTCATCCAGAAGGCAGATACCGCATCAGGAAAAAATTGAAAATTTACCCCTGCACGTCGGTAACCCCTGTCTGCGTCCGATGCTCTGGTAGCTCCCCTAACTCCGGTAAGCTTCCCTAGCTCCAGTAAGCTTCCCAAGCTCCAGTGAGACTGGTCATACTCCCGTAAGGTTTTCTAAGTATCGGCAACTGGTACAGTTGGTATCGCAACTCCCATGAATTGTCAGTGCAATTGTCACAATCTGATGGTTTTATTTTCCGAACGCATACATTCACAAATTCACTATGTTCAAATTATTTTTTCTCCCATCATTTCATCACCTATGGTCACGCTTGAAACTCACGAAATGAAGGGTACCGGTCCTCTTTACTGAAGTGCCAAAGATATTGAAAAAAATTGATTCAATATTTGTATTACTCGTATGCTAATCAGTTCATCAACTCCTCCGCTCAGTGCCCTCCCAGCGCTTCGAATATTTTTGAAAATGGTCACGGCAATCACACACACGGCATAGATAATGTGTCCATTGACTGAGCTATCTCTTGGATGAGCTTCCAGCGACATACGTCATTAGATTGCGCCTTTAGGATTGCTGCGGTCTGAGGAGTCTGTTGAAATGACCAGGCTGCGTTGCAATTGCCAGCTGTGCTGCCAACTCCGAGAGTCGTCCTCCCAGCTCCTCGAGCACATTCACAAATCATCACCGCTGTCACAGCGACGCACGTTGTTGATCAGTGTCCGTAAACCTCTAATCATCCTTCGCCATTAGATCACACCTTTGGGATTGCCACCATCAGTGGTGTTTGTTCAAATGACCAGGTTGTGTTTCCATTGCTAGCTGAGCTGCCAACTCTGAGAGTCATCCTCGCAGCTTCTCGAATGCATTCGCAAATCCTCACCGCTGTTACGAAGACCATCCACCCCGCCGGCATCCTCTTTTCATCGACATTGTACTCGTCGTGTCGTATTGTACAACTTCCCTCTGTCCCTGTGAGCGCTGCACTAACAATTCACGAAGCTCGTTGATCTTCTCGCAACTTCATATTTGCTATTGTCCTTGCCACCAGCAGCCTCACCATCATCCTCATTGACATCGTACTCATCACGTCTTGATGTCATCCACACCGCCGGCATCCTCTTTTCATCGACATTGTACTCGTCGCATCGTATTGTACAACTTCCCTCTGTCCCTGTGAGAGCTACACTAACAATTCACAAAGCTTGTTGATCTTCTCACTGCATCATATTTGCTATCGTCCTTGCCGCCGGCAGCCTCACCTCCATCCTCATCGACATCGTACTCATCGGGTTGCCCCGTATTGTACAACTTCCCACTGTCCCTGTGAGTGCTGTGCTAACAATTCACAAAGCTCGTTCATCTTCTCGCCGCGTCATATTTGCTATCGTCTTTGCCACCGCCAGCCTCACCGTCATCCTCATTGACATTGTACTCATCATGTCTTGATCTTCTCCACACCGCCGGCATCCTCTTTTCATCAACATCGTACTTGTCGCGTCGTATTGTACAACTTCCCTCTGTCCCTGTAAGAGCTGCGCTAACAATTCACAAAGCTCGTTGATCTTCTTGCCGCGTCATATTTGCTATCGTCTTTGCCGCTGGCAGCCTCACTGCCATCTTCATTGACATCATCCTCATCGCATCGTCTCTCATCCGGCAAACTGCCTTTGTTTCGGTCATGCAGAGCTATGCTGTCTATGGTGACGTGGTATATAGATGTAAATTCGATGTTATGAATAGAACTGGCTTGAGTCACATTGCCTGCAACCAAATGCGAGATTTATAGTCTTCACTGCAATGTACCGTACCGTGACGGTCGCGTTTCGATGCTACCACCGTGACCACTGTGTTACCTATGTGTGGTGCGCCATCGTAAGCCTCGTCTCTGGATCCCATTTCCCTTGACACTCTGTGTCTGTACGACACACTGCCTCCTGATGGCGAAGACACTACTCGTCCAGAATGCAGATGCCGTGGCACGCATCGTCCGGATGACATTTGCCTTGACACTCTGTGTCCAGAAGGGAAATGCCTTCCAGTCTTCGTCCGGAAGGCAGATGCCGTGGCGCAGGTCGTCCGTATGACATTTGCCTTGACACTCTGCGTCCGGAACAAATTTGCCTTGACATTCTGCGTCTGTAAGACACGTGCTACATTCAGAAGGTAAATGCCCTGACACCCCTCGTCCGGACGACATCTGCCTTGACACTCTGCTTCTGTAAGACACGCGCTGCGTCCAGAAGGCAAATGCTCTGACACTGCTCGTCTGGAAGGCAGATGCCGTGGCATGCATCGTCCGGAAGACATTTGCCTTGACATTCTGCGTCTGTAAGATACGCGCTACGTTCAGAATGCAAATGCGCTGACACTACGTGTCCAGAAGGCAGATGCCATGGCACTTGTCGTACGGACAACATTTGCCTTGACTACCTATGTCGGTAAGACACGCGCTACGTCCAGAAAGCAAATACCCTGACACTGCTCGTCTGGAAGGCAGATGTCGTGGTATGCATCGTCTGGAACATATTTGCCTTGACATTCTGCGTCTGTAAGATACGTGCTGCGTTCAGAAGGCAAATGCGCTGACACTCCTCATCCAGAAGGCAGATGCCATGGTACTTGTCGTCCGGATGACATTTGACTTGACTACCTACGTCGGTAAGACACGTGCTGCGTCCAGTAGGGAAACGCTCTGACACTACTCGTCTAGACACATATGCCATGGCCACTATGTCCAGATGCACAGTGCTGTGGCGCAGTGCATCACAACGTACGGTGCCATGGCAAGCGTCGTCCTAGTTAAGCAGGTTGCATCCGAAACATCTAGTGCGTTTCGAGCATCCGAACGCTCAGGACGCAAATTTTTTTTTTTCCTGATGTACTCATCACATTTTACTCGCTGTCATACTCGCCGCCAGAGTACGACCACCATTCTCCTCATCACCCTACTCGCCATATCTTGTCATCATACTTGTCTCGTCGTATGTCCTGCTGTTTCTTACACTCTGACTGTTGTGCTAACACCATGAATATCACCAACATACTCATTGACATTGTACTCATCATGTCATTGCACAACTTCCTGCTGTTTCTGCTATATTGAGAGCAGCAGTAACCACATCAAGATAGTCGCCAACATACTCATCACATCTTACTCCCTATTATACTCAACGCCAGCGTCCTGACCGCCATCCTTCTTATTGACATTGTGCTTGTTGCGTCTTATTCGCCATAGTACACGTCGCATCTTACTCACCATCATACTTGTCACTTCTTATTTGCCATTGTACTCGTTGGGTCGCATTGCACATTTTCTCGCTGTTTCTTACTCTCAGAGCTGCACTATGGTCACAAATATCAGCAATATACTCGTCGCGTCCTACTCGCAATCGTACTCGACGCCGGCATCCTGACCGCCATCCTCATCAATGTAGTACCAGTCGTATCTTACTTGTCTTTATACTTGTAGCATTGTATGGCACAACTTCCCCCGGTTTTTGACAAACTGAGAGCTACGCTAACAACCTCACGAAGCTTGTTAACGTACTTGTTGCATCTTACTCTTGGTCGTACTTGCCGCCAGGTCCTAACCACCATCGTCCTCATCGATGTCGTACTCACCTTATCTTGTCATCATACTCGTCTCATCGTATGGCACAACTTCTCATGGTTTCTGACAAACTGAGAGCTGCGCTGACAATGTAACGAAGGTCACCAACATACTCGTCGCATCTTACTCGCTGTCGTCACCGCTGCCAGGGTCCTGCCCGCCACCCTCATCAATGTAGTACCTGTCGTATCCTACTTGTTATTATACTCGCTGTATCGTATGGTACAACTTCCTGCGGTTTTTGACAAACTGAGAGCTGCGCTAACAACCTTATGAAGCTTGCTAACGTACTTGTCACATCGTACTCTCGGTCGTACTTGCTGCCAAGCCCTGACCGCCATCGCCCTCATCGACATCGTGCCTGTAGCCTCTTACTCGCTATCCTACTTGTCTGGTTGTATTGCACAACTTTCCACTGTTTCTGACACTGAGAGAGCTGCGATAACAATGTCACGATGCATGCCAACACACTCATCGCGTCTTACTCGCCAGCTTCCAACTGTTGACACTTGTAGAGCTGTGCTAAGCATGTTAAGAACAACATATGCAGGTGGTGATACTTGCGGTCGATAAACACGAAGATGGACATCAGTAAAAAATTAGAGAATTGCTAGGGAGCTCCAGTAGCTCCCGTAGCTCCCATAAGTATTGCTAACTCCTGTAAGAGGAGAAGTTATATTTTACTCCTGTAAGGATTTAAAAAAAAAAAGTGCTTTACTTTTAGCTGAAACCTCGAGAAATATTAGTTCAAATTTATGTCTCACCTGTAAAAAAAGCAATATACTTCAACTTTCCATTTTTTTGCTGATGGATGCAGCGTTGGACATGATGATGGATGCAACACTATGTGCTCGCACTGGGTGCTCTGTGAGGTAACGTATATATCTGTATGTTAGATATAATGAATACAACTGGATTGATTCGCTACCCCTAGAACCACCAGCCGCTTGTGTTCTAGGTTGTGGATGTGATGTAAGGCTTAGCTGCGATTTTCACTACTGTGACAGCTGCATCTGGACGCTTGCTGCCATGTCTGGCGGAGTCGTCCGGATGCTATTCTCCATTACATTTTGCGTCCGTAAGGCATACGCTGCACCCAGAAGCCAAGTTATCCTGACACTCTTCATCTGGAAGGCATATGCCATGTCACGGGTCGTCTGGATAACATTTGCGACGACATTCATTATTCTTAGGATACGTGCTGCGTCTGTAAGAAATATGCCCCAACACTCATCATCCGAGAGCATATACCGTGATTCCCATTGTCAGTACGATATTTGTATTCACTGTTGGAATATAGGGATCGATAGAGACAAAGATAGTGAACTGATTGATTGCTACAAGGTCGAAGGAAAAACATTCTTGCTATATACAACGCGCCTGAGGAACTTGCCAAGGGGAAAGGACGGAAGACTGTCTCCTGAGCCAGTGCTTGGAGACTAAGGCTGCTATCATCTCCGGACATGTTGCCTCTGGTCTGTCATCTCCGGACGCTGTCTCTGGTCTGTCATCTCTGGACGCCATCTCCGGTCCGTCATCTCCGGACACCCCTTATTCTGACACTTCCCCTCGTACGGAAGATGCCAAGGAATGCAGGAGAGAGGGAGAAAACGAAACCGCCAGTATAGCAACAAACAGTTGCAGAGAAAAGAAACAAAAACAGTGAAACCCAGTATCCTCGGATGCCTCATTAAAACTCATAACCGTGTTAAAAACCTCCTGGGAAAACCACGGACATAGGCGAAAGAGTGCATCCACCAAAGAAAGAAAGAAGAGGGAAAGAAACCTGTTTAACCACCTGCACATGCTTCACCGGAAGCTTCCCCTGCATACCAGGCCGATTCGCAGGCCGATCCATTGGATAATCTGTCCATTTGTCAGGATTGAGAGTACACAGCAGCTACAGTATGGGGTGCCACAGCAGCTCCAGCATCATTGAGCGCGCACACAGCTCCATCATCACTGGGCACATAAAACAGCTCCATCAACATCGAACGCAGACAGCAGCTCCGGTATGGGACGCCACTGCAGCTCCAGTGTGACACTGGGGTTGTATTCGTAACCAGAGTGTGGAGAGAATCAAAGGTAATCAGGCTACTTTCGATAATTCACAGTGGAATAATCTTAGATCTTGTGTGTGGGTTCGGTGGTAGTAGCCGACCGACTCCCGAGATCCTAAGCCCAGCGAAACCCGCTCGAAAGGGTGGGGACACATAGGCGCGGCCCTAAAAGGAGTGCCGCAGGGCGAAATAGAAAACCACAAAAA
>Ga0307512_10008477_pt1 | contig 10016 bp, 9 predicted proteins | sample 14_EM_MG_FD_200267 | JGI IMG/M metagenome (GOLD analysis project Ga0307512, IMG submission 200267) | Populus trichocarpa ectomycorrhiza microbial communities from riparian zone in the Pacific Northwest, United States - 14_EM | ecosystem: Host-associated > Plants > Roots > Unclassified | place... | reverse complement strand
TTACGCGGGCATTCATCGTTTCTGGGGAACTTGGGTTCTCGATTCCTTTCTTGTCCGTAGCCTCGAACAGGAGATATTGCGCCAAGTTCTTCATTGCACCGGGATGTTTTCCATTGAGAGAGTCGAATATGAAGATATAGGTATGATCACTGAATGCATGATCAGAGTCACTACATGGTAAACTCTTGGGAGAAAATGAGCTCTCTTACGTTTTGAGGGGGGCTATCTCGACACCACTCAAGTCACCTCCGTGGGGGTCACCTTCCAACTTAGCGGGTACTGGGACGCGGGGTTTCTTGTTACCGTAGGTCCTAAAGGGGACTACCGCAGTCCCATAGAATGACCCGGGGTCAATGGCACCGGGGTCGGGTGGGACTTCTAGGTTCGCGTCCTCGGTCTCTACGGCGGATGGCTCAACAGTTCCATGGGGCGTGGACTCTCCGGTTAGATCTTCAATGTGAACCTCACGATCAACAACCATAGGGGAGTTCGGGGGCGAATTATCGATCTCCACACACTCCACATCCATAGGGAACATGTGCACAGAACCACCCTGCTCATCGTTGCGGGAGCCTGGCCCTTGCTCGTGTTCATCAAGCGAAACGGAGCTGACTTCTGCACAAAGCTGAATTTCAACTTCCTGTTCTTCTGGTTTGGTGGTTTCGTCCGTCTGAGTTTGCCCCATTTTGGGACTAGACGGTTCTGAATCTGGTATGATTTCTACCTCGTCCCCTTCGGGAACCTCTGTTGTGGCTTTGGATGCGGGGTTTGACGTGGTGGTTGGAGTTTCCCTCGACTCTGACGCCTCGATTGCGAAGTCGACCGATAGCTCTTCGTCCCGTTTCCGTTTTCGCGTCACAGGAGAAATAGGAGGCTGAGCAGGTTGCAACGTGTGCCCTGGTTGGTATATGATAGCAAGGTACCAGTGGAGACTTAGGCAACATGATGTGAACGCGGTTGGAAGGGTGGATACGAAATCCACTCACTGTTCATTGATAGGGACCACGAGATACTTCTTGCTGAACACATCGACTCTCGACGTCCACTTCCGAACACTTTCGTAGCCTGCTCTCTTGCTGGTACACGACAGTTATGAACTGGTTTCAGGAGGTCCACCGGAAACAGTAGCACAATACTCACTCCTTGATCGCCAACTTCTTGTAGAAGAATGAGCTGAACAAGTGTATTTGATCCGCCAATTCCGGGTCGCAGTCTCGCAAATCATTGAGCCACAACCTACAAGTGGTGGCCCTTAGTAAGCGATACTCAATAGTCAATCGAAACGTACTTCAGCCCAAATTCTATAAGGGTATCGTTCAAATATTTGCCCGGTTGTAATCGCTCAAGATCCCCTCTCGTAATGTTCACCGCACCGGTACCAAGAGGGCGATAAACCAACAACCTTAGAGTGCACCTTGCTGAGTAGAAGCCCTTTGAAACGAGGAGATTCACTCACAATTCGTCAGGGTCCTCCGAAGGTGACGTCTGGATTGGATCAATCTTAGGGAAACTGGAGCGAAGGTTTGCCTGCCGCAAAGATCTTCGCTGAGGTTGATTTGAAGGGCCAGCGATATGCTCGTCTTCCACAACTTCCTCGGTGTCCGATTGCCTGGATCACGTTCAATATCCGCACAAGGGTAGGGTCAGTACTTGTGGCACGTACCCTTCGATGATTTGTTTGGGATGCATTTGCTTGGCCTTTTGTAAGGTCTTCGATGGAAGTGACACCTCACCCCCTGGCGGAGGTGACAGCTTGATGGAGGAAGGTAACTCTGGGCGAGAGGATACAGAGCTATGTCGTTCGCGTCCATGATCTTTATTTGGTATAACTGATAGGGGCAGTTTCCGCTCTTTCGGTTGTGATTTCACGAAGGAAATCGATTCCCGAACAACCCCATCCCAGGCTGATGTAGCGTTCATGGAACTGCGGGGGAAAGGGAATATCGAGTAAGATGACAACACACCGTTAAAAGTCGTGCGGCGGATACAGTTTTATAGTACATGAATAGTGGGATTCGAGGCAAAGGGACTCACGATAACCACGACTTGCACCCACATTTGTCCTTTAGAAAGTCGTACAAGGATCTCCGCATCGACAGATTACAAGCTTTGTCATCTGTGTCAACTCGGAAAGCCATCATACCGTGTGAAACATTGAGACCTTACTTTTATCAGGTACCGATGGCAAAGTAGTGGGGGGGAAATACGCACCTGAGCGAAGGAATTCAGATGCGGGGTTCTGTCGCGAATCACTCATAACAAACATTATGATGAGCGGCGACTCCCCGAGACTCGAGGCCTGGCGATCATCGATCGTGTATTAAAAACATGGAGGGTCCTAGATCGTGGGGAATTACCTGTAATTCTCGTGCCTCACTCTTCATATGGATCCGGAACTCTCGACGTCCTTTGACCGATGTCACTTTGAGAATCGGTTTGCCCTGCTCCATCCCCCAGCTCAAGAAATGCTCGCGCGGTTCCTGGAGGTGCTCTGCGCCTCGCACCCAGTCTGTCAGGGGTAAGCCAGGTACAACTTTCCCCTTGCCTTTTGATCCATGTGTAAATATCGTTAACTCTGGGGAGGAATTGGGCTTTGCCTGGTAACCCGTGTATCAACCAACCGACCTTGCCCTTCAATAAAAAAGACGCACTTTTGGCTTGTGGTTCGGTGGCAGTGAGTTCAAGGGATTGTCCGGAAATAATCGCAACTTGGGAGGATGAAGATTTCCACTGTTACGCTCCAGGTTCCGTACGATGCTCTGGACCTTCCCCCCTTTCTTCGGTTGCGGCGGAAATTCATCGATCTGTTCTGTCTCCGTGTCCGAATTCACGACGTTTGACGATTCACCACCCCTGCGGTCTGCCTTCAGACGCTGAGTAGCGCGGCCATCATCTGCAATGCGCGCCTTGGATCGTTTCCTTGCTCCCAGGTTGAGGGAGTCGCCTGAGTCTTCTGAGTCGTCTGCGACCGTCGAGCCGTGTGACGCAAGTTCTGCATCGTCCTTTGTTAGATCAATCGGTTTGTCGAGAATATCCCGTCTGGAAGGTCCCGGGAACGATGTCCTCCGTCGTTTGTGCTCATGCGGTGAACCGTTGAAGACGGTGCGGGAACTATTGGGGTTTCCCGTGGTTTGTAAAGAACTCTTGCTCGGACGACCATTAATGTTGTTGGTGAGACGACCCTTATCAAATGGTGTCTAGATCGAGGATATCGGCCCCGTTAGTCGAGATGTGTGGATCACAATCTAGGGTTTCTTAACTTGTCCCTTATTGCGGCGCATCTCAATTCTATCATTAGATGGAGTGCTGATTATGGTCGGCGGTTTCTTCCAACGACTGTTAAACACGCAACTGGTATTCAGACCGCTAATCGGAACCCGCGTTCTTTGGGATGGACCTGGATAAACGCGTGACATACTTCGAATTCTCAGACAAGCCACTCGCTGTTTTGCTGAGGTCTTTATCTTCCTTGCTTAGGAGCGGCATTGAGCGTCACAGGCCATGAGAAACGGGCAAGGGAGACAGCAAATGAGGGTGTAACGGATAAAGCGAGGCACGGGCAAGGCAATATTCAAATGACCGCGATCAAGGTCCAATTGGCCAGCTTATGTAATGGGCTCCTTGTCGTGGCTTCGAATCCCGCAGGAGGCTGCCTTTTTTTGTGGGCCAAACCCAAAATTATCTGAAGTTACGAACGGAGAAAGTGTTTATTTTAACCGTAATTGGCGCCATCCACAACGAGTTGAAAGACCAGGGATGGGAGAGCTGATGACAACCCTTTCTAAACTGCACTTACTGCCTCCAGTCTTGTGTAGTGCATCAGCAAACTACTTCACGTCCGCGGGTAGCGCTGTCTGGGTTTTTCTGACCTTAAGCTGGCAAGCGTTAATCTCAAAAAGTGACAAACGCGCTGCGTTTACAAAACACGAGTTTCATGCTGGGCGTTAATCTGACAGTGCTCTGTCCAACCCCGATCACCGACTCTTCCGGATGATAACTTGGCATGATGCTCCAACTCACCCAGTTCACTCATCATGCATCACGCATCACCGAATCTCCAAATCAAGCCGTGAGTGCAAACGGCAGGAGTCGAATCCTGTGTCGTCGGCCGCGTCGACCTCTGCGACTGATCGAAGCGTCCCGGACGTCGCGGATATTGCCACACGCATCGACGGAAGATGATTTCCAGCGGTAGACCCGTGTATACTTAACCATCTGCTGACCTCGATTTATCACTCGAGGAACTTCCCATTCTCCGAATCATCACGAAACCTTTCGTCTGGGATGTATGCTTCTATGCCTGGCGTACCGGGAAACCATCACACCCCCGTGAGCTTGATCCTGGGAATTTGTTTTGACCTCTGATTGTCTCAACAAACGCTCAATGTCAGGGTCGCGTGCGAGTTCGTTTCCCGGCATCATGCCAACCGCAGAGGCCCGCTCCCCCACATGCCACCTGTGCGAAGAAGACTCGATCGTGATCTGCATTCAATCTGTTGTTTCCCACCATCACCAGAAGTCTGTCGGCGCTGTGGTGAAACACTTGTTAGGGATGGGGCGAGAGACCCGATGATGACCATGGAACTTCGGATGCTGTGTCTGGGGGGATATAAAGCCCTTCATCGAACTTGAGGTTTCCCCAGGCTAGCAGTGCGAGCACGCTCCCCTTTCGTCTTATCCCTACTACCAGTCTTTCATCCTTAGGCCCGGTGCCTTCTCACGACCAGTCATCTTTATTATCTTAATCAGACCGATCTCTTTTATCATGTTTGCCAAAACTGTCGTCTTCTTCCTCACGCTCGTCACTTTCGTCAACACTGCTCCCGTCGTTGACTACAGTACGTCCTACTTGTCTTCGATCATTCCCTTTCGCTCACGCCGGTTACAGCCACCAACCCAGGTGTCCGCCCAATTAAGGTTACCCTGCCAGATGGCGAACACAAGATCCAGCCTGTTGGAAGTGTTACTTCGAAGAGGGAGCCTTCTTTGGACATCGGTGTCTCCGGCAGTGTTCCTAGGGCGGGCCTCGTGGGACTTGGCCTGGCCTTCGACACCGATATCGCCGTCGCTCCCGCTCTCCGTAAGAGGGAGACTGTCGATCTCAACACCATCAGTAACCAAATCCTCACCGGTCTCACGTCCAACGGACTGGATGAATACGTCGAGGACTTCTCCACCAGGATTCAACGGTTGAAGGACCTCCTCGCCAGCAACGTTTCGCCCGCACTTATCGCGGCAGAGGCCAACCTCCTCCTCCTCGAATACCGTCAAGTCCTCGCCGGCCTCAACGTGAACAAACCAGTCGAGACTCGCGATATCGTAATCGATGGCCAGGTCCTTGCTCAGCTCCGGAGCTTCGTCAACAGCACTGTCAACCTGCTCAGTGCTCTCGGCAAGTCCGATGGTGAGGATCTTTACCCTTCTGTGCACCCTAACAAACGCTGAGCTCGGACTGTCATCTTAGCCGTTCAGAACTTCCTGGCTAAGATCAACAAGCTCAAGGCTGAGGCTCAGAACGGTACCCTCGACGCCGGTGACCTCTTGAACGCCGCCCGTGACATCGTTCTTTCCATCCTCTGAGTTTCGATGATCTTGATTAATGACACTTGCACCCACCCGCTGGTCAATGGTGGCATTGCGTTACGAATGTGATGATGATCGGCAAACATTTAATGACCCCCCTTTTACGATTCAGTTTGGTTAACGCTCGTTTAATGACGAAACTACTAGCCCACGCTTTTTGCATAGTTATCTGTCATCCGCTTTCCTTAATGCTTTAAGCACCTCTTCAATAACGATGACTAGGATTTTTGACTGGTACACCTCGAGTGAACTTAAGAATGAAGGAAATCCTCGGTTCGATAGGAAAAAGTGACCACCCATGAGACCAGGTGCCTCTCTGTTGGTCGTAGAAGATTGTCAGTAGCTGAGATGTGCGCTTTCGGGGACTTCAAAAGAGTGTTTCGGCGTCTCCCTGAAAAGTCGGGTATCGATCGACACGCGGATAAAGCCCCATGGGCAACCACCCCGTGGTGTAAGGAGCTGTCACAGTTAGCTCTCTGCCTTCGGTTACTCGCTCACGCGACCCCAAGTTAACCCACTTCGTCATTCGGACTAGGATAGCTGCGAAAATTGGAATAGGGCAGAGGAAGTTGTGATACCGTAGGCACCTAGGAAGATGTACGAACTTACGCTCACTTATGTTCTATCACAGATTTCCTTCACCAGCTTCATGGCAGCTTCAGAGCGAGGCTTGATAATACATTCGAAAGGTTTATAACCCCTGGTGTAGTGTCGCAAGACGGTCAACATCTGCCACAGCGTGGATCGATGGCTCCAGGAAAACGTACCGGGGACTTTCGAACTCAACTTTGGGAATTCGAGGATTCTCATCGTCGTCCAAGACAGGCCCAATGTCGAATACAGACAGCACACAGGCAATGACGAGGTACGCCGTCCGGAGAGCTAAGTGCTTGCCGGGACAGATCCTACCAGGAATGACGAGCTCGGTTATCCACGATTAAGGGAGGTGTGGACGGTATCCCCTTACCTCCTACCAGCACCGAAAACCCTATCCTCAGGATTAGGCACCTGCTAAAAAGAACGTTTTTAAGACCCGCTTTGTCTAAGTGCAGTATCAGCGAGGTAACGGGAGGCATCGATCGCTGTCCTGACGTGCCCTCTCAGTTGCAGCTATCACGCCTACTGTAACTATAAGGCGGGCTGCCGGTCCCCAGTACTTAATAGTTTTTGTCTATTGTGAGATCAAAATGTGCCAAATAGATCGTTTATCTTTCCGATGTCACTGGTCACGCGCATGGGTCACTAGTCACCGACAGCCGCCTTGCTCGACGAGAACGAACACGTCTAGACATGGACGCGAGGGGGCCACCCAAGTAAGTCTGACTTCTCGTGATCGCGTCAGACTCAACTGAAACGCGTTCTTACCTCCACAGGCGGAAGAAACTCACCGATAAAGAACTACCAAACACTTTGAAGCATCATGAGATGTTTTCAGGAGAGGCGCAGATGTACCAGGAACTCCTGGAGATGGAGAGGAAGTTGGACTGGACAGTGATGAGAAAGAAAGTTGAGATTGAGGACGCGTTGACAAGGGTTCAGCCGGTGTGCAAACTCAGCTCTCTTCGGTTTCGAACGGTGTTTTTATGATCTTGACATGTGCAGGTACCACGGACGCTTCGGATATTCCTTAGTCATACTGTTTCTGGCCAAGTGTGGCAACAACCGGAAACTGGTGACCCTGCCTACAACTTCGATACTGGCCAAGGTATCCCTGCATGGCAACTAAAGATTGAAGGCAGAGTTTTAGAAGTAAGTTCTGAGCAGGCGAGAGGTGATGTTTTCTGTTCTGACAGCGCCGTAGCTTCCCGGACAACGTCCGAAAGACCGGCTTCCGCTCCCAAAGTTCTCTCAGCTTGTGAAGCGAATGGTCGTAGAAATCGACCGGAATCCAGGAGCATATCCTGATGGCAATGTGGCTGAGGTACGTCTTTTGGAGTTCTGATTTTGAGGGGGGTGGAATTGATAACGTTTACCCCAGTGGCCCAGGGCGCAAACGCAAACACCACCCATGGACGGTTTCACATTACGCAAAACTGGTGACGCGCCTGCCAGGATTCGAATTATCCTCTACCTCAACCACCAACCCTCCCAGTACAAACTTCACCCTGACCTTGGTGAGTCCCATCCTTGGCCGCTGCTCTTGCTAGTGCTGATTTTAAAGCAGCCAATCTACTCTGCCTGAAGGAAGAGTCACGGATAAACGTGATTAACGCATTGTGGAATTACATCAAAATCAACGGTCTGCAGGACAAAGTTGACCGAAGAACAGTCAGAACGAATGACGAACTCCGCGCCGTGAGTTCTCCCGAAAACTAAGTTTTGTCCTTACAGTGCTGACACAGACTTGCGCAGCTTTTGGGTGCAGAAACCGTGTATTTTACCCAATTGCCTGAGATTGTAACTCGGCTTCTCGTGCCTCCAGACCCCATTGTGCTTCATTACATGATAAATCCCGCAACGGCACCACCTGAGCGACCTACTGCCTGGGACATCGAGATCAAGTTGGAGGACCTGTCTCTCAAGCATCGTATGAAGAGTGTCACACTTGATGCTAATCAAGCTACGCTGAAGACGCTTGGTGATATCGATGACGAGGTGTGTCGCGCTCGCATACTCTTCACTTAGACAACGCAGGTTTCTCACACCTTGACAGATCGCAGTGCACATCCAATCACTACACAATTCGGTCAACAAATCTACGTTCCTCCGCTCATTCTCACAGGAGCCCGCGGAGTTCATTCAGACGTGGTTGGCCTCTCAGTCTCGGGATTTGGAGACTGTTTTGGGAAGCGGGATTTCAGATGGTGCTACGATCAGGTTGGAGGATTTGAAGAGGAGTGAATTCTTCAAGCTACCTTGGGTCGAGGAGGCGGTTGCGATTCAACACGGATTCGAGCTCTCGCAAAAGAACTCGTGATTCTTTGGTGGTCTTGGTTGCTTTACTGTCTTGTTCTCGATATCTTTCAGCGAGTAATAGACGCTTTGTCGTTTGCAGTCTTTTTGTTGTAGTAAAGAGCGGCGTCCACTCACGATTGTTCGATTGCGACATCGCATTTTTTGTACACGGACCGTCATGCAGCGGTGTTGGCCCGCCGCTGACCTTAGCCTATCGCTTGCGGCTACCGGTTATAGCCATATGGCGAAATGTCTGCTGGCGGCTCGGCCTTCTCGGACGGCCTTTGCCGGACCAATCGGAGCTGTGGGAACGGTTCTTTCCAGGTGATCGACCACACGACTGAAACGGGCAATTTCTCAACGCTCAAAGCATCCCCGGACCCTTGCGTGTTATATAACTCGTTCGAGATTGTTGACCAGCCACAAGATCAGGTAATGCCAATTATCTAGCTCGGACACTGTATTTTCTCAATCTGTGCGAACTCGGCATCGTGTGAGAGGCTCTTCAGCGCATTTGGCAACAAACATCCTTACAGAGGTTCGAAACCGCATGTCCAAACACTTGTGGAGATCAAAATGTATGTTCGCGACAAACATCTCTCACACAACGAGATGAAAAATCGACTTAAACATTGCTTCAGGGCAGTTGATCCGTTGTCAGGCTCTCAACACAGTGCACCACCCCCTGGTTTCTCCCCAACCCGCTCCAACGACACTTCACAGATTTCCTCCACTTCGTCCACACCCCATGGGCCTCTGGACACATCCATCGACCCAGATGGTCCCAGTCGTACAACTGAAACAAATGCCAAGGATAGTATTGTGGACAACCAATCGCCTCAACTTTCGAGCACGATTGTCGGTCAATTCATCTGACAAGGGGAGATGGATAACATAGAGCCCAATCGCCCGACCACGGGCCAACCGGCGAAAATCCCATTGGTGATTTATTTAATTTTCATGGGTTGATTGGGTCCCGCACCACCAGAGGACAGGTCAACGTAGCTTGAAAGATGAGCTGGAAGTCTATAATCTGTTGGATGCGGATCCTCCTGGTGAGGAGGGAGGCCGCTGGGGTTGTGGTTGGTGACACGACGAGTGAAATTCTCACCCCAAACCGCATGAGGAATTTCATGGACCTCCTTAAGTCAGGTCTCCGTCGACGATTCTCAACAGCTCTACCGCTGTACTCGGTCTGAGCTGTAGCCATTCGTTGCGCCCATCATAAAGGGTCCACCGGAACCACACGCCGAAGAGAAGTATTTGTTCGCAAATACTCCGACGGACAGCACTTGGGTATTGGCTAATAAAGCTCGGCTAGTGGCACCCTTCTAGGATGGAAACAATATTATCTAGTGTTACGGATAGTCACTCAGTAGTACGATCATTGTGTTTCAGGTTTTTTGGGGGGCAAAGATCACTTAGGGCTGAATTATAGATCCTCCCCGCTCCGTCGCGGTTCGAGGAATGGAAGGATCATCCCGTCCTGCCCTCGCCAGGCATAAGACACATCCAATGGGCCGAGGCGTCCTTGAGGT
>Ga0307512_10008476_pt1 | contig 10016 bp, 6 predicted proteins | sample 14_EM_MG_FD_200267 | JGI IMG/M metagenome (GOLD analysis project Ga0307512, IMG submission 200267) | Populus trichocarpa ectomycorrhiza microbial communities from riparian zone in the Pacific Northwest, United States - 14_EM | ecosystem: Host-associated > Plants > Roots > Unclassified | place... | reverse complement strand
CGCCACCCACTGAGGCCGGAGTGGGACTAACGCCGGAACATTACATCACATCGGTAAATCCTCTACACCCGGTAGCGCTACCTGAGCTTAACCGATGCTTCTTGTATCAGTCAGAAGCAGAAGACGCTTTATTGAAAAAGCTTGCGGGTGCTAATCTCAAAACTGAATAGAATCTGCTAAGCCGTCGGGTATAGTGCTACGTAGAAGGTGGGTCGTTTTGCCGATGTCACGCTCGCACCCAGTAGTGAGTCCGTCGGGGTCTACACCAACGAACGGGCTCCAGTCTTCTCGACCTTCCGCTCCTGGCCGTCAGCGACAGTGACCAAGAAGATGATGAACTAGTACTCCCTCTCATCCTTGCCGCCACGATCATTCACTGATCACCGTTGGCTGATCCAACAACATCACACCTGACGCGGGTACCTAAACCGGTCATGGTGGTTGCAAACAAGAATCGTTCGGAGGTGGGGCTTGGTTGTATCCCCAGCATCGTTCAATTCCGAGGGTGACTCTATCGCCGAACGGTCGGTCAGGGTCCTTCAGGGTTTCCTCCTTTGTCCCGGCAATCATTGTCAAAGGAGACGAAAACTTCTCCCTAAGCTTACGGACAGTCATCCAGTTTGATATATTCCCACGTAGCATCGATGGTTCTGGAGAGCTCTGACATATACATCTATATACATGGAACATGGCGGGGTGCAGTCCTCTATGAATTAAGGAGCGAGCACGTAGCCTACTACTGCGTTGCAGCAAACAACAAAAGGCACATCGAGAAGGGTAGATGAAATAAAGGAGGAAACAGCAGTAACTAGAGCGGAAAGGTGATAAAATATAGTAGAGGGATGTGTAAGAGGGATGGAAAGATATCATGGTACAAAATGACCGGTGGTCGGCGGGTGGCCCTAAGGAAGTTTGCACCCGATGACGCGTACTAACGAGGTGTTTAGACGGCGTAAACGAAGCATTCTGCATTCCGACTCACCAGTACCATCAGGACCGCTCACACCGTACAGCATCTCTGTTGGGTGGAAAACCAAGGATCCGTAGCGTGGGATCGACGGAGAAGGATAGTCCCTTGGTGGTGAAGTTACCCCCGTAGGAATATTTGTCTTCGACAGTACCTCAGGTCTGCTGATTGAATATACGACAGCCCGCTGTGCTCTCCAGCTGGAAGGCGATAGTGCTGACGTTCTATGTGAGGTTTGGTGCGTTCCAAGTCAGTTCACGCCCCTTAGAAGGTTGACCTACGGATGGGGTGACTTACGAAACGAACACCCGCGCTTGTTCATGGACGTCGAAAGCGGAGAGCCCATTATCGAGACCCCAACATTTTATGGCATGTTCGCCAGCCCGGAGATCCCAGAGCATGACTTCCCCGTCAAGGCTTGAAGGTTCGCATATCAGGTTCGCATATCCTCAGCATAAGTTTTCGTTTGCCCACCTTCCTGACAAGAACTGCGCCCCGAGGTGAGGGTGCCACCTCACATTCTGCACCCATGACTGGTGTTCCCCATAGGAACGAACGATGGCATCTTCCTCGTCTAACCGTCGATCGAACACTTTCACCGTGCCATCTGCGAAACTGGCTACAAACGTCGTTGAAGATCCCTGGTCGGATGCGATTGCAGTGACTGGGCTGTCGGAGTTGGTATCCAAATCCTAGGTTTCAATGAGAACTTCTGCGCAATAGATCAAATGTGTAGGAAACCTACCAAGATTTGGTTCTCTGTGTGCGCGTCCCACACCCGAATAACCCTTGAATCACCACTGACGAGGAGCGTCCCACCTTGTTGTTTCCAGTCTGTCACTATCCCACTCCCGGTGCCACGTTTCATTGTAATGACATCGTTCAACGCTCTGAACGAGCTAACCATCTGAACAGGCCCATTGCCGATGTCGGGGTCATAGTTGCGGTACAGACGGACGATTCCTTCGGCTGTGGAGATTTGAGCTTCGCCCAGGCATACGGCCGGTAAGATACCCACCTGATGCGGAGAGAATCATGGCTCCAACTTCCTGGTTGATGATATGCAACGAGGTTATGCTCGTCCCTCGAGGGTTACCGTTGTAAAAGACATTCAACCTCTTCTTGCGAGTCCAATCCCAGACACTAGGGACTTTTGTTCGGTCCTATTCCATGCCAAAGAGAAAGAGCGTACCTGATCGTATCTGATTCGCTCGCCACAACCAAATGCGGATCGTAAGCATGGAAAGCCAGAGAAAGCGGGTGTCCGGAAGTCTGAAGTGTGGCAACGGGCCGATCCCATGGACATGATTCTGAAATAGCAGGTATGTTATCAACAAAAAAATCGAGTCAGAAATTAGAACAAACCGGCAAGCTCTCCTTGAGATCTCGTCTCGGCAAGCACCCTCTCGTTTCTCTGCTGTCTCCATACTTGGTGATTATATTGCACGCTCCCGGGCTCGTCGTTCTCCGCTTGCTGAACCCCCGGGTTTTGGTATTTAGCCCACACAGCATACGGGGTGCGACAAAAAAAAAACGTACCCTCATCTGTGGCTCCTTGAAATACTCCGAACACCAGTCGTAACACCTGCTCTTCAACGGGAGTGCGTCTCTAATGCCTGCTCCTGTCCCCAGTCCGAGAATCACGCTGGTGTTAGAATCGTTCGAGAAAGTGCTCCCCGAAGGGCTCGCTAACGCATCTCCCCCATTATGTTGAGGATGGTGGTGTGAATGATGATGTCTAGAACCATGATGGTGACTGCGCCTCGAAGCAGCTCCAGCACGTCGTCTCGCTTTCAATCTCTCCATGTCCTCCTCCATCAGCGCTTCCATCACGTCTGAAGGCTGGAAATCAATGGGCTGTTGCTTCTCCTTGTCATCCACAAACCCCCTTAGCTGTTTCCCCTGGGGCTGGGGGGTATCCCAAGGTCTACCCGTTGGCGTCGTGGGGCGAGAATACGGCGATGTGTATTGTGCGAAATTGAGGTTTGGAGATGGGGGACGGGAGTAGTCAGGCGCATCCGGTCTGTTGGACAATGCGTGGTTTGGTGAAACCCTACCATCCTCGTGTTGCGGGAAGGCGAGGTTCTTGAGAGCGTTCGCAAACGAAGAGGTACGTTTGATGGTATTAGTTACCCCAGTGGAGATCGTGCCTGTCATGGTATCGCTCCTGATAAGTGTGGGTCGTGAAGAACCCGTCGAGAAAGAGGGATGGGTAAGGGCGGGGGAAGATTGGAGGGAAGGCATCCGAGATCGATGTTGGCTGTTTCTAAACGCGGCGGGAGAGTCCATCTGATTCAAAAACTGTGAGCCTTCCAATCTCGCGAATGGCGATTCGAGAAGGAGAGCGACGACGTAATCCACAATCGTTTGCGCATTTGTCGCCACCTCCTGGTATGGATCAACTGAAAGCTCAAGCAGAACAGAGAATATGGTAAAAAATGAAGACAACACCACTCGGTTCTCCTCTCTGGAGTTCTCCTCGTCGTCGTCTTTGAACGTGTCCAACCACTCATTCACCGCTTGGGCCGTAATATCGTCATCGTGATAGAGGAGGTTTAGCCCTTCCAGCCTCCGCTTTCGGTCTTCCTCCCAATAGATCCAGGCGCAGACGACAAAATAACCTCTCCATTCCTTGACGAGGCAGCTGATAACGACGACGAGTTCCTTCCTGACAAGCGGGCTCGCATCCTCCTTGATCGCCAAGGTCGCCCCCGTTGCAACGGCAACTTCCATCCTAAAGTGCGTCCTCTCCTCAAGGTGAAACATTGTTCCACTTCCGCCTCCTCCCATCTTGCTTCTGTCCGCAGATCCAGACGCTCCCATGAAAGTACCCAACGAAAAGAGCGCGGCAGCTCTCACCTCAGGACTTTCATCCGACAACAGCCCGATCAGTTTGTCCTGGGTCCCTTTATCCACCCCATAAACCTTGATCTCGTCGTTGTTGTTCCACATCTGCCCAATACACAACGCACTCCACTGTCTCAGCAGGAAGTCCGGCTCGTCTAACCGATCGTAGCACGAATCAAACACCCGTTCCCTCCAACACGCGTCTTGGCCGTGAGGGAAATCTCGGGCGATGGCGGAGAGGATGAAGGCACACATAGCTTTGTGTTCTGAGCCGTTGGGGATCATGGCGCCTTTCCGGTCTTCCTGCATGGCAAGGACATTCGCGAAGTACTTGTACCCTTGGTTCGTATACAAGTCCACTTGACACGAAGAGTCAACTGCGAGGATTCGGGCCCAAATGAAGATTAGTACGGGTCTAAGGTCTCCGCCTGCCGCTTGGAGGAGCTTAGAAATATAGGGGAATATTCCTATTGCCAGCGCCAAGTGAACAGCCCATGGACCCAAATCGACGAACTGCGAGAGCAGGATCAATGCTCTGAGACGGTGTGGCTGGGAAAGGAGAACTTGCAGAACAATCGGCAGTTGATCCGGAGGTTTGCGGGGGACGAGGTGGTGACCATTGTTCCTATCCAATTCGCCGATATCGCCGTTCTCCGGGGAGTCGAATGTGTGGTCTCCATTTGTTTGGATGGGGAGCGAAAGTGGCCCGCGCTTCGTCAAGGCCGAGCCTCCTCTCGATATCCACACCTCGAATGCGGTCAGCTGGTCCGCAAAAAAGCGGCTGAAGACGTAAGAGTATGGCTTCTCCGTGCCGGGGACGGGCATGGGGATCGGAGGAGCCCCTCTCTCCTGACGAGCGAGTTGTGCTTGTCGACGAGCCCGGTTGGAAAGCGTTCCTGAAATTGGTGTGGTTTCCGAGTTCTTCAGAATGTCTGGAATCTGACGCAGACAAGCATCGACGGCCAAATCCCACGAGGCCCACAAGGAATGTGTGTTGGTTGGGGGAAGGGAGGGATACGTGTGTGGGGTACAGTGATAGTTCTTCATTATGCGTTCCGCGAGGAGGAAATTGCGGAAGAGAGAGGCGATGAGGAGGTCGGAGCGATAAAGGCGGGTGAAGAGTTCCCGTGAAAAAGTGGTCCACGCAATAGTGTCCGTGATGGCGGTAAAGATCCAGTTCAGTTCACCCAGCGGGGTACGGCGATCCTTGAGATCTCCTGGAACCTGCATGACCATATCGGCGGTGATGTCATTAGGTAGTTGGTGATTCATGATGAAGAATCTGAGGGCAATGTCGATAGGGGAAGTGAGACAGGAAGTGAAAATATCGGCTGGAAGTTCGGGAGATGAAGGCAGATGCTCGTTCGCGGCACAGGCAGCAAGCTGGATGGATTCCATAAAGGGTTGCATTCCTTCCGGATACCCCCCATGCATCAGATTGATGTCCGCATCCCGTCGTTCTGCGAAATTTACGAAGCTTTGGAGAAGGTTTCCAGCAGCGGAACAGTCCCAGATATACACGCAAGGGGATCCAAGCCAGTTCTGAACTTCAGCTATGGAGACGGGAATATACTGCGTGTAATTTTTATTGAAACACCAAAGTTCGCCACTGGGGGTGGGTTTTGGAACGCCGTGTCCATTGTAATGAAAGAGCACGGTGTCATCCTTGGCTTGCTTGCGAAGGGTCATACAGAACCGGCGTAGATCATCGTAGGACGGATCTAGGATTGGTTTATACGTAATCTTGGGACTGAGACCCTCAAACTGATGCTGGAGGTTTTGACCAATGACTTCGAGTGCTTTATGGGACGGCATGGTATGGGGATCCACCCAACACTCCAGGACAGCGCATGGATTAGTCTTGACGATGTCTGGGGGGTCGACGTCAATGTTGAGACACAGGACAAGAGCGGCGTAAGAAGTCTTGAGTTTTCCCGGAGCGGCACGCCAGGCAGGGGTCTTGGCTGCCCACGGAGGGGCGGGGACTGGGTTTCCACACGTGAGATGCCTCTTTGCAGACCAGTATGGAACAATCGGAGAGGGGTCTGGGAGAGTTGCGATCGACCCGGTGGGAGGTTCATCGCCGTCACGACCGCTGTCGTCTCTTCTCATTGGGGAGGTTGAGGATCTTGACTCCGACGTCGGTGAGGCTTGGAGACCTCGCTCGGTCTCTGTAAGATTTTGAGGGGCTGCAGGAGAGTTAGAGGTGGTTTGGATGGCTTACCCTCGGATGCATGACTGGGAGCACTGTATCCACGATACATGTCGGACAAAGAAACGCGTCTTTGGCAAAAATCGAAACGGTTAGGACGTAAACTCCCACGGTCTGGGGATCCCTACCCGTACCTAACGTTGGCTCTAAGCTAGAGGGGAGGAAACATCTCGATGATCAGTTCCGGTGATGAGATATTTTCTTGCAGGCGAAGAGCCCACCAATGCTTCAGTCGTGAATCCGTTGTTACAGACTCGTCTTCAGTTGCGAACGACAATACGTCATGAAACACCGGCCAAGTCGTCTTTGTGCGTGTCCGTCGTGGATGACGATGAGGATGTGCGAGGATTAGACGCCCACGTCCTTGTGAGAGTTCGGAAGAGGTCCGGACAACCGAATCTGCCGCCTTCATCTCTGCCAACACTCTACAACTGACTTGCGGGTAACCCCTCGCAATCTGTCTTTCGTTCCTCCAACTGTGACAGTACAACATCGCTCATCTCGAAACCTGCAAAACCGTTTATAGCAACCACGTGGCACCATGGTCCACATATGGACAGGACACCTCCGTGACCTCGAATCACTCCCTGGAGATCTGTCTCATTGCGTCAACAACCACGATCCATTTGTGTGATTGAGGGGTCAAGCGCTCAGGCCTCAGGGAACCAGTGCCATAGTTTCGTAGGTGGTGTATTATTCACACCTATGGGCCGGTCGGGATGTCCACTGTGACCGACGAGCGGCGTTGTTGATTCCTAACTTCAAGCTTGCGCGGCGTTTCGTCTAGTGATGGAACGTCGTCACCTCGGTCGAACCACCCTAGGCTGAGAGGCTATATAAAAGGGATACCTGGTGTGTCTTTATTTCCTCCGGCCTGGAGCCTACACGTCGTATCTCCCCCCAAGCCATCTTCACTCAATTATGTTCTTTTCACGCGTCCTCATTCTCGCCTTCGTTCTCATGTCCCAACGTGCGTGCCTCGACCATATTCCATTGCCTACTGACTTGGAGACATTATCATTGCTCAGATGTTCTTGCTGATGTCACCTTATACATCCCCGGCACCGACGAACAGCCCGTCAGCGCTGAACCACTTGGTACCGGTCCAGATGGCAAGACCACTACACTTGTGTCTAGTCCATCAGATGCTGTATTACGATACACGGATGACCCGATCACGGTCACGTACTCCTGCGCGATTAACGGTAGCGACGCAAACTGTAACGCTGTCTGGGTCGACCCTACTGGCACTACAGTAGATCTATTCGAGAAAGCGTTCACCCATTCCGCGTCCAGGCGGTCGCCAATCCAGGTGTGACACCTCCCCCGTCCTCAGGCTCCCCCCCCCGAACACCGGCGATTTCGTGGTCCAGTCAAATTCAGGAGTAAGGTTTGAGTACGGGTCAATCACAGGCGGTCTTGTCGCAGTCTTAATGGGAGCGTGGTTAATGTAAAATAAACTTATGGCCTTCTGCCCTCGTTTTTATGATGTAGCTAGTGTTTTTCGGCGGCAGATCCGCTGAAACCCCATAATCCCCACGACCGTAAGGGAGGGGGTCTTGTTTTTTGTTCGATCAACTTTTGGCTGAACGACTCTAATTTCATGTACTTATGAAATTGTTTTTACCCACGGTCTCTTCTGGGTTTGGTTTGACTTCAGTCCACGTGGTTCCTCAACGCATCCAGGCCTTTGGTGACGGAACTGAGGTTTGAACATGGCGCGTCGCATAAACGATGACTATTAAACGAAAGCAGGTGCCGATTGAGCCGGGATCTGCGATTACCGTGTACAAGGCGCAAGGGAAAACTATGGAACGTGTCATCGTAGATCTAGCAAGTTGCTCGGGAACAGAGCAGCCATATGTTATGATCTCGAGGGCGATGTCTTTGGGTGGCTTGATGGTCTTGCGTGACTTCCAGGCCCATCAAATCAAGAAGAGGCGATCAGAAGAACTACGCAAAGAATTCTCTCGTTTATTGCATCTAAAATGGAGAACAATTGCGCGTTATGGGATGGGGTCGGAAGTCGAAGAGGCAAAGGTCCGGGTAGAGGAGGATGCGGAAAGAACGAGGGCGAAGGGAACAAAACAAAAAGGGGGTTCTGGCGACGGTGGGAAATCTAAGAGAAAGAGGACCCATGGCACCAATCATGCACTCGGGGAGAGGCAGTCGTGGGCCCTGCCGCTTGCCGGCGCTACTGATTATCATTCCGATGTACGACTTCTGGCGTTGCTTTTGCGCCGATTGCCAGCGGTGACGAACAACAATATGGGCGCACAGTGATCTGATTAGCGAAATCCTAGGAGACACAGTCGCCCAACCCACTGCATCAGGTCATAGTGGATGTCCTTCACAGTCACAACGTATCGCAGTACAGCCCTGCACCAGTGCCTATTTAAGTGAACAATCATGACGGTGCCCTTCCGCGTCCCCTGCTCTTACCATGGACACCCCGAACACTCTACGTACCTTCCTCGATGCTCACTTCGCTGAGAAGAACCTCAATGAACCATACCAACTCATTCGGGAGTTTCAAAAGCTTCATCCAGACTCGGTGCACATACCCATCGTCGACCGATACTTTCCCATCGGCCAGTTCCTCAAAGAGAACAACATCCCCGTCAAGGGTCATCGCAGCGAGACCCTGACGACCTACACCTTGACCATGACAGGCTCAAGGACCAATACGGAGCGGGGCGTGGACCCGAGGGACATCTGTGGGCTCACCTCGTTCTCATACGAGGGAACGGACTTCTGGCTGTACAAGGTCGAGATCGAAGCGTCTGGTGACTGCGGACCCGGAAGAAACAGCACGACATTCTGGAACCTTGTGTACGAAAAGCCTGCAGGAGCGAATTTGATGAGCGCAGATGCCGTGGGGAAGAGTCTCGTCAAAGACGTGTACGATTGGATGCACCGGCCTGACGACAACAGCCTCTGGGTCTTCGATAATGGAATGTGGTACCAGGACGAGGAATTGACCAAGGCTGTCGAGTCTGCGAGCTGGGATAACCTCGTCCTCGAAGAATCTTTCGTCAAGGGACTGCAGAGGGACACATCCACGTTCTTCTCGAGTGAAAGTATATACAAGTCCCTGGGGATCACCTGGAAACGAGGGATCCTCCTCATCGGTGAGTTTATTCTTTCTAGTCACCTTCTGTATGCTGTATGCTAATGATTCATAGGTCCCCCTGGGAATGGCAAGACCGAATCCCTGAAAGCTCTCATAAAGTCGACCCCGCAAAAGGCGTTGTATGTTAAATCGTTTAACTCTTCCGCCGTAAGTTGCTCTCTTTCTGCTCATGACACCCGTACCAACCTCAAACGACAGGGGTCCGAATATTCCGTTCGCCAAATCTTTGAACATGCTCGTCAATTCGCCCCATGTATCCTCATCATCGAGGACATCGACTCGATGGTTACCCAATATGTGAAATCCTTCTTCCTCAACGAACTAGATGGCCTCGCACAGAACCAGGGAGTTTTAACCATCGCCACAACGAACCACCCGGAGTGCATCGATGACGCAATACTCAACCGACCGTCCAGGTTTGATGTCAAATATAACTTTGCCTTGCCAAGCGAGCCCTTGAGGAAGCAGTTCGCGATCAAGTGGATCAAGAAGGCTAGGAACTCAACGAGCGAGATTGAGAATTTGTTCGCGCGGAGCGATGACGAGGCTATCGCTGGCGATATCGCGAAGAGGACGGAGGGCTGGTCTTTTGCTTTCCTCAAAGAACTGTAAGTCACTGTATCATCGCTCATTCACAAATGCTTATGACCATCACCATTTTTTTCACTCTCAGGTTCGTATCATTCCTCCTCCGTTATGCCCACGACAAATCCCTCGACGAAACCAAGGTTTTTACCCCAACGGATATAGAAACGATGCTGTTTGACCAGATTGCCAAACTGGCAGTACAAATTCTCAAACCCGAATCCGTGATCGGTCTCTCACATTTCCCACCCCAATGGGTAGCCTCTCCGATG
>Ga0307512_10008475_pt1 | contig 10017 bp, 4 predicted proteins | sample 14_EM_MG_FD_200267 | JGI IMG/M metagenome (GOLD analysis project Ga0307512, IMG submission 200267) | Populus trichocarpa ectomycorrhiza microbial communities from riparian zone in the Pacific Northwest, United States - 14_EM | ecosystem: Host-associated > Plants > Roots > Unclassified | place... | reverse complement strand
TTTTATAACGGGACATGATATTTTGGAATCAGGAGGAAGCAGGAAGACTCAAGTTTGTCTGTTATTCAAATGATGGTATTGATGAGCATATGGTTTGGTACCTTATTCTCTTCCCCTATTTTTTTTTGGCTGGATTCATGCTTTTAATTATGAATATTCTTTTTGCAATCTTTAATTGTTAATTTCTTGTTTGATGAGGTTTGTTTTATAAATTGGAAAACTTCTATGTAAACTCTAGCGATGCTGTTAATTTTAATGCTTGCCTTTTCCTCTGGTTTCTCAGGCTGATAGGATTGAAGAATATATTTGCGAGGCAATTGCCTAACATGCCCAAAGAGTATATTGTTCGTCTGTTGATGGATAGGTAATTCCATGAAATCGTCTAAAAGTGCATAAAATAAGCGATTGTTTTTCCAAAGTGGCCAGAGATTAGATAACATGAACCCCTTAATTTCTATTATTTGTTTTCCTTTTTGGGTAAGCCGCTTCCAGTTCATTGTGAAGGTAAGTAACTACTTTCTACTATACAGCCTGCATTAATAGTAAGAATCAAAATTGGTTTATCGAGGATGCATTTGTTTAGATATAAATGTGTCCAGTACTGTAAATTAATATCTTTGCAATCCACTCACCAATACATATATCACCAGAACTGCATATTGCTGCATATAAGAAGAAGCCTACGTCCTTATGTGATGCCATCTTGGAGAGTGTGCTGGATAATTTGTGTTAATGTCAAAACAGTGAACTACTTACACGTCCTTGAACACAGACATCTAGGGTGTCATTGTGTAATGAAAATCACTCCAATGAGCATGCAACTTGTATGGAAAGACACAATACCTTTATTTTTTTCTTGTTATTGAATTATTCTCCCAACTTTGCTTATGCTAGCTTAGGTTAGGATTGCTGGTCCCAAGCCCTGCAGAGGAGGGTAAAACTTCGTTGTTTTTATGACATGGATCATTTTCATATGGTGCAAAAGTACTCATGTACGTTTTTCAATGCAATATGCAGAAGCCACAAATCTGTGATGGTTATTAGACACAATCTGGTGGTTGGTGGCATCACTTATCGTCCATATACCAGGTTAGGTTCAAATTCATAGTTTTCATGTTGTTCTTTACTCATTCTAACTTCAAGTTTTCTTTCATGTTATTATAGTTTTTCTAGGTGGAGTCAAACCTTACATTGCCTAACTAACATACTTTCCCTAAACTGACTTGAGAAAATACATTTTAGCATTTTCTTAGTACTGTAACCATAATTCTGTAAGATGAATGAATGACATGATCTTGGTAAGGTTTTATATTGAGCTGCAGATGACTGGAGTTTCGTTTGGTCCAAGTGACTGTACTGCTAAGCTTAAACAATTATATCTGGACTTAAAATTTTTATTTTTCCCTCATACATGAAAGTACTTTACATGAAAGAACCATGCATTACATGAAAGTACTTTATATCTTGTTATGATTTTGTCATTGAAACCTCTTTTGTTCTAATGCTGCTGGTTGTTATAATAACCCCCTTTTCCCTGCCCAACTATAGTCAGAAGTTTGGGGAGATAGCTTTTTGTGCAATCACTGCAGATGAACAAGTAAAAGGTTACGGCACAAGATTGATGAATCATTTAAAGCAGCATGCACGTGATGTTGATGGGTTAACACATTTTCTGACATATGCTGACAATAATGCTGTTGGTTATTTTATCAAACAGGTTGTCTTTCTAATTCTGTCATTAAGTCTTTTGCTTGGTTGATTTTATTGTTTTCAGCATGGGCTTGCAAGACACTGTTGATCTGTAAGATATGCTAGATTTTTTCTAAGATATAATGTTCTAACAGTATTGTTAAGAAAGTTGAAAGGTGTGATTAGTAACAAATACTGCTTGTGTGATATCCTTTAGAGGTATTTCTTCTTTTGTTGTTCTGCCAGTTTGTCTCTATGGAAGATCTGCTGCTACTGTTTAGATAGTAGCTGATTTCCAGTTAAACCTTCATCTTCAATGGATCTGCAAGATTATTAGATGATGTGGTCTTTTTCTCGAGTTCCGTAACTTGCACAGTTCATTGTTTTCCTGAACTGTTTATCTGTTAAATCTTACTATATCACTGTTGATGGTAATCTATGGAAATGGCTGTGCTATAATTGTGGGTCAATCTTGTTCTTGATGATCTTTATACATTTTGCTCAGATGTATTTCTGATAGTTACATTGCTATATCCTTCTGAAATATATTGGTTTGTTTCTTAATGTTGTGTTATTTTATTAACATGTAGGGTTTCACAAAAGAGATTTACTTGGAGAAAGATCGATGGCATGGGTATTGTTAATTTACAAGCTCCAGTATTATTAAGATAATTGAAGGGTGGGGGATAGGAGAAAGGAAGGGTTTCAAGTACAGTTCTGCTTTCTATTTTATATTTTGAAATTGGAGTTAGGGGGAAAGGGTGTTTGTTATGAAGGAAGATAACTGCAAGCTTATCACACTTGCTCGTTATCCCCCCTTTGTTAGCCTTGTTGGGTGTATCTCATCCATTTAGCTATTGCTGTGCCTCCTTTTGTTAGTTCATTTATGAATTTGTGTGAATTCCAGGTATATTAAAGACTATGATGGAGGTATCTTAATGGAGTGCAGAATTGATCAAAAACTTCCTTACACTGATTTATCAACCATGATCCGTCGTCAGAGACAGGTGGGATGATAATCTACTCAGTCAATGTTTTCCTTGTGTAATGCAGTTAGATCATAATATTTAAATGTCAGTGTCTGGAACATGAATCAAGATAAAGGTCAAACAATCCATTTTAGCAGTATGTCTTCCTTTTCTAAATGCTCAGCTTGTTGGGCTTTCTTTCATCAGTAAAAGTGTAAATTTTAAAGGAAGCAAGCTCAACCTGTTGGCTCCCATTCAGAAGCTTCGTCGTTTTCTATAATTCATTCCAAAACTTTATATTTAAGATGCAAGTTACTCGATTTGACATCTAAAATTGAATCATTGGATTGAGATCACCAGTCAATTTCTGGACCCAAAGAAAGGCAAGAAGGCTATACAAGGCTTCTGAACTGATGCACTAATTCCATTGATAGACCATTTCAATATTTTTTATCGTAAATAATCCCAATTTTCACTTCCATTTTCATTGATCCTTGTAGGTTTTTTATTATATTATAATCATATGCTCTTTACATCTTAATTTGGATTAATTCTATCACCTGCCCTTGGGAAATAGGGCTTGTTTTCATATCACTTGCTTCGAGTTGTTGAGTGAAAATAAATTATAGACTAATGAGTTGGGGGTGTATCATAGTTGTGTTGCCTATTCTGGAAACTTGGATTTTTCCTGTACATGCACCAGTGTCTTTCAGGAGGTTTTGTAATATAGGAGGTTCTGTAATATAGAACTCATTGACAGGAACACCAATATTAACTGTATTTATATTGTACCTTTCCCATCTGTTAGCTTCCTGTCAGACTTGCTGTGCTGCCAGCCTGCCCTGGAACTTTTAAATTACAACTATACTCACATGTATTACTCACAGACTTGTTTCAGTGCATGACTTCAGAATTTTTTATCTGAAGATTCTTCCTGCTCTTTCAGACACCTAACCTTAGTAGATTTCTACATAGATATGCAGTGATCTTGTTTTCTGATGATGATAGGCAATTGATGAAAAGATACGAGAGCTATCCAATTGCCACATTGTCTATCCTGGAATTGATTTTCAAAAGGTATGTATCATCAGCAATCTGATGGTTCTTAGACCTGTCATCAATTATACTACTTGGTAGTTTCCTTTTCTAGATTGCATGCATTCTCTATCTAGCAGTATGGTTTAGTGCTATGTTGTTCATTGGATTAAGATTATATGGTGTACTCGTTTTTGTTCAGAAAGAAGCTGGTATTCCCAAGAAGATCATCAAAATTGAGGACATTCCTGGCTTGAGTAAGTTTTTAAATTTGTCATGTTGACTTTATATCAATTTCTTCCAGTCTTTTGCGACACGTGGTACATACCTTTTGGGAATTATATGATATAATTGGAAGTTTGGAATATTTATAATGAGATTCGTTTTGAATGTGATGATAATAGGGGAGGCAGGGTGGGCTCCTGATCAATGGGGCCATTCACGGTTCAAAACGTTAAACTCTTCTAAGGATAGTGGCACAAATCAAAAACATTTGACTGCATTTATGCGCTCACTTTTGAAGGCAAGTCCCAAAATATATTACTTTTCTTAATCTTTTTTTTCTCACAGGGGTTAAGAAAAAATGCATACCCTGTCACAAATGGCAGCCAGCCATGTAACTTACAGAAATCTTTTGTGGTTGCCATATTTTGCAAAAGTAATAGCATAGTGTTGCCATGACATGGTTTGCATGGGAAATGCTTGTGGTTGAAATTGCCCCTAATGAAACTTTGACATCCTGCTGTCAAGAATACATGTCTGTTTGGATGCCTGTTTTCTGAAGTTGATTTGTTTTATTAAGTTCAAAGGGACAGCCAAATGTGAAGGTTGTTGATGCATTACTGTGGCAAATATCCGTGCTTTTTATGCTGTTGTCGTCTTACTATCTAAAAGTAAGAAATACCTTTGGTAATAGTATTCAAATGATCAAAAAATGGAACAGCCAACTTCTTCTTCTTCTTGCAAGAGATATCAAAATTTGATAGAATCTTGTCTACAACATGAAGATCCCGTGGTCTAGGAAAGTGTAATGCTGCTTTTATTGTATAAGACCCATCAAGCATATTATTGAAGAGAAGATAAATTAGCAGTTTCTCTTCTTAATGATGTACTTGTTCTTCTATTTACTTTCAATTGTAAATCTGTGCAAAAAAGTGATTTTTCTACCATTGTTAGTATTCTTTGGGCACTCACATTCGCAAATCCTAATCCTTTATGCGTTGGATTCGCAACACTTTTTGCTCTTGTTTATGCGTTCTCCTTTCTGTTCTACTTAATGTTTAAAAATCTGTAGAACAGTGATTGGCCTGCTTATGTGATATTCATTTTATGGAATTTGTATTAGCAGTCCATGCATGACCATGTTGATGCTTGGCCATTCAAGGAACCAGTTGATGCTTGTGATGTCCCTGATTATTATGACATCATCAAGGATCCCATGGGTAAGATATCAAATTTCTTGCAATGATTTCATAATTGACAAGCTTATATGCTGTTAAAATGGAGACATGTCCAGGCCCTTCATATTTTGTATGCTATCAATCTTCTCTGGAAACATAGGTCACAACTGTCCAAAGTTTTTAAAATTTCAGCTGTCTTGAAACCAAGTTACCAAGAAAATTGAAAACTATAATATTTTTTGTTAAAGTTTGTAGAACTCAGTTGAAATCTCATTTCGGTGTCTGTTGCTGTTACACAAGTTGAGGAATATGGAAAGTACAACTCTGCTTCTAGCATTTTGACAACATCAGATAATTGGCTCAAGTTGTTTGAATCTCTGCTCTTGGAATTTTCTGCATGATTTGGCATTAAAAAACAGTATCTTGTTCCTACTTGTTCTTGTTGAGAATTTCTCACAAAAAAATCACTTGTACAAATGGGATTACATGTTCTTATTGAGAATTATTATGACCTTTTCTTATTGAGAATTTCACATAAAAAATGACTTGTTTCAATTAGATGTCATCTATAATTCTTCCAATTTGCTGCAGATCTGAAGACAATGTCGAAGAGGGTAGAGTCAGAGCAATACTATGTAACACTCGAGATGTTCATTGCTGATGTCAAGAGGATGTGTGCCAATGCACGGACATACAACACACCTGATACCATTTATTACAAGTGTGCAACCAGGCATGTTCATACACTTTGTGCTCTTTGTTTCATTCCCCCCCCATTCATGGCGCCAACTCGATTATCATGTCCATTATGCAGGCTAGAAGCCCATTTCCAAAGCAAAGTCCAATCAGGCATCCAGTCAAAAATTTTGCCATGATGTGTCCCATGGATTTACATACTGCAATTACGAGGAGATCGACATTTACTAAATTCAGCCTAAGCATTGTCTAGATTGCGAAGAGAACCCTTGTGTGGGTTATTTATGTATCCTCAGCATAGTGCATGTCTTCATACGAACCATGCTAGAATTTAGTTTACTTTTTTCTTTTTTATTTTCCTAAATCTACTCTTCCATTACCTGCATGTACAATTTATACCTCGGTCATGTCACATTTCTCGATTGAACACGTGTTCGCATAATAGATGAGATATATATATATATATACATGCTGAACTCAAGTTGTTCGAACCCGCTTCCCTTTGATGTCCATAAGATTACAGTTCTTCAGTGGATTAATCAAATGGATCTATCTGTCTATGCTGGAAAATTTTGATCCCCTTCTCAAATCGCCACCTAGTTCTAACATGTCGTCTGAGGAAATTTGGAAGAGTAGGTTTACCTTCGGTGGATTAACCAAGTTTATCTGATGTGTACTTCCATTAATGGTGGGACTTTCGATAGTTCAATGTGGCTAGCCAACCGTCAATTTTTAACGTTGCCGCTGTTTTTCAATGATGGATGGCGATGGCTGTATTTTTTCTGTTAGTGTTCCGTATCATCTTATTGATTCTACCGATTAACAAGATCCAACCAGGAAGGTGACCTTTTTTTAACCCAGAAACTCTGCTACTCCAATCAGGTGAACCTGGGAAATTAAATTTGGTGTGCAAGGATGATCGCTTAACTCTATTCCACTCCTTGTACAGAAGGTTTATGTGAAAGAATCAGTCACGAGGGTCAGCACTTTCCAGTAATCAGCCCTGCAAGTCTATGTGAAAGAATTCCCGTGGCGGTGGGATCAAATTAGCTATGCAACTCTTAAGCTGGCTTGATTTCTCTTTCTCGCGTTTGAAAAGGCATGAAAAATGTAACTTCTTGTATCGGCACCTTGAATGGGGATAATCACAAGCTTCCATTGACAACTTGGGTTGCATTAACACGACCCACGTCTACATGAAAAAAATAAGTCAAGATGATCTACCAGCTAAAAAGGCTTATTTATAAACCATAAACAAAAGGACCCAGTATGTGTTGAAAGTCATAGAATTATATGAACCGACAGTTGTACTCAGAGACGACCTTTACAATCCCCAGTTCCAAAAACCAGAATGGAAGAAGCATCTGATTCATTTCTTTTTGTAATCCTTCGCAACCACGTGAGGAAGTCCTGAGTCACATGCAGGCAAGGTCCCAGCAGGACCAACAGTTGGACCAATCTGCTTTTGCACCTGTTGCATGGAAGGCATGGCAGGCAAACTTTGCCCATCAGCAGTGAGTTGCATGGAAGGCATGACAGCCATTCCACCATCATTACTGTTTCCATTGTCAGTTTGTGGATTTGTGGCAAGCGGAACTAAGGTGCTGTTAGGGAAGCTGTTGTTTATTCTTTGGAGATGTGGAGGAGCAGGGGTAATACCTTGAACTGGCTGGTGAAAGAATTGGTGGGGGTTTGTTTGCATTGGGATAGCAACATTGGTAGATGCATCCACCTGGCCACCAACAAATGGCATCCCAGGGCTCGGCATGCTAGACCTTGCTAGAAGCACTGGGTTCAAACCTGTCACTCGTTTCACTTGTTCTTCGGCCATCTTGACCTGGAAGGTTCATATATAAAAGAAATTCAACAGAGTAGATTACATCAGCTCATGCACATGCAAAGCACTTTCAAGTTTCAAATTAATGTCATTCGAACTTTGTAAAAACTGTTGCTGTGACTCTTATACTATTTAGTAGGACGTACTCTGACCAGAAGTTTTGCCTGATATGGATTGTCACTCCACACATGCAAAGTTATTTTTTTGTGTGCTCTGTATGGAGACAGAAGTTTCCATGATGTGATGTAAACACAAAAGTACGTGCATGTACCCACAAGACAGAATTAGTTTCTGGGAGACATCTATGAAGCATATTTGATGATTTTACAAGGATCTGTTTCCTCTAACATCATGATCTTAAAACATGGAGTCAGAAAGTAATTGCTAGACAATTTCAAACAACCAAAGGAACCCTCAAAGCAACAAACAAAGTTAAAATAGGTGAAGTGCAACGACTTACCTTTGCCCTTAATGTTTCAATATCAGCCTTCAAAATTCTATTGTCAACAGCAGCATCATCACATTTTTGATTTACATCAGTGAAGCGTGATAGCAGTGAAGTGCGTTCATCCCTTAGTTGACCAACCTATTGAATGCCATATAGATTGAATCAGAACTTATTAAAGAACCATGATCTAAAAGGCACGAATGCCACAGAAAAGCAATGGGCAACCTGAGTTTCAAGTTCATTCAGCTGTGCTTGTTTTCTTCTTCTAGAGCGTCTAGCTGACTCTCGATTCGACTGCATCCTGAGTCATTGTCAAGATATCAACACAGTGATTGGTGAAAGGTCCTTCCTTTTTAACACAATAATAAGATATATACTTGCATCTAGTAAGAATCTGTTTATCCCAAAACTTGGAGACAGTTAAGTCAGGTTTAGTAAGGCTGTATCCGATTTAATTAGAAACCATTGACAAATACTCTTCTCCCATCCTAAAACAATGCTTGATTTATTCACCAATAAGACGAGCACTAACATGTGAATTCCTCAAAATAATATTACCTGTATAAATTCAAAATAAGAGGAAAAATGGGAGGCGTATGAGTAAAGAAAACAAAGTTTCTAAATTGTATTTAGAACCCCTTACACCAAGCATGAATGTTAATAAATAAGATACCTCCTCGCACGTTTCACAACAGCAGGATCCATATTTTCATTGGTTCCTGTGTCTCCTTCAAGGTCATCATCATCCGAGCTTGATGATCCACTGGTTGTTTGTCTGGCTTGAACCTCTTGTTTTCTCTGTGTAATAGGTAAAGCTGGAATGCCAAGTGATCCACCATCTGATTTTCTCTGTGTAGTAGGTAAAGCTGGAATGCCGAGTGATTCATCATCTGATTTTCTCTGTGTAGTAGGTAAAGCTGGAATGCCGAGTGATTCATCATCTGATTTTCTCTGTGTAGTAAGTAAAGGTGGAATGCCGAGTGATACACCATCTGCCCCGCTTTGTGCCATTGAAATGCCTTGATCAGTACCTACAATTGACAGTATTATATGCAGCCCAAATTTTGGAGAGGGGCAAGGAAAACTAAAGCATGAAAATCACTGTGAAAGTAATGCACATATTTGCATTGATTATAACGCTTATCTTGCATCAGATGAGAGCACACATACAGCAGTCTATTATATAAGACTTTGTGATAATAAGGTGACGAACAGTTAAGAATACAAGGGGGGAAATAAGGATAAAAGACAAGAGTGAGAGTGCTAGAGATGCATAGTGCAACTTTGATCAACTTAGCTGATACATGTAACTTGTACAAACCAGGGGTTCAGTGGATTCAAGATAAAGTGTGTTCTATCCTAGTTTCTGAACTCATGTAGATTGCAAGGTGAAAAGTGCATTTCAAGTGCAAGGAAACATGACTAGCTAGTCCCCATTTCCATTCAAATAGCGCAAACAATTTCTCACCCACCAAACATATCACAATCTATTGGAATCAATAAGAGGCTTTCACATAGCGTTAACATGATCTTTGAGACAATATTACTACCAGTTATATACATAAATGCAATCAGCAAAAACATTCAACAATTCAGGAAGCAGGCAAAACCATTATGAAAAGATTGTGTTCCCAACGACATATTTCTTGCAGCTAGCCTTTGATCTTCAGGTAACGAAGAAAAAACTTCCGGCTTTACAGCATTGGTTTCCTGCATTTATTCAAAGAAATCCATAATCAAACACATGTGATGCATGCACACACAATTCAATCAGTACGCGTATGTTATACCATAGACATGGCCACGGCAGCACAAGCGAGATCGAGCTTCGACTTGAGAAGAGCACGGTACTCCTCGGAATCAATCGGTGCCGTTAGATTGCGATCCAGCGGTTGCGGATGTGGGTTAGGAATTGGATGTTGGTGGTGGTGGTGGTGGTGGTGG
>Ga0307512_10008474_pt1 | contig 10018 bp, 7 predicted proteins | sample 14_EM_MG_FD_200267 | JGI IMG/M metagenome (GOLD analysis project Ga0307512, IMG submission 200267) | Populus trichocarpa ectomycorrhiza microbial communities from riparian zone in the Pacific Northwest, United States - 14_EM | ecosystem: Host-associated > Plants > Roots > Unclassified | place... | reverse complement strand
AGAGGGAGCAAACCTCTTGGTCCCAAACTCTTTTCTTTTCTTTTCAATTTCATTATTTAATATTGTGTTGATTAGGATTTGAGGTTGATAATTTGTTTCAATCTACTTTTTATATGGTTGTCTCGATCTTAAAAAAAAAACATCCCGATATTGGATTAGATTTCATGAAAAATAATTCAATTTTGTTGTTTGAAAAAGATTGAAAATAAGGGTAGCAAAATTGAAATAAAGAAAAAATGGAAGCCCATTTTTTTAAAAAAAGAAAACGGTGTTAGAGCCATTTTACTTAATTTTGACTTAGGATATTTTCAAAATTTCTTTTTGGTTCTTTTAGTTTTGAAATTACGGTTTAGCCTAAAATTTTATTTTGTTCACTTTTCGGTCTTTGAGTTTGAGAGAAGTAATTGAGAAAGTTGCTAGAAAATAATACACGAAAGAGAAAGAAGCTGGTTGGTCAAATTTCAATGACCAAAACGACCCAATTTAGTGTCAAAGTGTTTATCTTGACTAGATGAGTTATATTGAGGTGTTTTTGGGCTTCTATATTGCCCAAAACATAATATCAGGGTTGCACAAGTTTTTTTTATCCTAGTTTGATTTTGTGTATTTAAATGATTTGATTTTTTTTTTCCGGTTGAATTAGTTTCTTGAGGTTATAAGAATGTTTTGCAGTTATTTTTAGGTGAAAATAAGGTTTTATAGTCAAAATATAAACAACTCAATTTTTCGGCCAGCTTTGAGGTGACAAAAAATTGGGTATGTAGGTGATGCGTTGTCTGATTAATTTTTTTAAAAATGCTTAAGCATGCGGACTTGGCCTAGCAGGCCCATACATTTCGAGCCTTTTTTTTTTATCTGGGCCATATGCCTAGACCTAGCCCTTTTTTATTTTTTATTTTTTTTGTTTTTGTTTCTTTATATATATTTAAAGTCTTGCTATTATTTTTTAATTATTATTCATTTTTTCCATGATTCTTGATAATATTAGAGGTTTTTATGGGAATGTTAGCAATTTGTTTCTTCAAATTTTTATGTGCCTAATATGGAAAAAAAAAATTCATAAATAATTATTTAAAAAATATTGGTTTAAATCATTTCGAATAGATTTTGAATAGGATTTTTTTATTGAATTTACTATTTTTTCTATCCTTCGATCGCATACAAAATATTTAGACATTATTTTAGTGTTTTTTTAACTTTCTTTTAAGATCATAATAGGTTTTTATCCAGAGAATAATGATTGCAATTAAAAAATATTATTTTATCAAAATAATCAAAAGATGAAAATATTCATTTTCCCTACATATCTATTGAATTTTTTAAGAAATCTTTATTTTGATTGTTAGTGACTTTTATTGGAAAAAACACGCTCATAGTGAATAAGTATGCCATTACTTCTATGATTATTATCATTTTTTTTGATGATATTATCAATTGTTTTATAAATAATTATATATTGTTCCCAACTATTTTTTTAATGCCAAAAACACTTTGGAAGCATATGTGCATTTATTTTTTTGCTTAATTTGTTTTTCATCCGATGAAGTGCGGGTCAACTAATTAATATTTTCTATATTTTTTTATCAATATCTTTTCAATTAAGAAATAGTGATTTTAAAATAACTATTATTAATAATAAGTGTTATTGTGCTTGTAATTAATAATATATTTAAGTATGTTTTTTTAAATAGTTTACTAAATTAAAAATAAAAAGATAAACTCAATCATTCAAATACAAATTCTATGCATTTTTATAAATTTTTATCAAAATATTTAATTTTTACTTCCTATTCGAATTTCCTTTTTTAAAAAACATGATTTATTTGTCTTTATATTTTATTTTTCAATAAAAAAATAATATAATTTCAATAGCAAGTTTCAATTAAAAAAAAGATTGATTAAGAAAAACAAAATTATTGTTAATGTTAAAATATTGTAAAACAATATCAAATAAGATTTAATAATTTTAGTCTTTAAATAGTAACGATACTTAATTCCTCTTGGATTCTATTTTTTTTTAAAAACAATTATACACATTAGGTTCATAAATTTACTTTCATTAATAATCACTAACATTAGTAGTAAAAATATATAATCTTATTTGAAAAATATGGTATTGTTAAATGTTTTAAAATATTGTAATAATTGTTTTAGGAGAAATTAATTTTAGGATATTCAAAAACTAAATAAACTAAATAAAATAAAATAAAGAAACCAAGAAATTTAGGAGCCAATAAATCAATAAATCATGTATGCGTAGATCGATGACCTTCTAAGTTTATATATATATATATATATATATATATATATATATATATATATAAAATTTAGTTACTCAATATATTGTTTTACTACAAAACAAGAATAATCAAATACATAAATGATGTGAATCCTATCAGAATATTTTAATTGAATTCGTTAACTCAAGATTTATCTAATTTAGGTTTGAGATTGATAATTGAGCTTGACACAGTGGACGACCTGCCCAAGACACCAAGACTATAATAATCACCATCACACAACGTTCTTACCTGGAGATGAGCATAACAAGTATAAAATCACAACAAAAATTGATCAATTCTTTGAGGAATGTAGTTCAATTAAGAACCAAGCAAGAAAAATATATTTTATTCTCCATGTTACAATATGCGGCAATTAATGTGTATTCCAATATGAAAATCAAGTCTTATAAAAAAATATTTATACTTTTGAAAGTAAATCTCTAAGATAATTTAATGCGCTCATTTGATTGAATTTGAATTATACCCAAAATAACCCAAAACACAAACTAATAAATATTCTAAAATTTTATTTTATGGTGCCATCACTACTTTTTGAAAATTAGATCAGGAAATTCTCTTGTCCCAATAATTCTATATGCTGCCACCTTTAGTGTCCAAGGTAGAGTAGGATTTTCCTTCCAATTAAATCTCCTTGATAGATTAACTCCTTGATAAATTATATTTTCTTTGCCTAAATAATTCATGATTTCCATGTTGGATTTGGAAACATAAAATACTTGACAAAACAAGTCCAATGATGCCGAATTACTCCCTTGATCGAAATCCATGGTCTTCAAGCCCATCTTGAATATAAATCAAATTTATTAGGGCATTTTGTTCTTGGGTTGTTACTCTTTTGTAATCCACTTTGGCCTATGTATCTTTCAAAAACCCATTAAAGGCTTTCTTGAACTTCTTTGCCCTAGCTCTAGTGATTAGACCTACTAGAACTACTAATGGATCATTTGGTGTGAGTTGGATTGCATCTATAAATTATAGAAACAAATAAGAACCCTCAAAACCAATTAAAACTTTTAAAATACTAAAAAATAAAAATCTCCAAAACCAATACAAGATTTAAAAAAAAATAGCATCTAATAAAAATCTTCAAAACCAATAAAAATGTTCAAAATACTATAATAAATGAATAATTATTTATTTTTAGGTGATGTATACAATAATAGTAAAATGGATATAGTGAGATGTGATGCCTTTAATATTAGGTTTCTTGAAAGATATGAATGTATAAGAAATAGTATTTCTAAATTTTATTAGGAGTCCTCTGGATCCCGTTAGACAACATAAGGTTGTTTAGGGTTTGTGCGAAGATTATCTAAAGATTAATTCTTTCTTCGAGTGCTTGATCAATTCTTTAAGATTAAGTTGTTGCAAATCATAAACCGTTCAATTATCTAGTATCTAATAAAAATCCACACGAATCACTAGATTATAAATCTCCTAAACCCTTTCAAGAGAGCGATTGTTATGTCATGAGTGCTAGTGTTTTCTTTTTCTTTTTGTTCTCTGCTCTCAAATCTACTCTATTGTATTTTTATGTATATAGTTTGTCGAAAAATATGAGGAATAATATTTTATTATAGGGAAAAACTCATAACTCTATTAATAACAAAATATCAATTTGTCTAAAAAAATATCATATATTTTATTTCATGATAATTAATAAAAGTTTATGTAATCAAGTCCTTGGTTTTTATAAGTTTAGAATTATAATTCACTATATTAATTTCCACTCCTAAAAAATAATCAATTCGATTGTTATATACTTATATGGAATCAAGTCATGCTTGATTAGTCATATGAGTGTTTAATTTTTTACCAATAATTCTTAATATATGTGACCCATAATATCCCTAATATGTTAGTCCAAATATAAATTATAATCTTAAATAAAATAATTTAACTTATTATCAATTCAACAAATTGATTAATTTATATTTAAAGATCAAGTGAAGCTTTAAGCAACATGTCATGATCCTTTAAATAATAGGAAGATGATATATGATTTAACTTAACCTTTTAGTGATTAGTTTCTCAGTGTAACTATTATCGCTTCATTAAGAATATTTTAATTTAGATATTTGAGCATGAAGTGTGTATGCTTTGTCAAATTATATTTATTCTCAACACCACATTCATTGATTCTTTAAATAATATTTGAAAGCCTTTTCAAATCTCATTCCATCTTGTGCAATGATTTTGTAATCAATAATATTTGAGAACATAAGGAACATATTTCTTAATTTACCTAAGATGATAAATCCTCTCTTGATTACTTAGATATCTTTATAAATTTCACTTTTACCCAATATTTGTCTATTTGTTACCTTTGATTAATGCAACTTGTAGCTAGGATCAAAATATTGCATTCTTTATATAAGATAACTTAATGATTTTAAGGCTAAAATCACTTACACAACTGCCACGTGAGTTTTTTTATAAACACGAGTAATCTTTTTTATTTAGAATCCTCATATAGTTCAATTCATCGTACAAATTTAACAAACACCTATATATTAATTTCAAGTATCCTTCACACCTCAATTTATGAAAATAATTATTTTTTTCATAATAAAAAGAACATAATATGTACCAACTTTAACAACTCTAATTAATATTAAGTCTTAATAAAATAATGACTATGAACATTTGAAAATATTAGTTTGATAGAATAGGATCCGACATAATTGTAACCACTTTATAATGTCTTTGCAAATATTTTTATCTCAAGGAATTTATTTTACTCTAGACTAATTAATCAAACTTAAATGAATATTAAAGATAAAGATTGCCTTTATTAATAATAAGAAATATATGTTATGCAAAAATAAAGTTAGTGTCACATGTAATAACCCCATAAGCTATAAGACATATAGTTTAATAATTTTTCACTTGCACTAAAGCTAATTGCTCATGTATTTAATATCATATTGCTTTATATGACAATAATGCTTCTTCTAGGATAGTGCTTTAGTGAGAGGATCTGCAAAATTCTATTCACTAGGTACTAGCTCTATCATTGCATCTTTTCTTTTTATGATTTCTGTAACTTAATGGTATTGCCTAAATTTTATGATTTCTCTAGCTAAATGGTGTTGCCTTAATACATGTTTGGACCATTAATGAGACATTGGTCATTTTCTTATTAATGGCTCTATTGTTATTATATCAAAGTACTACTAAATCAATAATGTTAAGAATCACTTCTAATTTTGTGATGAACTTATTGATTCAAACAACTTTTTTTTTTCACTTTAGATGGAGAGATATACTCAACTTTATTTATAGAGTTTACTATGGTCCTTTGTTTGAAACTCTTTCAGCTCAGAACATCACAATTTAGAGTAAAGATACATCCAGACTAGAACTTGCTATCATTAATAACTTATTAAAAACTAGCATCTGAATATCTACGAACTGCTAGTTCATTTTCTTTGTAGACTAGAAAGATGTTCTTAGTTATTCTTAAGCTCTTAAGAATATTTTTAATTATTTTTTAACAACTGTAATATGGATTAGATTGATTTCTACTTGTTATGCTTAAAGCATAAAATATATCTAATCTTGTACAAGGTATCATATATATGATAGATCTTATAGCTAAAACATAAGGAATCCTTCCCATCCTATAGCTCACAATTTCTATCTTAGGATATTTGTCATTGGAGAGATATATCTCATGTAAAATAGGTAATTATCCTTTCTTGGATTATTATATGCTAAACCATTTTAGCATTTCATCAATGTATGTGGATTGAGATAATCCAAGCAACCTTCTATATCTATATCTATAGATAATTATTGTCAATATATAGGTTATTTATCCCATATACTTTATGAATAAATTCTTGGACAACTAAATCTTTACTGACTAAAGTAAAAGTATTTTGTTTTTTTATCAATACTAGAAAAACTCCGCTAACACTAACCTTTTTATAAAACAATAATGATTTTTTTAATGAAATCAAACTATTTTATTATCTCATCAAAACATATATTTCAAATCCCTGAAGCTTGCTTAAGTTCATAAATGATTTTTTATAGCTTGAATACTTCATTGAATTTTTTTTAGATTCAAAACCTTTAATTGTGTCATATACACATCTCCGTGAAGATTTCCATTAAAAAATGCAATCTTGACGTCCATTTTCCAAATTTCATAAACATGGTATACAACTATAAGTAGAATTCTTATGGATTTTAGCATAACTATTAACGAGAAAGTTTAACCAAAGTTAACATATTAGTTTGGCATCTAGTTTGATTTTGTATATTTGAACATTGCAATCCATATTAGTTTTTCTCTTGTAGATCCACTTACATCCAATGAGTTTTATCCCTTCAGGTGGATCATCCAATGTCCATATCTGGTTGGTGTACAAGAAATCTATCTTAGATGTCATGATCTTAAGCTATTTTTCTAAATCAATATTAAGTATTTCTTTCATTTAGTTAGTAGGCTCATTATATATGTACAACTCATCATTTCTAGCTTTCATGAGAAATTCATATCTCATTGGTGAATGACATGTTCTACTTGATCTATGAAGTTGTTATGTTTCTTGAGCTTTAAACTGAGCATATAATTTTACAACTTTAAGCTTAGATTCTATTTAGATTTTAGTTTGTGGCTCTTGAAATTCTTCAAGTTCTATTTTCCTCCCACTTTTCCTTTAAGAACAATTTTTTTTTTCTAGAAAGGTAGAATATTTTGAGACAAATACCTTTTGATCAACAAGATAATATCTAGTAGTTTCTTTTTTTAAAATATCCTATAAACTTTTATTTATCTTATTTAGGTCTTAGCTTTTTAGATACTATTAGCTTCATATAAGCATCAAATCCTCAAATATTTGGTCAGAATTGTAACAACAAAACACTTTTGTTTACATATATGAGAGGAAAAAATAATTTTTTTAAAATTAATGTTTTACACAAAATTAATTCATGATTAATACCATTAAAAATTAAAACAATCAATCAACAACTCTAATTGTTTGACAAGGACTCCACTACCACTACTATATTTTTTGAAAGACATGAATGCAACATAAATGATATTTTTAAATAGGTTTGTTTAGGATTAGTGCAAAGATTTTTTGAAAATTATTTCTTGTTTCTTGTGTTTGATCAATTCTTCAGGGTTAAGTTGTCACAACCACATGTCTTCAAATTGTCTAGCCTTTAATAGTAATTCACATTAATCACCGGGTCATAAAACCTTTTTAGGAGAAAGGGATTAGTATGCAATGAGTGCTGACTTTTTTTTTTTTGTTCTTTGCTCTCATATATACTCTCTTGTATTTCTATGTATATAGTATGTCAAGAAAAATAAGGTATAACATTCTATTTATAGAAAAAAAAACATGATAACCCTATTTATGATAAAACATCAATTTTCTCATTGAAAAATATCACATGTTTTATTTTAGGACAATTATTAGAAATTTATGCAATCAAGTTCTTGATTTTTCTAGATATAGAATTGTAATCTCTTATATTAATTATCCTATAGTCAAATTCTAAAATTTATGTACATTCAAACAATACTTCATTACTCATATGAGTTTAATTTTTTTTTTTTTTTATCAATGATTCTTAATGTGTGCGATCATTTTTTTTTTTCTAATATGTTGGTCTGGATATAAATTGTAATCCTATATTGAACATGATTAAATAAACTAAATAATTTAACTCATTATCAATTTAATAAATTAATTTATTTATATTTGAAGATCAAATGCATCGTCTGACAACATGCCATGAGCTTCTAAATATTAGAAAAATCATATGTTGTTTGTCTTAACCTTTTAGTGACCAATTACTTAGTGTAACTATTATCCTTTCATTAAGAAAGTTTTGATTTGAACATTTGAGCATGTAGTGTGTTTTCTTTATCAAATCATATTTGTTCTTAATACCATGATCATTGATTATTTGAATAAGACTTGAAATTCTTTTCAAATATCATTTCACCTTACCCATAAATTTAATAATCAATGCAATTTGAGAACATATAATATTTTTTTTTAAATCACCTAGAGTGATGAATCACCTCTTGATCACTTAAATACCTTTGTATAGTTTATGCTATACCTAATATTTGTCCATTTGTTATCTTTGATCAAGGCAATACATAGTTAAAATAAAACAATAATATTTTCTATATAAGATAACTTAGTGATATCAAATGTAAGGACCACTTACACAACTATCACATGAGTTTTTTCATAAACATGAGTAATCTCTCCACTTGAAATCCTGATATGGGTTAGTTCAATGTACTTATCATTTAACATACACCTAGATATTAATTTTAGAATCTTTCATACCTTAGCTTATGAGACTAGCTACTTCCTTTTATAAAATAAAAATAAAATATGTATAAATTTTAATAGCTCCAATTAATATCCAGTCTTAATACAATATTGACTAGGAATATTTAAGAACAATACTTTGATGTAATAAGAATTTATATAATTATAATCACTTTATAATTTTCTTTATAGAATATTTTGGTCCCAAGGACTTTAACTTTAATCTAGAATTATTTATCAAACTTAAATGAATATTAAAGATTAAGAATGTCTTTATAAATAATAATAAATATATGTTTTGTATGAATAAAGTCAATACCAAGTATAACCACTCGATTGACTACATGACACATAACACCTAACATATGTCATATTGAATGGATTTTGTTTTTGTTTTATCATGTAAGATATAATGATAATTGTCTTTTAATATGTATTTTGACTATTAAACTGAAAAATAATTATAGTAATATTTATACAATTAATCATTATGATTATCATAAGGGGATATTAGACAACAAGCTTATAAAGAAAAGATAAAGAAAATGAGTCACTACCTAGTACTAAAGCAACAAGGAAACCTAATGACTTTCTATGCAGAGATGGAGGGTAAGAAGTTGATTTTGTTAGCTCAAAGGTCTTTAATCACATAGGTAGTGTTTGATTACTGTCTTGAAACAGAAAGGATAGAGACAATGAAGATAAAATATGTTTGGTTGAAGAGACATAGACAAAGACATAAAAATAAATTTGTCTCTACGATAGTTTTGGAGTGAATTTATGTACTTCCAAAATAGAAGGTACAAAGAGGACATATCTCCAGAGACAATATTTATCATTTTTTATTTCTAAAATATCATTGTAAAAAACTCTCAGTTCCAAAATTATCCAACTAAGACATGTAAGAATAAAAATGATTATTATCATAGTTTTAAAACTCAACTCGGAGGTCGATATGGAGTAAAGCCCAGGTCTTTGGTCGGGTTGACATAAATTGACCCGAGTCAGCATAAGAATAAAAATAATTATTATAATAGTTTTAAACCTGATTTAATGGTCGATTGGGGCAAGACCTGGGTCACGAGTGAGATTGACCATTGACCCAGATCAACATAAGAATAAAAATGATTATTATCATAGTTTTAAAATCCAACTCGAGAGTCGACCTGAGGTGAGGCTCAAGTCATGTGTTAGAAGGATCAACCCAAGTTGACCTGAGTCAACATAAAATAAAAGTGATTATTATCTTAATTTTAAAATTTAACCTGGGAGTTGACCTAAGACAATGTTCAGGTTAAAGGTTGGGCTGGTCAAACTCGGTTGACCCAAAATCTTTATTTTTTTTCAAAAAAGTCAACAGGTTTTTGACCTTTTTTTTTTTTTTATAACAAGTTGAACAGG
>Ga0307512_10008473_pt1 | contig 10018 bp, 7 predicted proteins | sample 14_EM_MG_FD_200267 | JGI IMG/M metagenome (GOLD analysis project Ga0307512, IMG submission 200267) | Populus trichocarpa ectomycorrhiza microbial communities from riparian zone in the Pacific Northwest, United States - 14_EM | ecosystem: Host-associated > Plants > Roots > Unclassified | place... | reverse complement strand
CCGATTCCATCAGATGAGAATTCTCCGAGATATTTCCTGGACCTGTACATCCCCTCATACATCCCGTCCCTCGAAGCACTCATCGAATCCCGCAAGCCCAGCTCACAGGTGATAAGCAAGCCCTCGGTACTTTTTGTCGCACAGCCAGACGAGAATATGCCAGAGGCATTGAAAGAGATGAGAGTCGTGCAGGCCGCCGGTACGCATGTGACAACCCTGTTCTCAGCCAAGGCGACGCCTGCTGCTGTGCTGGCACGCCTCCCGGATCATTCGTTCGCACATATCGTGTCTCATGGAATCCTCGAGCCGGGGAAACCATTCGAGGCTTCGTTCAAGCTTCACGGAGGAAAGCGCCTTCGGTTGCTCGACATCGTACGGTCGCAGCTCCCAGATGCCGAGTTTGCCTTCCTGTCCGCTTGTCACACGGCGGAGTTGACCGACGAGAGCATCGCGGACGAGATGCTCCATCTTGCTGCTGCTATGCAATTCTGTGGATTCCGTAGCGTCGTTGGGACGATGTGGGCCATGGCAGATACAGATGGGCCGGACTTGGCCAAGTACTTTTACGAGTCGGTTTTCTCAGACGAGACACGAGGAGAACGCCACTACGAGAGAACAGCAGTGGCGCTTCGAGATGCTGTGGTGAAACTACGGAGAAAGGGAGGGATAGGCTTGGAGCGTTGGGTGAATTTCGTGCATTATGGCGCGTGATTCGCAGTTTGTAGGTTAGCAGTCAAACTAGCCAAACTCTATATACTAAGTTCTAAGCTTGTAGCACTGTGCTCCGAGGAGGTATTGCTGTCAGACAATCTGGGACTGAATATCGATGGCCCGGAGAGATGAAGGGCAAGTAACTGCTAGACTAGGTATTGCTTTTCCGTATATATCTACCTTCAAGGTTGAATGATAACTAGCTATCTACCAACGAAGACAATGGCTGCGAAGCTACCCCTGAGGCCCGCAGCGACTCACGGGATGGCGTTTCCCTGGCCATTTTCTAGAAAAATCTAGAATTGAAAATGTGTGTGTCAGACTCAGTCGAGAGGAAAGAGCGATGCGAAAGAAATGACAACTCATGGATTGCGAAAACATGAACCACAATGCGTGCTCGCCCTAGGAGATAACTTGTGAGTGTAACTACATATCCGCCATGCAAGCATGTGCAATGTTTGGTGCGGCCAAATGTACTACTGTAAAATAGTGACAAGCGCGCGCCGCTTACAAAGGCGACAGGCAACAGACACGTGTAAATAAAGGACGACTATCAGCTGAGACGACGACGATTTTTATCCCAATAGCAATGAAACACAATGCCGCGGACGGCCAGATGATGGCTCGAGATTTCGTCCTGCTTGGCACTTGTCATACGCATCGACGAGAAGGATTCTAAGATAAATGATTCATTAGGCTTTTCAGACCAAAAATATATCGATATACAGTGCTATATCGATAAGCTAGCTGCAGTAGTGATGCAAGATTCAGAAAGCAGGGTAAACGTCTCAATGCGATGAATGATCATGATGTTATGCAAGTTTTTAGTCCATGTGAGGGTACGTATCAAACCCACGCGCGACTCACTTCGTTACTTTCGAAATGGGTTTTTGCTCCCCGTTCCCGCGGGGACAACAGAGTATCCACCACCACCACTACCGCCCACACCGAGCTCGATATCGTCCCTCTCCTCAAACGACTTGACGTACCGCTGCGCCTCAGAGATCGACCTCGAACTGCTGATCGTCGTTCCCGAATACCTCCACGAATCAGAGTTCCGCTCCACGTTGCGCGTGTTCACAGGTTGACGTGGTATCGGTGCGCGCGGCGGGAGACCCGTCACCTGCGAATAGAACGAATCTGCTTCGCCGACGCCCGCATTCGCAGCCGAGAGTCGCCTCGAGCCCGCATATTGCGAAGGCGCGTTGCTTCCCGATGTTCCGCCCAACTTGCCAATCGCAGCCATGTGTCGCTCCTCTTCGAGATTCCGCAGCTGAGCGACGCGCAGCGCGACTTTGTCCTCCTTCGAGATCCGCGGCCCACGTGAAAACAGTGAGGCGAGCTTGCCGCGCCACCCAACACCACGGTCATCGATGTTCTTCGATGCTGCAAATTCGGCCGTGCGCTTGGCACGCTTCGCCCGCATCCGTCGGCGGAATAGCGCGAGGACGCAAATGAAGATGAAGACGCATCCAAGCGTCATCAGCAAGATCTGCCACCATGTCAGACGTCGGGAGCCACCGTTGATCACGGCCGGCGAGTCGATTCCAGTGATTGAGGGAAGTGGGACGGGAACCGATGTCCCTGACACCTGCGGAACGGAGACGAGATCCGAAAGACACAGCCCAAGGCCAGGGACAACGGCAGTCGCATTCCCGCCGCAGTTGGCTGCCACGCAAGATCCCCCGCGAAGAACTGAGGTCGAGGTTGAGCACGCAAGGCAATTACTTGGGCCGGAACCAGAGCAACTCGAACAGCTGCTATCGCATGCTTGACAGCTTCCACTGGCATTGTCGATGAATTGTGTCTTGGAGCACGTCGGGAGGCATCGGCCATTCGAGAGTACCGGTCGGCCAGATGGGCAACTTGAACACTGGTTAAACGACGTCCCAGAACAGGTCGCGCAATCTGGGTGGCAGGCTGTACATGTTCCGGAAGTGGCGAGTGTGTTGGACGGACAAGAAGAGACGCATTTGCCGCTCGCGGCTAGCTGGCCGCCGTTACATGTGAGACAAAAGTCGGCTGCGCCAACGCATGTGCCGCACTGAGACGCGCAGGCTATGACGGTCCTCAGAACAGACACCGGCGATATAAGGAGAGAACATACCAGTACACGTCAAATTATCCTTCGGGGAAACAAACGTTCCAGACGGGCAGCTCTCGACGCACTGACCATTGGACAGTACGAAGCCAGGGAGACATGACGTACACTGCAATTGATTGAAGGTCGACGCCACGTTGAAGCTGGGAATCCCGCAAGAGGCACATTTCGCTGGGCAGCCTATACCACCCCGTTAGATTTGATCCCGAAGGTCGAAGATCGGAAGAGGACTTACTGTCGCATTCCCGCTTATTGTTATTCGCGACCATGCTTGAGCCTGTACAAACGCCGTTGCCATCCGTCGGGACACAGCTTCCGCCAAGCGAGAATTGACCATTTCCGCACACGATACAGTCATTCGACGTAGGTCCAGAACATGTCGAGCACGACGGGGAGCAAGGTTGACAACTCGTCCCGTTGCTGAAGCTGCCAACCGGGCATACTGTACCGGAGCTTGTCACCGACTGCACAGCATCACACTTTGTGCGGTCGTTAGCATCCTGGGTAAAGCCTTGCTTGCAGGTGACACAGATCCCGCTCCCATCCGCGCATTGTTGGCAGCCCAGTTCACAAACCGCGCAGTTACTGCTCCCGTCAAGGAAGAATCCGGGAGCGCAAGACGCACATTGAGTCCCGTTGGATGCGGTAGTCCAGCCCGCGTTGCACGAGCATTGGCCATTGGCGCCACAGACGCCGTTTAGACAATTACAAGCCGCTGATGCGTTTGCGGCCGTAGTTGAGAGGCAACGTCCTGAACCGGCTATTCCGTCATCGCATGTCCCACAGCCCGCAGGGCATGCCTGGCACGAAGGTCCAAAGAATCCTTTCGCGCAAACCTCACAGGACGAGCCGGTGACACCGAGAGGACATGTGCATTGACCGGATGCGGAACAAATGCCGGAACCCGAACATGGGGGGGAGCAGGCGTTGGATTCCATGGCAGAAAGAGATAAGGAAGATATGCCAGGAAGCTGTGACACGTCTGGGACAGAGTCCCAAAGAATGATGCGGTTGGATGACGCGCTACCGGTTGTTACGGCGATCCAAATATTCGAGGAAATGGCAATCGCGCCGGCGGACATGGGGGTTGATGAGTTGCTGGACGGAGAGGTGGGAAGCGCTACAAATTGCGGCTGTCCAGCATACAGCGCCTGAGGATAGAGGGCGAGACCAGGCTGCAACTCGACGTTAAAAGGGAGGGAAAGGGTCGAAGCATTGAAGCCCGCTGAAGGTGATGACGAAGTCGAAGAACTCGTAAGGAGTTGATGGAGAAGTTGCGGATCAGTGGTCGATATATATTGGCCAGGAAGAAGAATGATGTCGGATGCTACATTGGGGGATGATAATATGGTGCCGACTGTGCACAGACGTCAGTAATGGGAGTAGCTGAGGTAGGAGGCTAGTGCTCACTGGTTGTGTTCGAAAATCCCTGAATACACTGCCCAGCAGAACAAACAACGGTCGAGTTGACGGCTACGGCAGCCGCCCGAGCAAAGGAGAGAGAAGTAAGGATGATTAGTACTGTAGATAACATAGAATAAACGTCTAGTGGTCGTGAGGTGGATAGAAGTAAAGAGGATAGAGGCGAAAGAGAGAGTTGCTCAGCGCCCGCGCTACACTGGGGGAAGGAAGATGGATGAGGATCATCGTGAGCTTCCCTGGCTGGGGTTTTTGTATGTGAGACAAAGGGTGCTTTTGTTGCGCAGGAGTCAATTGGACTCGAAACAAAAGAGAACCTCGACTGTCATCCGAGAATTTCCTTTTACGGACACAACGCCAACGTGCATCACGTGTCTGTAACCATGCGTCAGGACAAGACGCACGGCTACAATGCACATCCGCGCTTGCCGCCTCACGCTGAAACCAACCTACATTTCTTGTCTATTTTTTTACGTTGCGAGTGTCGTAACGTCCCACTATGGGGACTATGTCGCAAAATTGGGAAATGACATAATAATCAACTATGCTAATTTCTCTGATATAATTTATTTTGGCGTTTCAATTATATGAAGTCGAATGTTCCTATACAGTACTGTACTGACCCGTGTGGGTGAAGTGAGCGTTCATGGGGGTGCTTTGTACTCTTTCACTACAGTACTGTACGTGGCACGATCAGGACATGACGCTGACAAAAAGTCGGAAATGTCCGGCAACCACTGGCACGGAGGAGCCACCATCGAGCACACCTCACCACCTCCCTGTCGTCCAAGAGTCGCTCACAAAGTGATTTCGGGCCCAAGCGCACCGCTGCCCACACCAGAGATCGTGTGCGAAACGATCTCGAGCGTGATCACTGCCCTCGATGACGCCATCGCCGGCGACGTGCTGGAGTGGGATCGTGTCACCACCGAATCGCACAAACAATGAGGCCGAGGTGGTCCTAAACGATCTCGCCGGTTTCAGCGCGAGAGCGAGCTACCAGAAGGCCCGGTTCTGGCTATAGGTCACCACTGTGTGACCATGAGAACCGGTAGATAGCCAATCTAGGGGACTGCGAAGCCGGTACGCCGCTCATCTTATACTCATTTTATACCCTCCCTGGCACCCTCCTTGGCTCACGGTGAACAAAGTGGGCCGAATCCCCCATCAGTGCTCTTAACATCCGATGCGGACCCGCGCGCTCCACCCCCACCACGAGGAACTCAATGTATGGTAGGATGCCTGGTAGAAGTCGCAGGTGTCCGCAGCAATCACCCGGGCGAGCCGGGGAACGTGTCCAATGATTACGTGCTCGACGTGGTCCGATATTCACCTTTCATCAGTCCCCCTTTCCACGGAGGCATTGGTGAACGCCGATAATCTACCGGAGATTTTAACCAGACATATCAAGGCGCCCGGGGCTGACCTTGTGAGTAAAATTGTACTCCACTCGCGGAATGCATGCTGCAGTCGGAGAGAGATGCCATCCACCTTGCGCCCCCTGGCTGAACTCCTTGGTCCTCGCCACAGTTATCATCAGCAAACTGTATGATAGTGTCGCGTGTGCGGGACGTAGTCACCGACTGGGAATCTAGTGTTTTGGTATGTCACCAATTCCGTTTGAGTGGTGGTATGTAGGCACCACTTGCACTGAGCTTGGACTCGTCCCTGTCCCAACCGTGTCACCATAGATCTCACGTGACTGATCATCGTGCTGAATGCGCGCTACACCTCCGCGCTACTTGCTGCTTCTATCCTGGAAATGTGCGTACGTCTCGTCATTGAGATCCAAGAACGTGTGCAATGCGTAAAGTATGTCTGGACAGACGTCAAGGGGCCGAGAATTTCGCACTGCAACCCAGAACCTCTATTCTTAGACTGTGTATACTTGGCACATTCATGCGCATGCGTCAACAGAAGAGTGTGAGGATGCCGAGAAGGAGAAGGTTGAATCGATGAATACTGGCGACGACTTTAATATTATACAATCAATGTGGCGTCCACCTTCACCATGCCGTATAAGATGGTGTGTTGTCTTGATTAGGAGAGGGACTGCTCGTGGTAGCGTCCAAGCTGACTGCCGTATCCAACAACAAATCTCTGCGTGCGCTCTCGCGGCTTTGCTTTGCGCACGTGTCGATCATACACATGTTGTTGATGGCGGGCGGCAGTCACGGGTTGTGCCACAACTCACGCCTACTACACGTTCCGAATATTGCCAGTGCTTCTGTCAGGAAGTAAATTCCCTTGCGACCCCCGTCTTTCTTCCCATTTCCTATACTACGTTCCAAGTCATCACCTGAGAAATCGTGGTTCATCTTTTGATCACCGACTGCTGAGCGCCGAGTCATGGTTGACCAACAGTGTAAGTTTGGACGTTTTTGGACCCGCCCTTTGGCCAGCAATTGTCTTATTTATCTTCTGCCTTTTCAGCCATTCTCCACAAGCCCGATGGCTTTATTTCTACTTCTCAAAATATCATGTTGTCACTACCCCGATCCGATCCTCAGCGCGCCGACTGTATTCAACGTCTGGCAGTGGCGAGGTTTTGGCGCTTCCGTTCAGGAGGCCATGGTTACGCCGAACTCGAACAATCAATCCTCGGCCTCACAGAAGCAGTATTCCTCACACGTCCCTGGGATACATGCCCTCTGAATGTTGTTGACACCTTCTTTGTCCTCGCACTTGCCGTCTCTTTTCGCGCCCAAGAATCTCGGCAGCCCGAAGATGTTAGAAGCTGCATCATGTACCTTCGCTATCTGCGTGGACACCGGCACGACGTCCTCAATCGCTATCCCGTCGATCTCAGGGAAGCCCTTATCCGCGCATTGGCTATTCAGGTTGAATTAGATCCTGGAGATGCGGATCAGAACATCGAGGAGATGGCGGAGCTCTGTGACGAACTTCTCAATTCCGGGTCTGATATCTCGACAGACTCCCTAAAGCGCCTCATTCAAGTTGTGGACTTCGCTGATTCCAAACAACAGCCCGAATTGAAAATGCCTTCGGACAAAGTTATCGGTTGCCTACGAAATGCGTGTATGCGCTTGTCATATTCGCGCCATGTCTCATTCAAGCTTGCCCGATCTCTCTATAATCGCTTCATTTTGACTTCTTCGGATGATGATTACAAAGAGGGAATGGCCATTCTGGATAGGATTCTCACGCCCTTTTCCACCAAAGGTAGACCGAGTCTATACCAGGAACAGGCGTTGCTGATGGCAGCCGCGTTTGGCTCAGGCCAGTTTTTTACACGTGGGAGGCCAGAGCATTTAGAGCAAGCGATCTACCACTGTCGTACCTGGCTTGATGTGGCTTCTCCTGAAGACCCTCTTCGTCCCCTGGCCGTCGGCCAACTCGCTCGCCTTCAGGGAAGGCGCTCCTCTAAGCCACCCTTAACGGCAAGGTTCGGTTCTTCTTACTCCGCCAGGCTTCCTTCAACTAAGGACCTGATCGCTTCCCTGGCCAAACTCAACCCAGTCAAGCCAATTTCGACAACAATGTCCAATGGCATCCTCCATGCACTTGATCCCGCCTACACCCAATTCCTTACAGACATAGTGGATATCAAAGAGCGTATCGAGCTTTGTCAACAATTGCTTGCTTCTTTCCCCAATAGTACAGATGCCTCCGACGCTTCTCATGACTTAGTACCCCTCTTGTACAGTGCCTTTCGGTGCACCCATGACATCGAGTTCCTCGATCGGGCAATTTCAACCGCTCGAAACAATTATCAAAAAAACACCACGGCTCTACTGACAGCCCGTTTTAGCGCACTTTTCACTCTTGTTCTATATCTACAAGACCGTCTCGAGATTTTCCGTCGCCCAGAGGACTTAAATGAACTCATGCAGCTATTTCCCATGGCATCCAAACATGAGGTTATGCTTCTCGATGTGACATTCCCCATTTCATGTAAATGGGCGTCGATTGCATACCGCTTCGGACACCCCTCTGCTTCGACGGCATACGATCGGGCCATGTCATTGATGCAGCATTCCCTTACATTTTCTCCAACTATTGACCTGCAACATTCCCGACTTGTCGAAATGAGCATTGATATCACAGCCCTGCCGTTGGACTACACGTCCTATCAGATTTGCTCAGGTAGACTCAAGCACGCCATCGAGACTCTTGAACAAGGAAGGGCACTACTCTGGTCAGAAATGCGCGGCCTACGGACCTCCGTTGATAAGCTTCGCGCAGCCGACTCGCATCTAGCAGACAAATTCGCCGCGGTCAATAGGGACCTTGAGGGGCTTACCCTGGCCTTTTCACTGGACGGAAATGTTGACATCAGACATGGTGACACCGAGGGGATGGAGCCATTTGGTCATCTCGTGGTTAGGCAACGGAAACTTTCGGATGATCGCGAGAAGCTTATTTCGCAGATACAAGCCCTGCCAGGCTTCGAAACCTTCTTGAAGCCACCTTCTTTCTATACTCTCCGTTTCGCTGCATGCCATGGGCCGGTAATCATCATTAATCATTCCAAGTGGCGTTCCGATATCCTCATTCTCCTCCGGAACTGTCCTCCCTCCCTGATCAGTACACCCGACGACTTTTATTCCCGTGCGATTAAACTGCAAGACCGACTATTGCGGGAGCGAAAGAAGGGGCTCGACTCGGAAAAATACGAGGTCGCTCTACAATCTGTACTTAAAGAGCTCTACGAGCTTGTCGGCAGGCCAGTGATCAAAAGGCTGAACGAGTTGAATGTATCAAAACAATCTCGTATATGGTGGTGCCCCACATCCGTCTTCTGCTCACTTCCGCTTCATGCAATGGGTCCGATTCCACACGACGTGGGCCCTCCACGATATTTCCTTGACCTATACATCCCCTCATATGTCCCATCCCTGTCTGCGCTCATCGAATCTCGCAAAATCGGCCCACAAGCGATCAGCAAGCCTTCGATACTTCTCGTCGCACAACCAGATGAGACGCTGCAAGAAGCATGGAAAGAGATGAAAGCCGTACAAGCCGTCGATACCCAAGTGACAACTCTCTTCTCGGCAAAGGCAACACCTACTACCGTGCTGGGAAACCTGCGAGACCATCGATTCGCCCACATTGTATGCCACGGAATACTCGAACCGGGGAAGCCATTTGAGGCTTCGTTCAAGCTCCACAGAGGGAAGCGCCTTCCCTTACTCGACATCGTGCGATCTCAACTCCCCGATGCCGAGTTCGCGTTCCTGTCCGCTTGCCATACTGCGGAGCTGACGGACGAGAGTATCGCGGACGAGGTGCTCCATCTTGCTGCGGCCATGCAGTTCTGCGGATTCCGGGGTGTGGTTGGGACGATGTGGGCGATGGCCGATACGGATGGGCGGGACCTGGCCAGGAATTTTTACCATTCGGTGTTCTCAGACGGCGCGCAAGGTACACCCTATTATGAAAGAACGGCAGGTGCGCTTCGAGATGCTGTGGTGAAGCTACGAAGAAAGAGTGGGATGACCTTGGAGCGTTGGGTGAACTACGTTCACTACGGCGCATGATTCGCAGTTCTCGGTTCGTTATCCAGTTTGTCTTGGAGCAGAGATCTTAGTACTAACTGCTGGCCTAGAGTGTGGTGCGGTGGGGAAGAAGTCGTTTTTGTCGGACGTCCCGAGTCGGTTGCTGGTGCTTGATACATTTCGGCCGTCTTGTTCATTCCTATCGACGCTTATGCTGGCAATTAATATATCCACTTGCGAGATTCATGAAGAGACGATTCGAGTGAGAATTGAACACCACATATTCCTTCGACTTCAAACGGTAGGTGGCATCTCGTGTTAGGTGTCA
>Ga0307512_10008472_pt1 | contig 10019 bp, 9 predicted proteins | sample 14_EM_MG_FD_200267 | JGI IMG/M metagenome (GOLD analysis project Ga0307512, IMG submission 200267) | Populus trichocarpa ectomycorrhiza microbial communities from riparian zone in the Pacific Northwest, United States - 14_EM | ecosystem: Host-associated > Plants > Roots > Unclassified | place... | reverse complement strand
GCTTAAGGCCTCCTACCAGCTATCGCATTTACTCTCCTCATCCTCCCCTCCGGACTCCTCATCGTGCGCAGTGTTCGAAACGGGCCCGGCCAGCCCGAGGGCTTTTAGGCGGGCTTTGAGGCGGCCGGGCCGGGCCGGTAATCTCAAAGCCCACGAGGCCTCGGGCTTTTTAATTAAAAGCCCGGGGGCTATGTCAAAGCCCGCAGGCTGTATGGGCTTTCTTCAGAAAAGGAGTCAGACGAAGCTATTTTGAGCTGAATGGGTGACATGGAAGCAATTATAAGTGGTTGAGGTGAAAAGAGTGGTCGTATTACTATACAGCCTATATCATTATGTAGCTTAGACCAGTGTTCAAAACGGGCCCTGCCGGCCTGAGGGCTTTTTATCGGGCTTCGTGAGGGCCAGGCCCTCTAATAGCAAAGCCCGGGCTAGCTAGGCTTTTAAATCAAAAGCGCACAGGCCTTACCAAAGCCTGTGGGCCACCCTGCATATCTGAAACATGAAAAACAGGTTAAAAACTTCATTGGACGACGATATATTTCATTATTTTCCGTGGTGCGAGGAAAACAATCGCAATTATTAGCGTTCTGTAACAAATTTAGGGCAGTCATGTCTCATAACTCGGCCCGCGGGCTTCCTGCGGCCGGCCAGGCTTCTGCTTCCAAAGCCCGCGCTAAGGGCGGCCGGCCGGGCTTTCTCTAAAGCCTGAGGGCCGGGCTTGAAGAAGTCAAAGCCGGCCCGGCCCGGCCCGTTTCGAACACTGAAGCTCCCCCATTCGCTAGTCGCACGTTGGATGGTTGGTATACGGTGTGGCGGGATGTCGGTAGGCTGAATAAAGTAACTATGAAACCCAACTCGTTGATGGACTTGCACATTGGAAGCTTCCTCTCCCGCACACGTACCTTCATTTGATCTGGTGTAGAGGATAGTACACAGACAGAAACATGGATAGGGAAGTGGACAGGGGATGGGCAAGTTAGCGGTAATTATTATTCCAAGGACTGCTGATGCTAGATTGATACATATCTCCAGTTAATTATCACACGCCATGGTGGTGGACGGAGGTCAGAGAAGGTTAGAGCTAGATGCTGAGAATTCGCATGGTCTCGGGTGTTGTTCGGAATGTGGATGGCCGAGATATTCCCGAAGGGCAGGGTGCTATCTCTATTGGTTGGTCCTTATGTGGGCAGCGCTGCTACGATGTTGCCATGTAGCATGATATCAATCCGACGAAATACGTCTTACTATCACTGGTGTAAACCCTGCAAGAAAGAGGTGCAACAAGCACCGGCAGGCCGTTCAGGAATGAGATCTTTCCCATCTCTTACATTGGCGCGAACAATAGCTTTGCACAATAGATTGAATTGTCTATTCTATATCAAAGGGTAATCCTATGCGTGTTATATACATGAGGGAAGCCTGGAGGTCAGTGGAGTTACTATAGTGGAGAGTGGGTTGAGCCAGCTGTTACAATAGTACGTAGGGGAAAACCGTGTAAGTGAATTCAGGTACAGAGAAAATGTTGATGGAGATGCAGGGCTATTACCCAAGATCATCGGCGGGCATCGTGTTGATGGCAAAATAGAAAGAACAAAGCAGCTCAATTGTCACGGAACAGAGAAAGAAAGCAGTAGCACTATATACAGAGAAATGACCATACTCAGCGAAGCCGAGTATCACAACCGGAGCCTGAAGCTGGGTACCAGTACTGGGGCTAGGCCTCCTCCTCGGAATGGAGGCAGGCTATGCTGACGGGGGCAGACGAGGCCAATGGGGGCCGCAAGCCACCGGCCTCATCCCCGAGTACACCAGCACCGAAGACTAAAGTAGCCACCGGACCAAACTCCTTGTCAACACGTCGGGTGATTGCTTGGCTAATACGTAGGTTGCCATTTCCGTATAGTTCTCTTGACATCGTGCTGTTTAGACTCCTTTTTTCTTCGCATAGAATTCAGATGTTTGACTACTTATCCACGCACACTGCAACACCCGCGTGTAAACAGAGTAGAGTGAAGGAGAAAGATGCCAGATATTCACAAGATTCTGCAATCTAATGGAGAGCTCTCTCTTTATATACACGAAGGCATTGGAACTCTATGGAAGTCTATGGGAGCTCACGATTGCAAATACCAGTGGCGGTGGCGTGTGAAAACTCGCGGATGAGTCTACGACTGTGAGTCCGTAGCCTGTGAGTGAATTCTGCGATCTGGGTGTATCGGCGACTTCCTTTCAGGTCATATAGTAACACTTTGTATCGCATGTGTACTTAGATCGTGAGTCTCAGCATCGTCTAATGTCATGTATGAGAATGAAGACTTGTATGAAGATGGCGGCTGTATTAGGATATGCATCAGGACCAGGTTGATGCGTCTCATGTCAGTTAGAGCATACGCGTACGCATATGGGAGATTATACATATACGGGCCTTTGGCCCTCGAGATAGATCAATCAAGCTAATCAAAATGTCAAAGAAGCATCAAAAGTAACACTTTGACATGCACACAACTCGAGTGATGCTCGATGAACGTTCATGCCAACTGTGACCCTGCTTTACTGGTATACAAGAGCACCAAAACCCCCTCACCCTCGACTTCCTACACTATGGCCACCATGGATGAATTGCTCCTGCAATCATGATGTATGGGGAAACTTAACTGGCAGAAGTTATTTGTCACGTACTCGTCCTCGAGCTGGGGCAGTGGCAGCAGGATCCGAGCTCGCATTTCTCACCACTATCTGGAGTGGTCGGCCATGCCGGATAGCAGCTTACATGGCTATCCCAAATCCGTGAGGACCAGGTTAACGAAAATTGACTCTGTACAAGCCCTGTGTGACACTGACAATCAGCAACCACCTCGTTTGGATCCACCCCTCCTCGGTGACCCCGGTTGAAGTTACTGTCCATCTCCACTGGGTTCTTTGGTCGTAAACCGAAGAACTTTACATGCATGTGGGAGGCGCTGTCTAGGACCGTAGTTGACATGATGCTTAACGAGACAATTTTCTGGTTGGTGCGTATCAGACCAGTAACATCGTGTATATCTGTCACAGTGACTATTGCATATACAGGTCTCAGCTGAAGATGAGTTTCATATGGTCGGAGTGGGTGTCTTGTATGGCCGGAGACAGCGATGTCTCGTATGGCCGGAGAAGATTGTTGACCCTGATACGGGCTGATGGCATTCAGTCGTACTTGTACGCTCATTATGTGGCCTTATGGCCCTCTTTAGATAGGATACAAACAAGCTTCACCATCTCTACTTTGAACGGTGACCAGGGATGATCCAAGTGGCGGCACCACTGTCACCAGCACTTGCACCGCTAGCAGTAGCTATAACAACTAAATAGGAAGTTCGGAGAAAAGAGAAGAAACCCCGCAAGAACTTCGTTGTCGGAGACAGGGATTTAAGACCTCTGATTCAGTCGGGGACGGTGCGACGGAGATTGAAAAATCTCAGAACAGAAGGCCTGGAGTGGACGTTTGAAGGTACACCGGAAGCTCACTTTCAAGAGCGCCTTCATAGACAGGTAGCGTTATAAGTGGAGGGAAGCTCAAAACGGAAGGTCTACAGGTGGCGTAACCTCGATCTTGGAGAAGAAACTTCGTAGGTGTAGGTGAGAGTCTTAGACTAACTTAAACGCTGCGCTGGCCGGGCTCATAACTTGTTGGAAATGGTGGCGGGCGGTGTGAGATGTTCAAAAGTGATGTCGTTCTCTCTACTTGAGTGATCTCTGTATATGCTGAATGACAAGGCCACATTCGCCGCTCTGCCATCGGGCGGACCCGGGTATGGGATTGAGCGGATTTCCAATACTAAGCACGCAGTAGTTGGAGAGCCAAGTACAATACCAAGCCCACGGCTAACTTTACACTAGTGTACTCCTGACTGCCTGCGGGCTACAACCTGAGGCTAATCTAGAGCATCCATTTGTTCCGACGGCCTTCGGGCTAAATCTGTAGCCAATAAGGGGCGGTGAAAACTCACTTCCCGGCCGTCCTATCCGTCCATCATGCATGATCCCTGACGGACGGTTGAGAACACTGCATCATGCCGGATTGACTAGAATCCAACATGACGTGTTTTCCGATTTCAACCCGACCGGTAGCGACAATATGGTAGTGGGAATGAAAACAAATATTGATGCTCGCACTGGCTCGAAGCTTGGGACTAACTTAACGGAAATTCGTTACCACCGGACGGTATGTAATACTTGTAGCACATTATTGGATTGAAACTACGACAAATGGATGATATGTGAAAGTCTTTGGGTAAAAATCGTAGAATCTATCGAAGCATTTGGTGGCTAAACCTATTAGTCACACGATATATCCCAAGTGATTATAAAACTCCAGTATCTACATGCTTTGCAATTATCGAATTGGCAATTAGGCGTCCCATTTTCGGTTTAGCCATCAATTGGCCACATATCCGTTCCCGGCTTCCAGCATTCCTCCAAACTCACCAGCATACGCAAGACTAACTTGGCAGCAGCAGTGCGCTCGGCGAGGCTCTCTTGGTTATATGATTCGGTTTCGAAAACTTCTAGCTTTGGGTCCTTGTCAACGTCTTGATCGTCCTCGTCATCGTCCTCGTCATCGTTGTCATTCTCATCATCGTCCTGGTCGTCATCTGCGTCATCATTCTCGCCATTGTCCTCTCCCTCGTCGTCTTGCTTATCCCTCTCTTCATAGTTGCTCTTCTCGACCAGATCTATATTCAAAACTTCAGAGCTTCTCTCTCCGGCTACTGCAAATGTAGTTGAAAATTTTTGTGAGATAGTTTCAAGTTCAAGAAGAAACCGGAGGTACTCTGGTGAAAATTCGGCCCAGGAAAAGTACAGCTTCGATTGCTCTGCCGCAATAAGATATACAGTGTGCTGTGTTCGGTTCAATTGATCAGGTTGTTTCTTCAGGACCCTACAGCGGTAAAGCATGATCGCAAGCATCTCTCCCGCTTGCTGGGCATGCAAGCCGGCAATGTTCTTTCTAGTGGAGTCACATTTTCCACTGTCGAATTTGTCATGATAACGACGAACTCGTCGTTTCGACTTCCTCAAAATTAGCACCTGATCATTTGAATTCGCTTCGTAACAGTAGTTTCGTATCTCCAGCGCCAAAAGTGGCAAATTCGGTTCCATTCTGCCCCAGGTTTTATCGGCTCGTAGGTGCTGTGCAACCAAGGACCCATCGTTTTTCGACACCATTTGCCCTCCGATATCAATTGTTGTTAAGTGCAGCTGCACTGCTTCAAATTGAGCTGACCACCGTCGAGATGTTGCATTGACGGGAAGGTTGTTGGATAATGTCTTCAGGAATATCCGCAGCAAGTCGTTCGTAGCTATTTCGTCCTTCTCACGGTTCAAATAAAGGTAGGTTCCAGTCATTGCTAGAGAGTCGTCCGTATACTGGGTGGCAGCAGATTCACCGGACACTTTACGTGCAGTGTCATCAATGATTCCACCAGTCCAGCAATGGATCAGTCTAGACCGGAACCGTCCAGTTCAGTCCAGGTCCAGTCCAAGAGATTTTTGGACTGGGATCGGACCGATCCCAGATGCTGACAGACTGGACTGGGCTTGGTCCAGGCCGATCCCTCACGGTGTCCAGGGTTAGGGTATACTTTCCCGGTTATTGGTCTTTTAGTGGGGAAAGTATATCTCAATGGAGCCGAATATACTGACAGAAGTGGTATAATGTCGACCAGAGTGGGTATTCGGGGGTGAGTGGTGATAAAAAGTGAGGATGAGTCATGTTTTCGGTAGTACTTGGCTAAAAAGCAATGTCAAAAATATATGCGTAAATGGATCGGTCCAGACCAAGCCAGTCCAGCTCAAGACTGCCAGACTGTGGATCGGTCCAGTCCGACCTTCCCATTAGACCGGACTGGACTGAGCCCAACCGCGGACCGGGATCGTCTGGACTGGTGGAATCATTGAACTGTGTCATCGACCTCGATATCTGCATTATCATCAAGTGATAATGCCGCATACCTGCTTTCCATCTCACCAAAAGCTCCTAAGATTGGTCTCTTTCGAGATATGGGCTGTGATGGAACAACACCAATAATTGGGACGGATGCCATTGCAGTAGAACGAGGTGGAGTAGCTTCGAGTGCTGCGACATAGAATGGACCCCACTCCCGAGGTTTACGTTTAATCAATAGTTAGTGGATACCATGAAGATCGATCCCTGTAATGGTCGTGTATTTGATGTCAAATGCCTTTCTAACATGCGCGAAAAAGGCTTTCTGCGGCGTGTTGAGTTCGGCAGGGGTTTCGAACATTTGCCCCACTATTTTTGTTATTCCAGTTTTCTCAATTTCTGGTTCCACATAGACGATTCGGAATGATGAAAGATGTCGCTCTGTCCAGCGAGACGTCGAGACAACCAATTTCCGCGCAGATGCCTTCGAATGGTTGTTCCTATCGACCTGAAAGCTCAGTACTGTATGTAGTTTGGAAACTGGTTGATGCAGCATTGGTGGGATGATGTGCGTCTGATGAAGTGCTCATGGTCGATGAGCGGGTTTGCACATTGAATATTAGTAACGGTTACCAGGGTTAGGGTCTAAGTAGCACAGAACTTTGAGCCGCATCGGATGTTTCATGCACAGAGAGACGCGCCTTGTCCCATCTCCCCACCACAACGGTCACCGTGTGAAACCAATACTTACTGCACCATGTCATTGAGCTACCCATGGAATCTCAATTTCCACTTGTCGCGATATACCTCTCACCTCGCCTTGCTGGAACTTCACCGGCTTCTGGATATTTATCGATGGGATGCTCGCTTCCTGCATCCCCTGAATATTGCCGCCATCCACAACCTAGACCCAGCCTTGCTATATACTATAAAGATGGTAGGTACTTCAGATGCAATCTACCAGGGCGCAAGGCTACATTATACAATTACCTGCTTAGGATGATTCGTGGTGAAGATGGTGGGTGTTGTTGCAAGTACCCGAATAGTGATGGTCACTAATATGCGTACAATGACGCAATCCACGTGGAGCATCTGTACCGTGTAGCTTCACAACTCATGAGGTCCAAGGCTATGGAATAGAATTGCAACCAATACTGCGACAAATACAATCCTGCCACTTGGTTTGTTGTAACCATAATGGTATTCCTCATTGATGTTGTTGTGTGATTTCCCAGGAGGTATTCCGCTGGATACATCAACCATTCGCATCGTTCCCTACACGTGTCACCCTACAGTATTAAACTTTCTTTCTACCTCATCATCACCCACTTTACTACATAAAGCAGTATCTTTTTAACCCGACGAACTCGTAAAAGTATTTCGTAGCATCTTGATTGCACCTCTATAACTGCAGATATGTTCCTGAGCACCTGAGAAAGTTCTTTAATTGTCTGAGAGCACATTGCTCAGCTCCAGGGGGGCCTGGGAGAATCTGTAAGTGCTTAGGAGCACAGATGACATCGACCACAGTTTCTGGGAGGTTTACATGGGGGTGCTGGACTGATTTACATTGTGCTAATGCGGCTGCCAGATACGACTAACTAAAGTCCAGACATGCACCGGCCGAAGTTTACCTAAAACGATTTAGTCACCTAGAGTATGATGTGCTAAAATGGTAGAGCAACACTGCAGAGAGCCCATTACGAACTCCATACCACACCACTTGTGGAACGCAAATGTAATTTGTGAGAAAGGGCGGTTTTGGCCTGAGGACCGTAAGAAGAGGGTGATTGGATATGATATTACGACGCCATGAGGAACCATACAAATTGCAACGATCATTGATAACCCTGCAAAAAGTTTGTGCAAACCAAGAACTGGAAAAGATAGAGAGTGTAGTTGTTTATATGATGATAAGATATCAATCTACCCGAGGGTTACCAAAATATATACTCACCTGTCACTCAGTCCATCTAGGTGATCCATGAGTTCAGGCTTTCCAATAGTCCGTTCCGTTGGGGCAAAAGTAAGCTGCGGACCAGACCGCAATTTCCGGGGCAAGAAAACTAAGAACTGTTTAGGAGTGGATCAGCAGAGCCACGGACGAAAAGACTGTAGGGCCCGGCTGTCAAGCTCTGCGCACTGTGCTCAGCAATAGTATAATACAAACATGATAACATACAAACAATCAGGACCCTCTACTCACTACCAGGCCTCTTCCACTCACAACAGTTGTTCCTCGACTTCCGTCTGCATGAGGACCCTTGCATATTCAGACTCCCAGCCGGAGCATTCAGACATATCCAGGATTTGAAGTTTCTATAGACCTTTGCATTGTATCCTAATACTGTATCCTAACACTATAGTCATCTATATCGGGCCCTAGGGATTCAGATGTGGTGCCGGGGCGGACCAGGCTCCTTTAAGGTATACTCCGGACTGAGCCGTAATTCGGGCCCCCGAAAGACGCCAGTTGCACTAGACCATTGAGAAATATGCCTGTGTTTCTGAATATCCCCCGGTTGCTTAGTCTATCTCTGTGATCTCTGTATCTCCGTATGCCCTCTGCAGTCGTTCAGTCCATCTCTGTTGTCACTCTCTCTTTGTACACACTCCACAGGCTTCCATGGACTAAGCGATGTGGCAGGGGTGGTGAGAATCAGATTTTCGTGGTATAATAACAAGTGCTGGAGGTTGAAAGGGAGAGTGAGCCAGACGTGGGAGCAGCTCTTCCACCACTGCAGCCGGTGGACAGACCACCACGAGGTACTCTGGAAAGAGACACAGTAGGTGGAGGGTGAAAAGTTAGCACATGCCAACATGTGCAGGTTTCTGAGCGGTTTTCATTGAAGAGCGTGATCAAGCTTTGGTGGACTTCCTGGCAGCTACTGCAGTCAGGAAGTTTCCATTCAAATGAATGGCAGTATGGAGCAGGCACCAAGGCTGATTTAGGTGTGGGGGGCGGCAGAAACAAATTTAAATCTTTCTCTCAATCTTTGATCATTTATTTGACTGGAGGGAAGAAGGGTAGCAGTGGGAACTTCTACCATCTTGCTAGCTCGCCCTGTGCCAGAGGGGATATTATGTCCTGTTATACTGTAGTGATAGTGCCTACCAGATGAATAAAAAACATCGGCAACTGCTGCGGAATCCAAATGAGCCAAACCAGCTGTCTTTGGTGTCAGTGAAACCCTTCAAGCTAGCTTCAATATTTGCCTTGCCATTGTAAGGGCACCCATGCCAGCATTTGGCCATATCCCTTCGCCGGTATTGGGCCCACGAAAGGGCCCACTTTCGCATGCGCTGCGCCTTGTCGCTTATCACAACACAGCCACCCACTTAAACCCCCCCCGAGAATATTATGAATTGAAAGATAACTAGTTGAAGCTTCTATTTATGAATTCTTGTGGCAGTGTGACAAGTTCTGTGGTGCTGAGTTGCATATAAATAGCGGTACTTTGGAGATTGTGAGAGTACCATCCTTCAGCCCGGTGGCAACCACCTTCCCACTTCCCATCTACCACACCACAACAACCATGAGCAGAGAAGCCCTCAGACCTCGGAACCTTAATGTCACCTACCTACCCCCATCAATTATACTCGCATCTCCACCATCCTAACCAAAAAATGTCAAAAAACAAAGTGCCAAGCGTCGCATCATGGACAATCACTCTGGCCAAAGCGCACCTCCCCCCAACCACCACCACCACCTACAGTGGTACAACATCGACCTGTCATTGTAGCTGATGTGTCTTCACTCACTACTGAAGCTCCACATGCAATGCTCAACCTTGAGGATAATTATAGCTCCTCAGATGAGGCATTTATTGAGCCAGCCGGGTCAATCACAGCTGGTCACTCGGCCAAGCGGCACAAGAAAACAGTCAAAAAACCGATTCCAAATTTGCCAGATCTTCCTAAGCTTCCCACATTCAACCCGTTACAACCAGTTGTCCCTCCACACAACGCATGGAACCGATTGCCAATGTCATTCTCCGAGCTGGATACTATTACTCCATTTCAAATCTTCAATCTCTTTCTTACCAACTCCATTATGGGACAGCTTGTAGCCAACACCAATTCCTATGCCCAGCTG
>Ga0307512_10008470_pt1 | contig 10020 bp, 15 predicted proteins | sample 14_EM_MG_FD_200267 | JGI IMG/M metagenome (GOLD analysis project Ga0307512, IMG submission 200267) | Populus trichocarpa ectomycorrhiza microbial communities from riparian zone in the Pacific Northwest, United States - 14_EM | ecosystem: Host-associated > Plants > Roots > Unclassified | place... | reverse complement strand
GCATCATCCCAAGATAGACAGTCTCCCGCTCCCAGCCAGTTTCCCGCTCCCAGCCAGTTTCCCATCTCTCGGCGGATGTTGTTGTACTCAACTCTCTCCCTTCAATTACAAGTTAACCAATGAATAGAGTCTCAGCTGCCGTCGCGCCTCCCTCCAAATCGACCGCTTCCAAGTACTCCTCCAATCTCGCTTGATCATAGCCTGCAAGTGCATCTCCAAACTCGCTCAATCACGGCCTCCCAGTGCATCTCTGAGTTCACAATCACGGCCTCCAAGTGCATCTCCAAACTTGCTCGATTACAGCCTCCAAGTTCGCACGATCACGGCCTCCAATTGCATCTCCAAACTCGCTCGATCACGGCCTCAAAGTGCATCTCTCAACTCGCTCCATCACAGCCTCCAAGTGCATCTCTCAACTCGCTCGATCACGGCCTCCAAGTACATCGTGAATGAGCGACGGCAGGTGTACAGAGATACCTGGGTAACGGAGGTGGACTGATCGACGGGGAGTACATAGTCGGGAGACCCCGGGGTAGATAGACATCATCTCATCTCATTTTCATCTCATCCGGATCCACGCAATTGCGTGGATTCTCACGGCCGGGTAGTATGATATCTTCTCACTTTCTTCCAAGGCTCCTCGAGCTAGAACGGTTCTTTCTCACAAATTCCGTCGTGGCCAGATTGACCATATGTATATATATAGAGATACTTAAATAATGCATGCCATATTATGAGGTAGCGAATCTTGTGACTGTAACAAAGACAAATATGATAGACGAAATGCCTTGTGCTTATGGAACCCTAAGAACCACTGCTTTGAGAATACAGCACCAAGTCTCCCGCATAGCTGCGCAGCGGTCTCAGCTGCTCCAAAATGTGACTATCCTAATAGTCAAATCTCGTAGCGTCCTGAACGCACCTCCATAACTGCAGGTGCTTTCAGGAGCATCTGACAATGCTCTTGCAGAGTCTGAGGAAGAAACGGCGAAACTGCGATCGGAGGGCGATGTGCAACGCGACGCGTGGTATTGACGCCGGGCGCGGAGTAATCCGCCACTGGGGTGTCTCTGACGGCTCTGACGGAGCAAGTCCACTCTGACGGAGCCATTCCGCCCGGACGGAAATGTTTTTTGCTGATGTCTGGCCTTCTTTCCGCTACATTCAACTGTATCTTAATGCTAACGCCTCCGATGCAGATTCATTTTTAACTCACAGCAATGGCACCAAAGGGCAGCCGCAAAGGCAAGGGGAAGGCAATTGCTAGGGCAAAAATACCGACATCGGTTATAAATTGACACCTGTCGTTGGATACGGAGAGTCTGGAGGGATTTATCATGGAACACGTCCGTGGACTCATACGGACATACGATGTTTGTGGAGTCAACGATGAGAGGGCATGGGACCTCTTTCATGATATGATCTTTCTCGATCCAGTCATGACTTGCCAGTTTTCACAATTCCAGCTGATGTGGCCGCACCGCAGGAGAAGGAGTTCATCATTTCAGGAGTGGTGGGCAGCCTCCCGCTCATACATGGGGCAAATGTTTGACAAAACCCACGACCAAATGAACAACCGGAGGTGGGACAACCCCCATGCCTTCGGGGATCAAGTCGATCACTCCAATCGGCAGAGATCCAGCTCAGTGATGGTTAAACACAGCGGCGAATGTTTCTCTTGGTACCGTAACGTTGATCTCAGGGCGAAGATTAAGCCGCCAAGCTCCTGGCTGTACAAGCCAAGCAACCTCCTCGCCATTAGACGACTGAATTGCGCTGAGATAACGGACGAGGATGATGATGACGAGAACTGAGCAGATTCCTGAGCGCCAAGTAGTGGAAGGAGCCGTCCTGGCAATGGTAATGACAATGACAAAGCCAAGGGTGAGGAGGATAGACGGGGTGGCGAGAAAGAGACCGGGAAAGGGAAGGGAATAATGGGTGGGAAGTGGAACGGGAAGGCAACTGAGGGCGGGAAGGGGAAAAGGACGGAGAAGGGGAATGGAAATGGTAAAAGGAAAGGTATTGTTAAACAAACCCCAGGAAGAGATGATATCTCTCGTGCCATTGCTTTGCAGTTGCAGAAGGAAATGTATGAGGCAGACTTGGACACGGAGGGCTGACTAAAGAGGGTATATTTAGAGCTGGAAGCATCGCCCGCCATGTCAATTTCCTCAGATGATGATACCGACTCTACCGAGGAGTCGGATGCCAAATATGACTCAGAACATGATTCTGATGTTGATTTGGCAAGGGATGGTGACAATGAAGAGGAGGAAGATGAAGAGGAGGAAGATGAGGAGGAGGATGATGAGGATGAGGAGGAGGATGATTGCAAAGAACCTCGGACGATTGGCGAGGGAGAGATGGTAAATACATCCGCTGACGATGTAGATGACATGGTAGATGATCAGGCACTCATACTACCTGAGCAAGACCAGGAGGTGCGTGAACATACCCCACGGCCACAACGTCCGGCGCCTGCCCCACGGCCACAAACCTTGGTGCCTTGACCACGACCATGAACTGCAGAGACTTATTCCCTCAGTGGGCTCGAGTTTTAGGGGCTTGTGACGCCGCAAAAGCCTCGCCCGGCAGTGCCCACTCTGCAGGAAGCTGAGGCAGCCGGAAACAGCTCGGATGTGGATGTCAATCAGCAGCTGCTCGGCGAATTGGCAGGTGGCAACAGTCTCCCTGATGTCCCTCTCCCCGACGTCTCTCTCCCCAATCTCGCTCTTCCTGAAGCCCGCCCAGATGGCTTGGTAGGCGAGGAGTGAACCAGTCCTTGAGTTGCAGAGGACGCGATGGATGCTGCATTTGGGTCAGGGTCGGGTTCTTGTCTTGATCGTTTCCTTTGTTCTAATCTATTCATCTCAGGCATTGATTATTACACGTGTCGTGAGGTTTTTGGATTGGCCAGAGTGTATTTTATGTATGGGTTTTGTATTGGCTGTATTTTATTCATAGTATTATGGGACATCGTGCATGCAGCATTTTTGCAACTCCTGGTGTGTAAGGAACCTCCTTGTGATGGTGTTGAGGCTCAATAAATCTCTCAAGATAGCTGAAAGTATCATGAGCTTGCACACCAGGCTGCTCAGGCCCAGCACCAACTTTAGTCCCTTGCTACAGTGTATACTCCACTCCTCACGTGTCATTGACAATGCCATAGAAGACCCCGTTGCATTGCCCCGAATTTTCATGCCGAACAATGTTGACCTCAGACAGCTGGCGACTTAAACATATCAAATTACACTATCCTGAACACCTTCAAGTTGCATGGCAGAAGAATCTAACTATTCGCAGAGCGCCCTGACGCATTGAACCCGCTCAGCGTCATGAATTTGACACTAACAAAGATTCAGTCGAAGACTTGGATGGGTTTCCCTACGTCGAACACGTTGAACACATCCAGACTCAGAGTCTCAACCACCACCACCACCTCCTCTGTCGCGGACGGAAGCATACCCCGGCGCCAGCACTCGGCTGAGCGATTACATTGCTGTGCCATGGGAACGTGACGCTCAGGGTTGCCTTCAGATGAACCTACAAAACAATCTGTACTACCCATTAGTGACACATGAAGAGTACAAATATATCCAGTGTGGGATCAACAAGAAGGTTATGAAGACGGACTATGACAACATGCTGAAGGGAGAAAACACTGCTCTGCGTTTCCAAAGCTTCCAAAGATGGGATGGTGTCCAGACGCTTGTGGCTAGCATGCCAGATGATCAGGCTCTCGGGGAGTGGGAACTACACACTCTGGAAGATATGAGATGGAATGACAATCACCAACACCCTATCAAATACTGGAGTTGAGACATCATCAAAAGTATGAGATGGTTGATGCGGCACCCTTCCTACGCCGAGCATCTCATTTACGCCCTTCGGTGTTGCATTAACAGCGATACGCCACCGAAACGCCTCTGTTCCAAGATGCACATTGCGGACAGGTGGTGGGAGACGTGGGTAACGAGAGATACTCGAGGATAACAACATTGTAATCGATGTCAAGTCAATGCTCAGAGTGGGGGATACACTGGTTCCCCTGATGTTCGTGTCCGATGGAACACACCACTCGCATTTTCCTGGCCACAAGAAAGAATTGCCTCCATATATTCCGATTGGCAATCTATCTTCGAAGATTCGCCAGACGCCCTCACAGTACAGCGACATAATGATTACTCTCCTGCCGATTACAATCAAGAACCGCAATATTCCGCAGAAGCGGCTGGATGAGCAGCTGCAAACAAACCGAGAGGTGCTGAACCAAGTACTCTGGCAGGTACTCCAGCCTCTCAACTTTAGACAAAATCCCAGCGCCGAGAGCAGGTATTACAACATTCTCTGTTCAGATGGCAACTTCAGGCGTTGCAAACGAGTTTTAGCAGCATGGCTTGCAGATTGCCCTGGGTATAGTGACCTACATCATCTTGAGCGGCATGTCTGTTTTTGGTGGAAGTGTCCAAAGAACAAACTTGGAGATTATGTCCCTCCTGACAAGCAACACCCCCGGCGGGATCACAACCTATATAGAACACTCCGCCATGCCAACCCCACGCAGCCCATGCTGAACTCTTGTCGCGCCATGTTCACTGAGGATCCAACGTGTTTCGACATATTCCCTCTATCATGAGCGGCCTCCTGAAGCCCGACCTCCTCCATACAATGCTAATCGGCATGCTTGACCACCTCATGAAGTGGATTTTCCACTTCGTGAAGACACACGAACAGCTCAACAAGTACAATGCAATCTGGTTATCCGTTCCTACTTACCACAACCTAACACCAAAAAATACGTCATATGAGGAAGTTTTTCGATGGAATGGGAAGGAGATGAAGGAAATGGGCCAGTACCTGCTTGGAGTTGTAACCCAGTCTCTACGAGGCGGAAGCCCTGCTCAGCATCGCATATTCAATCGCGCAATGGAGTGCACATGGGCATTGTTAGAATTCAATATGTATGCTCAATATAAATCTCACGATGATGCAACATTGAGCTACATGCAGGACGCCTTGCGTCGTTTTCACACCTTCAAAGATGTTTTCTTACTCAGGCGAGCTGGCAAAAAGGCGAAGGCCAAAGCCAATTCCCTGAGAATGGAACTCAGGAAGAAGTGAAAGGTACACGAAGAAACAAATGCTGAAACTTGGACGCTGTCCAGGAAGCGGAGCGAAATGAATGCCTGGCGGGTTCGTATCAGCCACTAGATAGATGTTTCCAAGATGTTGGATGCTGACTTCAACATTCCAAACATCCACTTGATGGGTCATTGGGTCGAACAGATTTGTTGATATGGAGCCTTGCAACAGTATTCTGCTGAGAGACATGAACAGGCACATAAAATGAACCTCAAGGACTGTTGGAATGCCTCCAATCACAATCTTGAATACCTGCCGCAAGTAATTACCTTTCAGCGTCGCATTCTCTGCTTCGATATGGGAGAGCTCAATCTCCACGCCCTCGCTCAGTGTTGGGAGATCAGCGCTGCCGCCTGCGAAGTTGTCCCTTCTGGTGCTGATCTGGCTGCCCCCCTGAGCGCCCAGTCATATGCGAAGCCCAAATTCATGGGACCCCAAAACTGCCGTGATGAAAAGCATCCTGACACTATGATCAAAGACTTCCGAGCATTACTCGACAATACACATAATGCAATGCACCACGTGGCAATACACAGCGGCACTCGTGAGTGTATGAAGCGTAAGAGTCCTATCAAGACATATATATCGGATGAACAACTGCACGCAATGGAGCTCTGTATTTACTGTGGTATTAAGGTGCAAGTTGAGGGTGTAGAAGGTGAACGCAGATCTCAGATGTGTCAATGCACAGGAAGCCAGAGCTAGCATGGAGGGGATCGACGGATCGACTGGGTGTAGGCAAAGCAATGCCCAGGGAGGTGTTAAGGCGCGCTGACTGGACGTCTCCTGTGGCAACTACAATGACTATTCAAAATCAGGCTCCTAAACAAGGATGGAGCTTTCATTGGGTACTGGTTAGCCCAGGCGCTCACCACAATACCTGAAAACTCAGGTAACTTGGATCCCATCTCGCAATTTGAACAAGTGAGCAAAGCACCGGCAGCCGTTGGTTTGCAAGGTTTCGGTGAAGGAAACATCATCGGCTGCACACACGGAATTCCAGTTATAGCTACTAGTAGTAAGACAGGAGACAGATGGAACGAGCGATGGATTGTCAATTGCCACATAGATCTGGCGACTTGGAATGATTTGTATAATTAGTAAAGTGAGAATTGCATTTTGCACGCAGGTAGAAGGAACACGAGGAGAGATTTTTGCAGCGCCACCCATTCTATTGCAATCCCGATGCAAGCGCGAACCCAATGAACCCATTCTGACGTATGGTCACTGTTGGCCACAATGCCAGAGTGTTCATTTCAAATAGGAGACCGACAGAGCGAGAAGAAATGGGGAAACTGTGATTGGAGGGTAATATGCAATGTAATGCGTGGTCTAGATGCCGCGTGCGGAGTAATCCACAACCGGGGTGGCTCTGATGGCTCTGACAGAGCGCATCCACTCTGACGGAGCCATTCCACCCAGACGGAAATTTGTTTTGCTGATGTTCCTTATCAACACAGATTATCCCACCACCATCACACAATTGTTACGGGATCGCTTACACCTAAGTATCTATACTTTTATGTACTTGTAGAGATACGTAAGCAAGTTCTGCTGTAACTCTTATCTTTCTTCTTAAGCATAACTCCAGATGAAATGTATTGGTTACCTATACAAGTTGTATACACACAAAGGACAAATATGTATAGTCATATCATCTGCTTTTAACGGGTAGCAACTAAATCGTATCGTGGTGTGATGCAATATTGACAGTCCATATGTTTCTATAATGAATTGAAATGATTGATTGATATTGTAACATCATTCATATAGTCAATCTGAGTGATTAATTAATATTTGGCGGTAATAATCTGCTCGTTGATAGTGCAATCCAAATTGACACGTATCTTCACAAATTCCCTCTTATCATTCCTTGATAAGTCTGGTGTTCAGATACTATCGGGAATATTACGTCTTAAGAGTAATCTCCCTCACGTCCTCATCTTTCACAGACTCAATAGTAGGTATCAATCCTACTCAACCAATTTTCCTACAAAGTTAGTCCATCCTCTTGTAACGAATTTCGGATCGCTTGTAACTGTTTCCCCATTCGTCCAGGATATCGTTTCGCCAGTGTTTTCTCCGTACTCTTCTGTAGTTTGAATATTTTCCCACTTCGAGGGGATCCCAATATTGCTCGAGATGTAATCTTTTTATTAATCGAATCACTTTGTATATACGAACGTTCTGTTTCCTCAATAGCAGCTTCAGCTAAATGTAACTCCGAAGTCCATGGTGTTCGTGATGCGTTCTTATTGTATTCAAGTAACGGGGTTACTGTACAATTCCTAATGTAATCTGATGGAAATATTTTCTAGTGTCGATAGTAAATCAGCACTTCAGTAAAGTGTATTAAACTTGCTAACGAACAGACGCACTGCGCCACAAACAATCGATCTTTCCTTTCTAATTGATCATATATCGTCGATAAAGCAAATAGTATCATGTTGTATTCGTTATTGAATTTGTAGTTGTTCATGGGGTGGGGGAACTGCATACAATCCTAATAAATAGTACTAATATACTGATGTAGATAATGATAAAATAAGAACTGAAAACTTAATAATATTTCAGCTTTGTTTTTTGCAGATAGGTATTGTTTATGCTTTTTGGGGCTACCCTTCCAAAGCCAGAGCTTTGTGGTTCTGTTATAGCGTTACTTGGACTACCAAAGTCTATGTCTGAACCTTTGCTATGATCTCATATGTCGTATCTCAGAGTGCTCTTTTATTACGAGCCAGGCTCTTCGATAGAGGACCTTGCACTCCAAAGGTCATCGTGTAATTGCATAATTGATTTTAAAGTGTTATGCTCCCCATATGGGTCATCATCTGCAATAAGATTTAATCAAACAGTAACTTGAACTTAGATATCTTGCAACTCATTTGTTTTGGAGAGTCAAAACCTCTCCGTCGCCTGATGTGGTAATTTGGAGGACTTTCAACAGATTGCTTAATAAATTATGACACAACCTTCACCTTATAGGCTATTTGGCTTATCTGCTTCAGAGACTTACATGGCAACCCACCATTGCTCTGTCGTCATTTATTCAAGACGTATTACATGAGTATTATGACCTGATAGTAGTTACCCCTACTCGATTGTTCCCTGCCAGGGAGTCGGAGGCTGATCGGGTCTTATTGACTTTGCCCACAGCATGAATTAATCAGACACACCATGCTTAGGCTGAGACTGTTCTCTTTGACTGTGGAGTATCTGAGTTGTTCCACTCGACAAAGAATTGTCCTGAAGTCACACTCAATTGAATATTGGCTATCGAGTGCCTGACCTGTCAGTCGCATTTCTGCAATCGACGTGTCCAGTCCCCTTAGCTCTGTTCAGTCAATGTGGTTGAAAATAACTGGCACCATATATCCATGAAGAATAATGGGCTAGGCCAAGGTTATTGCATCATCGAATCAGCTCTACCATAGTATGTGAACTTTCAATGAATCCGCCAGCATTAAGGCTCACTATCAAATCGACACAAGGCATGTAATCTCCTGCTAAGGATCATACGCATGGCAGCTTACTCCTTCATTATGAGATCGGCGTTATGTACTATACAGTATTCAAACCTGTTAGGTAGATCTCGAAGTAGACTACAACCAATACCTTTGTTCAGGGAAAACCCTAACAACAATATCCCCACTTCCTTTTCACATCACCCGACATCTCCATCCTTCCATGACACCACTCCGTTCCACACAACCGGAAACTTTCCTATGTACCATCCCAAACTCCCCCTTGTAACCCATGCCATGACATTCTGTAGAATTAAGTTACAATAGAAGGCAATAAACGGTACAGTATTAAAGGCCCAAAATGTAAATGCAGCAAGATGTTACCAGTTGAAGTCCAGGTATTGCCTGATGGCACAGTACCTCAACTGGATTGAAAAAAGAATGGAGATGAATTGCTGGTTATGCAAGTATGATGACCAGACTTACGACAATCTGTGTAAATGGTATAACTGACCGAAATCTGTACTGAAATATTTTGAGTTGTTGTTCAAAAGGGGGAAGATAGATTTGAAGATATTGAAAAGATAATGAAATAGCTGAAGATTCATTTGCCAATGTCTCTTGTCATTGTAAATACAAAATATATACCAGTACTATGGAATTTGTTATCCATACAGAGTTTGGTAGAGTTATTGGAGTGAGGGAGATGGTGAAGAACTCAGATCACAATAAGGTGAGTGATGGGGAGGTGTAAAAGTTGATGTTGTTTTTTGGTAGTTTTTTTTTTTGGGGGAAAGTAGGACTTGCAACTTTGCTTTTGTTTCTTTATGGTACAGGAGAAGTAGGAGGAAATGTGTTAGGTATATATGCAAAATGATTGCAAACAAACAACCAGGGCATACTCTCTTGTACCATAAATTTCAAGTCTGTATTCTTCACCTTTTCCCTGTTTTGACTCATAATTTTCCCAAACTTGCTTTTGGCTCCTTCTCGCCTGTGGTAGCTCAGAATCGTACCATATTTGGCTGTATATGAACAATGTCTGCTCCTGCAGGGTGAATATTTGAGAATATGCCTTTGGGTGTAAAATGGTAGAAATGTGATATCTTTCCACACACCGGGAAAAATGACCTTACGCGACGCGTAACTCATAGAGAAGCTGTTTCTGGAACGGTAATCCATAGCATATTTGACGCGTGGCTCTATGAGGTCCTATGGACCTGCGCGTTGACTAGATTACTATGATACACATGCGATTATGTGCGCTTGATACTATACATCATGCTGCATTCAACAAAACTGCCAAATGCACTTCATTGCACGCTCCCAAGTAAGCTCTCAAGACGCTCTCAAGCACACTCCCGAGCACGCTCTCAAGTATACTCCCAATTGCACACGATGACACTCCCAG
>Ga0307512_10008469_pt1 | contig 10021 bp, 7 predicted proteins | sample 14_EM_MG_FD_200267 | JGI IMG/M metagenome (GOLD analysis project Ga0307512, IMG submission 200267) | Populus trichocarpa ectomycorrhiza microbial communities from riparian zone in the Pacific Northwest, United States - 14_EM | ecosystem: Host-associated > Plants > Roots > Unclassified | place... | reverse complement strand
GCGGGTCGGGTTTTTGGACGGTTCTGGAACCGAACCGAACCGTTTTTCCGGTCCGAACCCGGACCGCTGGCGGGTTACCCGGACCCGTTGCTAACACTAAGTGCAGTGTGTGTCTCCAGCATGTTTGCCATTTTTGCGATGGTTCAGTGTAGCTGTGCTAGTTCGCGGGCTTGCTGCTGAGCCACGCGCTCCATGCGGCTCCTCCAGTCTCTGAGGGCTCAGGCGGTTGCCGGAACCTCACTCCTTCTCCGCTTTCCGTTCTCGTTTCTCTCCTTCGGCTCAAGTGTGGCTTCCCCTGCAGTCCCCGCGGCGATGGATGTCACCGCCTTCGCCATCTCCATCGCCATATCCATAGGCGCGTCGCTCCTCCCGTCCGCCGCTTCTCCCGTGTCCAGGCCTCTCGTCTTGCTCACTCTGACTTCGGTCATCACTTCTGTGAGTCACACACCTCGTCCAGGGTAGTCCTTGTCATCGCTCGCTCGTTGGTTGACGCGTCGAGTCAATCGCGTTTTTTGCCAAGACTTCACGTGAACCCACTCAACTGTGTGGATTCCTGTGCGCGCTCGCCTCCTGCGGTCTCGCTGGTACTGGGACTCTCGCTCCGGGGTCAATTCGACGTCCAGAATCGATTGCTGCCGTCCCTTTTTTAATTGCTATCGTTGTTGTCGACTTATCGCGCTGTTTCTGTTTCGCCAAGACTTTTGATGTGTGTTTAATTGCAATATCGAGCGCCTAGTCTCGGAACCCGTGTACCATACTCCGAGCGCCATCCACCCCGGATTCTAAGACCACCGTCGCAAATCTTTACTTCGGCTAATTGCCAATATTTCATACGGCAACCCTGTGCGACGGCGACGCTTCAGCATGATATTTTGTAACCGGTGCCATCATGCTAAATACGAAAAAAACTCCATATCACTTAAGACTGATCCCCGTAGTACCCCTAGTCGGACAAACTACCACCATTTGCCCTGTCGCTGGTTCGGAGGACGTTGGGAAAGAGATTATTGCTTCAATTGGCCATTTAGCCGGGAAGGGTAGTACTTCAGTATGCAACGGTCTCAAAGAACAGGCCGCTAATACCTAGTAAAATGTATGTATAAGTAACTAGGCCCACGGCTGGATGATCTAAAAGCGAACTATGATGGTGTGTGTAAGCGCCGCGCTAGTCTTGTTTGCCTGTTTAGACTAAGTGCGCTGTAATCCATACCTTTTCAACCATGGGGATGTGGTCTAGTGGTATGATTCCTCTTTAGCATAGAGGCGGTCCGGCGTTCAATTCGCCGCTTCTCCATAAACTTTTTGTTGCATATATTCATGGATCATCTGTTTCAGCCTAGGAGTTACAGCTTGGAGAGAAGGTGCACACCAATATGTATTGTGTTGTTGGTTTGAAAAGGCTTGGTGTCTGGGTAATATCAACGCCTACCAACAACCCGCCTTTCCCAACCAGTCTATCGCCCCCGATATGCGCCCCGTTGGTTTTCGGTAGGGGTAGCTAGACAATGTTTTTCTCTGCGCATTCCGGCAAAGAGGAAATGCACCGCGGTGATTTAAGATGACCGACGAGGAGGAGGGGTTTAGCGAAATGTGATATTTGGTGGGTAACAGGGTTGGGGTTTTATGTTTCATTGACTGCTGTACGATGGAATGTAATTCTGGCCTTTCTTGCTATGAGAGCAGGAACCAGGAAAGCTAGAATACACTTCATGTGAGTCTTCTATACGCTTCGTACTCCATTAGTCTGGCGATTACTGTTCGGATCTGTGAATCATTATCCGCCCTCCCAACATGTAAATAACATATGTTCTTGATTTCTATGTATACGACACGAAATAAGTAGCAGTTCCATCCTAAGTTAAAGAATTTAACAGGGCATGCTAGACAGGGCTGTGAATGTCTGTGTGTTTCGTGCTCGGCGCGGTATCAGTACCGCAGCGGACTAGACATAGATATTCATTTCCAAGGCCATCCGAGACCATGAGGTCACAACTCATGAGTTATATCTGATACTGACAGCAATAGCCGGGTGTAAGTATCTTCCTATAGAATGCTCGGGGACCTCGCACTTGGTTTTGAACCACTACCAAAAGTATACACCAGCTACCTATAGAACTGTTGTGTGGCAGATACTAGAATACTATCGACGGTAATCCCAGAGATGCAATACCGAGGATATATTCAATTATATCTTGGTGTTTATCGGAGCATTGCGCTAGGTGGCCGCACGTATCCCGGAATTTTCGCCAACTCTTTACTTTGCTAGTTTACAATCATCGCCACACTTGGGTAGCTGTGTGCTAGGACGCCGACTCCCGATGCCGCTATTGCCGAAGCGTATATAATGCAGTTGTGACTAAGTACTTTGCCGGACATCGTCTCTGTCCACGTGATATATTTACGTTGAAGCAGCTGGTTCTATATTCAGGTATACTACAACATATAGCCAACAGTACCTAAGAGTATTTCAATAAACACAGTTCCAACACCATTACACTCCCAAAATCCATGTTCAAAACATACTCTACCCTGCACCTTCAAAACAGCCGCATGAGTCCAAACCTAATCCAAAATTGTTCTGATCCTAAACAGGAGCATGCACAGCGTCCCGAAGCTTACGACGAGGAAATAGATCTGAGAACGAACATGTTCCGCTCGGTTAATCGCAATCGTCGTAATGGAATAGAAGAATACCTATGCCATAGTCCAAGACTCGTGATTGCCGGTGGTGTATTTGATGATGAGAGAGGTTAATAGCAGGAAAATGGAATCTGCCGTTGCGCTTCGGCAGGTTCTTTCTACGGAGCACTGTTGCCAAGATCTATGTCCATTTTTGAGGCTTAATTACTCAACCAAAAAAAGTCGAAAAAATATTTTAACACTGTAGAATGACTATTTGGATGGTTCTCTATCACCCTACACAGCTGGGTTTTTAAAATAGGCAGTGACTGTGAAGGAATAAGTGTTTGAAAATGTGGGTTTTGGTATGGGCAGTGGATGAATGTCCATGTTTATTATTGCCTCAAAGGGTAATATTAAGAAATTACTAAGCAATCTTTCTCAAATGTCTGGCAACTCCGGTTTAAGGAGTCTCATCATAGATGTTAGCTCGATATGCAATTTTCATTTCTACAGCAGCAACCAGGTTAGAAATTCTTGGCACCAAGTGCCACATGGTGACAAGAACTAATGCATCATGTTGCACAAATAGATCTCAGCCTCGTATGGCCGGAGATGATGGCTCGTATGGGAGGCTGGGAGATTGCTGTCTCGGTGATGGTATACAGCCGGATGTATACATAGTAGAGTACGTACACATTCGCACTTGTATGACCATATATATGGACTTGTGGCCTTCTTTGATAGTACACAATCAAGCTTCTCTAGCATCACTATTTCAACACATCATCGCACGACATGACATGATGAGCTGTGATCGCGGTGCCAAGAGTTGCATGAATGCCTTGCGATTGGTACCCCTTACTTCCAACGTTATGGATGCACCAGACGCCGCATGTACCTCAAGTCTAGACGCTGGAGATGTACCTTGCGCAGGGATGTTTTCTTGATGACCAGTCTTAGCAGCCTCCTCCATTGCAGCTGACTGTACCCATGAAGATAACTTTTAAAATTGGCATGAGATCTGAGAGTTTGTATGGATTACAATTATGCTCTCGAAGAACTCTATTTGGGCGTTGTGCATGTGGCGGCGTTTCGATATATGATATCTATGGACTGCCAAGCAAACCTCCGTGCCTCTCATCTTTGTTTCTTTTGTTTTCTTTACTCTCAGTCATTCGTTCGTTTCATTTGTGTGCCACTTGGAATAGAAAAGGGGAGGACGGTTAGATGAAAGGGATCTCTCGGGGATTCTCCCCCATCTAGACAGGTCTTCCGGAGGGGGAAAAACGGGCGCTATCATACTCTTGTTAGAATAAATACACTGCCATTAAACAATATGGCCATGCATCTAACGCAAGTCTTTGTCTCAATAACCGAACCGATCAGGAAGTGCCTAGTATCTCATTGTAAATACTGGTGTAGTAGACACGGTTCCAGCCGTAAGGTTCGATTCCTACTGTTAGCATATTCACAGATCACTACATAGCTATCCATTCGCGCCCATGAACAATTATCAACTAGTGGTGCCAAGGAATGTACCCATGTTGGCTCGTACACCCTGTACCTTTATCCCAGAACTCTACACGCTGGACAGTGCAGGTGTCAGGACTTGAATGTTGTATACGGAGTTTTCAAAGATTAATTGTTTTGGATTGGTAAAGTAGTATTCCAGAAGTGTACTATGTGATTGATCTCTCCTTTCATCTAAAGAGCACTGAAGTTATAGCTTATCTTTAGGATTAATTACTATTTCACTGTACAATCGATCAGAAGGCCATTTGCCTATCCGACTATACAAGAAATATGGCTGGTTATCACTATTCAGCAATGAAATTTATAACGTCCATTAATCTTCATCCACCATACACATTAGCACCGTCTACAGTGCACCACAACGAGACTCTCATATCCTCTCCTCCGATCCAGACACTCCCACATTTGCCTTCCCTATACAATATTTCCAACCAGACCAATTGCAGCGGCTACTGCAGCGACAAAACCGCACGTTGCTTGAGCGTTGGTGCCGCCGGTGAATGTCACTGAAGGGCTGCTGGCTGTCGGCGTTAGAGTAACAGTGGTGACTATGACACCACCGGTAGCTTCCGGTTGAGAACTAGTGGCAGCAAGAGCCATAAAGCCGGGTGGGAGAGTGATACTGAATCTCGCCGCGCATTTTTGGGGTTCTTGGCCCTGTGTACTGTTAGTTTCCGGTTGAAAGATGAAACTCAAGGTGACATTACGTCTGGGCAACAGTAACCCTCTCCAAGACAAAATGACTGCGCAGGACAAGCCCCTAGAGCCAATAAAGTTAGTATAGCATGCACATGACGTAACTGAACAAACATGTTGGGTAATTGGCGAGGGAAGATAGAGTCCTTATACTCACATTTGGTGCTACAGCACTTTTCTCCTATGTCCGGATTGTAGCAGAGTGTATCCTTGGTGTCTGTCTTCTCATGGCAGACAATATAGCCAGTGCCAAAAGTTTCAGCGCAGGTAGCACCTTTTCCAGTTCCGGAGATTGGAACGGAAGACTCGTCCGACCGGCGCTCGACAAGGCTCCTTGCCCCGATTCGCTGGTTCTCAACTGCAATTGCTCCACTTCCAGCAAAAATAGCTAAAACGGCCAAAGTCTTGATAGTAAAGGCGAACATTCTAAAGAGACTGCGAGTGAAGATCAGAATATAATGAGATACAGCGACTGAAATTTAGAATATAACGAGACAGAACGAGTGAAGTTCAGAATATAATGAGAGAATTAGGTCTATGACTGACCGACGTAGGACAAGATAGAGAGAGAATGCAGGAAGAGAAAGGGATGCACAATGAGTACTAAAGTAATCGAAAAGGACAGGGTTTGGGTTTTGAGTAACACAATTTGTTTAGTTTGAACCGTATATGTTCTGTCCTACTGTCCACCGGATTGTCGGGTATGTACTTGGAGGGTGCAAAAAGTCAGGCCCACTTCTAGAAATGGTACCAAGTCCTAGTAGCCGTTTTCCCAGTGCTAGAACATATATAGAAAATTGGGTGACATCTATGACCCCGTTTGTATGAAGGAAAAAGTCGGGCGCGCCCCGTATTCTCTCTACCAAATACCACACGCGGTGCCATGCCACCCACTACATCAGTGACTGCTTGTATCCAGGTGAATATGCTTCTAAATAGACTATCTAGCCACTCTTTTGGTGGGTTTTGTTGCGGTGCGCGGTAGTGGAGAGGAGGAAAGGAGGCCACAGTAGCAAAGGAGTGCGGCGATGTGAATTACCCGACCGCGCCCGAAATACCCTTAACCGTAGTACAGTACGACACATAGCTCCTTAGCTTGAGCCCTTTGCGACACATGAATCCATTTTTTCAGCCAATATGCGACACATCAATCCATAGCTTCAGCCCAAGGGCAACAATAAATTCATAGCCTAGTCCATTTACAACACATGAATTCACAGCCTTAGCTCATGTGAATCCATAGCCTCAACGCACATAAAACAGGTTGTCTACCAAATCGCATGTACTTATACATATATACGCTTGAAGATAAAGTGATCGTAATTCTATTGGAGGACTTTGAAAGCTTGAAATGCAGCCGCAAGGAAATTACTCCCCATCCCCAGTAATGGCGCAGATGAAAGATATAGCAATCAATCGTAGTTTGCTGGGAACTCGCAATGTTCAAATGCAATCCTTAAGCCCCAAAGTTCATACGCTGCGTCGAAACTTTGCGTTTTGAACAACCCAATTCAGTCAAAAAAATGTGTGCATAGACAAACGGGTCTTCCACATTGCAATTCTTTGGGTCATTGGTATCCAAACAGTTGTTGGCTAGGACGATCCAGAAGCTCTCATCCAGCTCGGTCTGGATTCCCGCAACGTCTGGGGGGAGCCTTGAGAACAGTAGCAAACGGCCTCTCATGGTTGAGGTCGCAAAACAGCTAGTACCTAACTTAGCAATAATACCCATTACTCTAAGTCGCTTAGATCCATTAAGTAGATTTACATACTGGAATTTCAGGAGCTTGAAAGGTACGCATCCGCGCAGTTATGCTTTTTCTCGAACAGACGGCCAAGACCGCCGGTTCGACACCTTATCTCAACTCTCGTCTCGTCTTTCAGATATGAGTGTGTACCCAAGGCAACCGCGCAGGAATTATCTAATCCTCGAAATTACCCGTAAGACTAAAGAGGGATGCTGTACCATACTGTAAAGTGGACTAGAACATAGGTGAAATTATTATAAGCAATCAGACCGTCACATAGATACCTGAAATTTCACTTTGATGTTTGACTCGTTTGAAAGTTACATAAATTTCACTTTCCTAAAAGCACCTATGGTCTAATTGCTTTACATGGTTGCACTTAGGAATTTTATTTGAATGATTGAGAATTGGGCGCGGTCACTAGTGAATGCAGAATGAGAAGCCCTGTTATTTATTATAAAGCAATCCGGTGGCAACGATGCAACCAAGACTAATGGGAATCCTGAACCTGCATGCCCTCTCTTCAATGTACAGGCTAGCAAGAACTGTGGCATTGATAATGATGGCACTTATGGGATAAGAATGGCTACACAGGCCCCTGATGTCACCTAACGATGGTTAATCTGATTAAATTGGGAAGTGAGATAAGGCAAGGTCAAAAGCTGAGACATTGCACTGAAACATCATAAAAAATGCAAATAGTTTCCAAAGAGCTGAAGTTGTGGGAGGAGTCAGGTGATATATAACTGAGTTATGTTGAGAGACCAACGTATGATGATTATTCGCGATCTTTGACGTGCTACTCTTGCTTAGGATAGTGCACGTGCCACTCTCCGCTCCATGCCCTTCCCAGAGCCGCACCTTATGTAGACTACAATATCACCCACACCGAACCAACACGTTTTCCCACAAGTTAAGGCAAGTGCTTTTTCAAAATCTACCGCTATTTACTCTCTTTCCCAAGGGCCACCGACTAGATGAGCCCTGTTACATTTTTCATACTCCAGATTGCTGGACAAACCCCCGGAGCGCACTTTGCAATTGCTTTGTTTGTGTTCATAATATTGCACTCACTCTATCTAGAGTATGGCAGTGCCTTCGCCCCATCCCTTTCTGAATAGCTAGCTAAGTGGGGGAGATCCCCTTGGCAGTTTCGTTACTTCATGGTACCTGATCGATCTCGCCCGGCTAGACCCCAGACAATCATTTCTCACCATCACTTCCACACCGTCACTTCTGACGGTCTGAACTTCAGTTACTTAATTATGGCTAACATGTGATAAATAACAGATCTCCATTAGGGTTCAGTGGTGCTTTACTCATCCTTCTACCTCATTTTTAATTTTTAAGCCTTTAGACTCATACCTAGACAATCAACACACAATCTCTATACGTGACGACGCATTCACGTACGTGCACTACTCACATCAACATTTATCTCCGCCCCTGCGACCATACAACATGCTGGCAACACCTCTAGGCTCATACCCTATTGCAGTATCCCCCTGTATAGATTTACGATCGATAGTACTGGGAGTGAAATTTTCAGCGGGAGTAACTCTTAAGGGTTACAACCGTTCAACGCTGTAGATTTTCTAGGATACGGCGGATATCACGTTCTGTACAGACTCAACCAATGAGGTGCGAAGACGGCAGTCCGGAATTTGTACAAATGCGTGGTACTATCATTGGTAGCAGTAGCTGGAGTTAAGATTGAATGTCCTGGAGACTCCAGAGTTCACTGTTCAGTGCCGTGTCATAGTCATATTAAAGGTCTTCTGATAACAAGTTCATAAAGGAATCATGGCGGACAAATTGGTTCATCCAACCTCTCAGTAGACTAGCACTATACCCTAAACTGCGTTGCTCCCAATAGTCCCTCCACTCTGGCCATGCAGGCCATGCAGGCCACGACGGCAACACCGTAACCATGGTTCTTCCCAGTGAAAATCACAAAGTTCAACAGAATTTCGGACGATCAGAAATGACGGTATAGCAGGATTCACAAAGATCTGTCTCTGGCGGGTGGGGATGTGGCCAATCCTAGACTATGACTTTCTGGGTAGGGACTTCTCAGTCTAGGGACAACGGGGCACGTATATAAGTCAAATGGGTTGCATATCCGGTGGTTGCAAAGGTGGCAATAGGCCCACAATAGTCGCCACTCTCTTGTAATATATCACGAGTCTTTCTCCTCCTCTCTTCTCTCTGTACCATAGTACACGCACACAGTTTTCTTCATTCATATCGTAACAGAGTGTGTTGAAATACTGATTGCTAGAAGCTTGTGTTTTCTAAAGTACAGGTACGTTCATGAACTTATATACGCGGTATTCGGAGTATGTCTTGTATGTCTCGTACGCATGCATGCGCACTCAGCTGGCATCTCCAGCTGAGTCTGGCATCTCCAGCTGAGTCTGGAATGACCATCATCTTAGAGAGATTATGCATCATACAACTGAAGCCATACGCCAGGGAGATAAACCATATATGCAACACTCCCCCCTCTTGCTACGCTCCGTGGAGCAAGAAAACAAACAAAGAAGCAAACGAACTGTAATTCCCATAGTAGCCTCCTTAAAACCCTGCGTGGCAAGTGAGCAGGGAAAGAGTACTACCGTAGCCTGAGGATGGCCATCCATAGAGAGACAAGGAAATCCGCGTGCCCAAAAGAAAAGTGAAACATCCTTAAATCCAACCTTAAATCGACCATCTTGTTACCATAAACCCATTGCTTTTGTGAACTTCGTATGCTTATCTTTTGTAAGTGCTTTCGTGAGTATGTCTGCCACATTTTCGTTTGTGTTTACGTAGGAGTAGTTGACTATTCGTCGTCTATGCAGATCTCGACTGTTGTGATAGCAAACGTCGATGTGTTTAGTTCGAGCTTTGACGATTCCCGTGGTGATAAGAGTGAGAGCACCCTGATTGTCGCAGTTGATTGGCAACGGTGGTGAGTCTTTCTGAGAACCGTGAATATCCTTTTGCAATTGAAGTAACCATTTCGCTTCTCTAGAGGCCTCCGAGCAGGAGATGAATTCGGCTTCGAGAGTTGACATGGCGATGAGACTTTGCTTTCGAGACTGCCACGAGACAGCTCCATTGCTGGCGAGAAACACATGGCCTCCTTGAGACTTGCGGTCCGCGCTGTCATTGGCCCAATCGGAATCCGAGTGCCCTACGAGACTATTGCCGATGTCGATGCCGATGCCGATGCCATTGCCGGTGAAGTGTAGTCGAAAATCGGCTGTAGATTTGAGATACTGTAGGACTCTCTTGGCAGCGGTCATATGGCTGGTGAATGGCCGCAAATTGTAACGAGAAAGAGCAGCGACCGCATACGAGATGTCTGGCCGAGTTGCAAGTGCTGCATACATTAGTGATCCCACGACTGCTTGATAGTCTGTGATATCTTCCAATTC
>Ga0307512_10008468_pt1 | contig 10022 bp, 8 predicted proteins | sample 14_EM_MG_FD_200267 | JGI IMG/M metagenome (GOLD analysis project Ga0307512, IMG submission 200267) | Populus trichocarpa ectomycorrhiza microbial communities from riparian zone in the Pacific Northwest, United States - 14_EM | ecosystem: Host-associated > Plants > Roots > Unclassified | place... | reverse complement strand
CGGGACCGCGAGTGGGCCGGGAGCCAGCCCTGGGGGTCCGCGAGTGGACCGGGAGCCAGCCCCGGTGGGTCCGCCAGTGGGCCGGGAGTCAGCGTCGGTGGTGGCCGCCGCCCGGGGATGGGGTCGTCGGCGCGGGCGCGGGCGTGGGCTTGGCGAGGTCGGCGACCAGGGCGGCCAGGCCCGTGGTGATCGGGACCGAGGCGACCAGGCCGATCGTGCCGACCGCGCTGCGGAGGATCTCCTGGGCCAGGAACTCGCTGGTCAGCAGGTCGGAAATCGGTTCGTTGCTGGCCGCGATCAGCAGCAGCAGCGGCAGCGACGCCCCGGCGTAGGCGAGCACGATCGTGTTTACCGCCGAGGCCACGTGGGCGCGGCCGACCCGGGCGGCAGCCCGGTAGAGGTTCCATCGGGAGGTGGGCCCGGCCGCGGCCATCTCGGCCACCGTGACCGCCTGGGTGACCGTGACGTCGTCGAGGACGCCGAGCGCGCCGATCACGATGCCGGCCAGCAGCAGGCCGCGCAGGTCGATGTTGCCTTGCAGGGCCAGCAGCGACGAGGTGTCGTCGCTGCCCACCCCGGTCAGATGCAGCAATGAGGTGAACGCCGCGCCGAGCAGGCCGGTGAGCACCAGGCTGGCGAGCGTGCCGGCCACGGCGACCGAGATGTGCACGTTGATGCCGTGGGTGAGATACAACGCCGCGAACATGATCGCGGACGCGCCCACCACGGCGACTAGCAGCGGTGATGAGCCGTCCAGGATCGCGGGGATCACGAACAGCAGCAGGATCGCGAAGCTCACCGCGAGCCCGGCCAGCGAGGTGAGCCCGCGCCACCGCCCGAACGCCAGGATGACCGCGGCGGCGAGCGCGATCAGCCAGATCATCGGGGTGGACCGCTGCTGGTCGACCACGACGTAGGACCGGCCGCCGGGTACCGCGCCGGGTAGGTAGCTCAGCACGACCTTGTCGCCGACGTGCAGGGCGCCGGTGCCGGGGCCCTGCGGAAGGTCGACGCCCTGGTCACCGCCTTTCCCCGGCCCATCCGTGATCCGTACGGTCGCGGAGCCGCACCGCTGCTGAGCGGCGTTTGGCTGGGCCACGGACGGGCAGGTCTGCTCGGCCACGGCAGTCACCGTCGCCAGCGCGCGCTGGGCGCCGCCGGTGTTGTCCTGGGTTCGCACCCGGCCGGGCCACAGCACCACCAGCGCCACCAGGGTGGCGATCGCGGCGGGCACCAGGACCGCGGTCACGATCCGCCGGGTGTGCCGGGATGCGGCTGGCGCCTGTCCGTGCCCGTGCGCGTGCCCATGGCCGGATCCCGACCCGGTTCCGGCCCTCGGGGCGGCCCTGGCGGGCTCAGCATCCAGATCAGAGCCGGTCGCGTGGCTGGGCTCCCGCCTGGCCCCGGCAGCCCGCCGGCCCGCCGCGAAACCATCGGGCTCAGCAGCCCGCCGACCAGCGGCAAACCCATCCGATTCATCAGCCCGCCAGCCTGCGGCGGAGCCATCCGGTTCAGCAGCCCGCCGACCAGCGGCAAACCCATCCGGTTCAGCAGCGTGTTGACCCACGCCGGAATGGCCCTGCCCCGCAGCGTGGCCACCAACCCCAGAAGCACCCTTACCATCCACTACGCCATCAGCTACAAACCCGCCCGGCTCCGCAGCGCGGTGACCCGCGCCAGAGCCACCCGACCCGACGGAACGGCCACCAACGACAAACCCGCCCGATTCCGCAGCGCGGTGGCCCGCGCCAGAACCGCCAACCGCAAACCCACCCGAATCGGCAGGGCGGTGACCCGAAGCGGAACTGCCAGCCACAAACCCACCCGAATCGCCTGAACGATGGCCCGCACCAGAACTGCCAGCCACAAACCCACCCGAATCGCCGGAACGATGGCCCGCACCAGAACTGCCAGCCACAAACCCACCTGGATCGGCGGGGCGGTGGCCCGAAGCGGAACTGCCCGGCTCCGCGGGAGCGCGGTCCCGTGGCTCGTCCCACGAGGCGCCCGGGGTTTGGGGTGGATCAGTTGAGGTCAAGGCGGTGGTCCGTCCGATTTGTCCGAGGTGGGTTCACCCCAGGCCGCGCGAAGGTCTCGTCTAGTCGTACGCCACCACTCCCCCAGGTCGGCGCCAAACTCGCGGAAACCGTTGCCCAGTTCACCGAGTGCGACCATGAAACCGGGGTCGTCCAGCCGGGCCCCGAACAGTTCCGCCAGCCCGAACGCCCACAGCACCGGCGGCCCGAGCAACGCGACGGCGACCAGCCACCACCGGCCCGTCGCCGCGTACCCGATCAGTAGTGTCAGGATCGCCGCCACCGTGACCAGACCGCCCAGCGCGCCGCGGCGCATCAGGCGTGGCGCCAGCCGCAGGCAGCGCCACGGCAGCCCGCCCGCCGGGATCATCACCCGGGCGGCGAGCAGCAGGACCGCCGCCGGGAAGAACACCGCGAGCGTGCGCCCGGGTCGCTGCGCCGGGGACCACCAGAGGGCGACCAGCGCACAGATCGCCACCGCGACCACGGCGGCGGGCAGCCAGCGCCGCAACCCGGCCAGCAGGCTGCGGATCGGCCAGGTCATCGAGATGACGTCCGGATGGGCCGGGTTGTCGCGGGCGACCTCGCGCAGGCCGCGCATCGATCGGCCGACCCGCAGGCGCTCGCCGTCGAGCATGGCGATCAGCCAGCGACCGTAGCCGTTCGCGGGGTCGATCGCGAGGGCCGCCTGCGCGTATCGGGCGGCGACGGTCCGGTTGCCCGCGTCGCGCTCGACGTCCGCCACCGTGAGCAGGGCTTCCACCGAGCGCGGGGCGAGCGACAGCGCGTGCTGGGCCGACGTCCGGGCCGGTTTGAAGTGGCGCGCCGAGGCCAGCGACCGGGCCAGCACCAGGTGGCCGACCGGGCGGTGCGGTTCGAGGCGCGCGGCCTCGCGGGCCGCCTCGATCGCGTCGGCGTCGCGGACCAGCGCGAGCAGGCTTTCGGCGCGCTCGGCGTGGGCGTCGGCGAGCGCCGGGTCGGCCGTGACCGCGGCGTCGGCGGCCGCCAGCGCGGCCGGGTAGTCGCGTTGCATCCGCAGCAGGTAGCTCAGGAAGGTGAGCAGATCCGCATCGGCCGGCTCGTCGGCCAGGCCGCGACGCAGGGCCTGCTCGGCGTCGGCCCAGCGCCGGACGTCGGCCAGCGCGCGAGCCTGCCGGTAGGCGCCGCTCACAGCAGCTTACGATTCTTCAGGTACGCCGCCAGGTCAACGTCGGCCAGCGCGCGAGCCTGCCGATAAGCGCCGCTCACAGCAGCTTACGATTCTTCAGGTACGCCGCCAGGTCAACGTCGGCCAGCGCGCGAGCCTGCCGATAAGCGCCGCTCACAGCAGCTTACGATTCTTCAGGTACGCCGCCAGGTCGTCGTATTCGCCGCTCTGGTTGGCGAAGGTCGCCACGTTGCGGGCCGTGCCGAGCCACGCCTGGGTGGACGGGCGCACCTCGCGGGCCGCGGTCAGCATGTCCCGCTGGGAAATCATCCGGACCTCGCCGGTGGCGATCGAGTCCCGCATCGCGAACTCGGCCGCCGTCTCGCAGACGTGGGCGAGGTCGGCGCCCGAGTAGTTGTCGGTGACCGCGGCGACCGCGGCCAGGTCGATCCCGGCGATCGGCCGGTCGCGCAGGTGATAGCGCAGGATGGCGGCGCGGGCGGGCGCGTCGGGCGGCAGCACCAGCACCGTACGGTCGAGGCGGCCGGGGCGGCGCAGCGCGGCGTCCACGTCCCACGGCGCGTTGGTCGCGGCCAACACGAAGACGCCGTCGTTGTTGCCGTCGACCCCGTCGAGCTCGGTCAAAAGCTGATTGACCACCGTACGCATCGATGACGAGTTGATCTGGCTGCGCTTGTGGCCCAGTGCATCGATCTCGTCGAGGAACAGCACGCAGGGTGCGTGTGAGCGGGCGGAGCCGAACAGGTCGTGCAGGTTGCGTTCGGAGCTGCCGACCCACATGTTCAGCACGTCGACGATGGAGAGCGAGAGGAACGCCGCGCCCATCTCCCCCGCGATCGCCCGAGCCAGGAACGTCTTGCCACAGCCGGGCGGGCCGTACAGCAGCAGGCCGCCGCGCAGGCTCTTGCCGAACAGCGTACGCAATCTGGGGTTGCGCAGTGGGCCCAGGAAGGCTAGCTCGAGGCGCTGTTTGACCTCCTGCATGCCGCCGACGTCGGCGAGCGTGACAGCCGATTTTTCCACGTCGAAGGTTCTGTCGTCGTCCCCGCGCACGGGCTCGTGCTCGACGCCGGCGGGGGCGAATCGGGGCGGCACGACCCCGGTGAACTCGTCCTCCAGCGCCGACCAGTCCACCTCGCCGGGTGCCGCGGGCCGGCCGGTGGGTGCCGCCGCCGGGCCGCCGGTGAGCGCGGCCGTCATCAGGCTGCGGGCCGACTCGTTGCCCGGCTGCGCCGCCAGCACCCGGGCCGCGTGCCCGATCGCCTCGCCCCCACGACCGGCCTGCACCAGCAGCTCGGCGAGGTGCAGCCGCAGCGGCAGGTCGTCGGGCCGGGCATCCACCGCGGCGGACAGGCTGTCGATGAGAGGCGACTCGCTCATGAAAGCCGATTATGCCCGCGCCGGCCGTCAACTCCCGGAAAGCCCGCCCGCGTCAGCAAACCGGCCACCACACCCAGCGACAAGGTCACCGCACCCACCGGGGTGCGGCGGCTCCCGATCGGTGACGGCACCACACCACAGCGGCGAAGTCACCGCACGACGGTGGTGAAGAAGCGGCGCACGTCCGTGACGAACAGGTCGGGCACCTCGAGGGCGGCGAAGTGGCCGCCGCGCGGGAACTCGGTCCACTGCCGGATGTCGTAGCGGCGCTCGGCCAGCGGCCGGACCGCCTGGACGATGTCGTGCGGCAGGACCGCGACGGCCATCGGGACCGGGCAGGGCGACGGGCCCCGGCCGCTCTCCTTGACCAGCCGGGACGACGACGCCGCCGTACCGGTGAGCCAGTAGATTGTGGTGTCGGTGAGGATCGTGTCGTCGTCGATCGGGGTGGCCGGGTCGGACCACCGGGTGAACCAGTCGGCCAGCCACGCGAGCTGCCCGACCGGCGAGTCGGTCAGGGCGTAGCCGACCGTCTGCGGATGGGTGGCGTGGACGACCTGGTAGCCGGGGCGGTTGGCGGCGTAGGCGTTCGTCTTGTCGACCCGTTCCCGGTCTGAGCCGGACACTTCGGACGGATCTCCGGGCGTCGGCAGGTAGTTGACGTGGACGCCGACGACCGCGTCCGGCGCGGTGGCGGCGAGCGCGCGGGAGATGCCGGCGCCCCAATCGCCGCCCTGGGCGCCGTAGCGGTCGTAGCCGAGGCGCCGCATCAGCTCGGCGAACGCGCGCGCGACGCGCTCCTGACCCCAGCCGCGCTCCCCGGTCGCCCCGGCGAAGCCGAAGCCGGGGATGGACGGGATGACCAGGTGGAAGTCGCGCGAGAGCGGCTCGATGACCCGGCTGAACTCGATGAACGAGCCCGGCCAGCCGTGCGTGAGGATCAGCGGCAGCGCGTCGGCACGCTCGCAGCGAACGTGCACGAAGTGCATCCGCTGCCCGTCGATCACGGTGCTGAACTGGGGAAACCGGTTGAGCTCCCGTTCGGCCTCGGGCCAGTCGAAACGCTGCCAGCGCTCGACCAGGCGGTGCATGACGGAGGCGGAGATCCCGTAGTCGTCGTCGGGCCAGGAATCGGGCCAGCGGGTGCGGGCGAGACGGGCGAACAGGTCATCGAGGTCGGCCTGCGGGACGTCGATCCGGAAGGGCAAGATTTCGTTCATACGACTAACGTTAGTTCACCTAACGTTAGTTCACCTAACGTTAGTTCACCTAACGTTAGTCAGGCAAATGATATGGTTGTCGAGTGGATCTCACCCTGCCAAGCTGGCTGCTCACCCAGACCGCCGCGCACGCCGGCCGGCTCGTCGCCGGCGGGATGGCCGCGGCCGGCGCCCGCGGCTACCACTACCGGCTGCTGGTCACGCTCGTGGAGTCCGGGCCCGCCAGCCAGGCCGAGCTGGGCCGGCGCACCGGCATCCACCTGAGCGACATGGTCGCGACGATCAACGAGCTGACCACCCAGGGGTACGTCGAGCGCACCCCCGACCCGGCCGACCGCCGGCGCAACGTCATCACGATCACCCCCAGCGGCCGCGAGCGGATGCGGGAGTTGGCCACCCGGCTCGCCGCGATCCAGGAGGAGTTGCTGGCGCCGCTGTCCGACGACGAACGCGCCCAGCTCACCGGGCTACTGGGCAAGCTGTTGACCCACCACCGCGGGCAGCAAGGGGTTCCCCCGTTGCCGACGCCGTGACGGGCGAATCATGCTTATCGATGCCATTTCCATCGATCCGCTAGGACGGCTCATGCTTGCAAGACTGTTGACCGGCGTCCTCGTGGTGGCAGGTCTCGCGGTGCCGGGGGCCGCGGCCACCGCCGCGACCACCGCCGCCGCGACCACCGCCGCCGCGGCCGCCACCGACGCGACCCGGACGCCGGCCACCCCGGCGTACACCATCTCCCTGACCAGCGACGCCACCGGCGCGAGCTGGACCGGGCATGAGAGCGTGTCGTTCAGCAACCCCTCGGCCGTCCCGCTGACCGAGGTCTATCTGCGGCTCTGGGACAACTACCACGGCAGTTGCCCAGCCACGCCGATCACCGTCAGCAACGTCACCGGCGGCACCGCCGGGGCGCTTGAGGTCGCCTGCACGGCGCTGAAGGTCACGCTGCCGGCGGCGCTGCCCCAGGGCGGCACCGGCAGCATCGGCTTCGACCTGTCGATCGTGGTGCCGACCGGCGTGGACCGGTTCGGCCGCGACGGCAGCTACGCGTTCATCGGCAACGCGCTGCCTGTGCTCGCGGTTCGCGACAGCCTCGGCTGGCACCTCGACCCGTACACCAACAACGGCGAGTCCTTCTACGCCCTGGCCAGCGACTACGACGTCACGCTGGATCACCCGAGCACGGTGCTGGTGCCCGCGACGGGCACCTCGACCGACACCGCGGGCTCGGCCGGGCGCACGGTCACCCGGGCGGTGGGCAAGCAGGTCCGCGAGTTCGCCTGGGGTGCCGGGCCGTTCAAGAAGATCTCCGGTACGACGGCGGGCGGCGTCAAGGTCAACGTGTACTCGGTCAGCAGCATCACCACGGCCAGCGCGACCTCGATGCTGAACACGGCCACCGCCGCGCTGGACGCGCACTCCGGCCGATTCGGCGCCTACCCGTACGGCGAGGCCGATGTTGTGCTCGACAACGGCTTCTGGTTCGGTGGCATGGAGTACCCGGGCTTCGTGCTCGACCTGGTCAGCACCACGGCGTTGGCACATGAACTGGCGCATCAGTGGTTCTACGGCATCGTCGGCGACGACGAGTACACCACCCCGTGGCTGGACGAGGGTTTCACCGACTACGCCACCGACCTGTACTTCAACAAGGCCGGCACGGGTTGCGGCATCACCTGGCAGTCCACGGCCGAGAAGCTGACCAACTCGATGGCGTACTGGGACGCGCACTCCAGCCGCTACAGCACCGTCGTCTACGGCTACGGCAAGTGCACGCTGCACGACCTGCGCCGGCTGATCGGCGCGACGGCGATGACGAACCTGCTCAAGTCGTACGCCGCGGCCCACTGGTACGGGGTGTCGACGGTCGCCGACTTCAAGGCGGCCGCGCAGGCCGCCGCCGGCTCCACCGACCTGACGTCCTTCTGGACCACGCACCGCGTCGAAGGCTGACGGCCCTAAGCTAAACCGCTAGACGAGAAGGGTCGCCGGGAGATCCCGGCGGCCCTTCTCGGCAATGCGGACGATCAGCCCGGTCTGCGGTAGCCCGCGATCGGCATGCGATCGATCGGCGCCATCCGGACGAAGTCACCCGTGTGCGGTGCGTGCACTATCGTGTCGCCGCCGACATAGATACCCATGTGGTGGAGGCTGCCCGGATAGTAGAAGACCAGGTCACCCGGCTTCAGCTCGTCTCTGCTGACCGGAACACCTTCGTTCCACTGATCCCTCGTGTAATGCTCCAGAGACACACCGACGCTGGCCCACGCCACCTTTGTCAGGCCCGAGCAGTCGAAGGTGTTCGGACCGTCCGACCCGAAGACGTAGGGCTTGCCGATCAGGGAGCACGCCTTCTGCGCCGCCCGGCCGCCCTTGTCGTTCGTGTACGTCACGGGACACGGCCCTGTGCGCAGCGGACCATCGTCCGCGCCCGCGGCGCCATAAGCCTTGACCCGCAGTTTCTGCAGATCGTCGATCTTCTTCTGGATGTCCTTCTTCTGCTGCGCGAGCTGAGCGTCCCGCGCGGCCACCGACTGGGTGAGGATGTCGAGGTCGCGCTTGTCGCCGGCCAGCTTGTCGCGGAGTTTCGCGACGTCGGCGATGGACTCGCGCTGGTGGCGGGCCAGCTGATCGAGGTAGGTCAGCTTGTCGGTCAGGCCCGTGGCCGAGCCGCTCATCACCATCGCGTTCAGAGCGTTCGGCGCACCTTGCATGTACACCTCGCCCGCCATGTTGCCGACCTGCGACATGGCGAGATCCACCTGGAGCTGAAGGGGCGTCAGCCGGGCCGTGATGCTCTTCTGCTGGGCCCTGTTCTTCAACAACTGGTTGTGCACGTTGTTGTACTGCTCGATGATCGGTTCCAGTTCGTTCCACTGCTTGTCGATCTGGTCCTCGACGCTGGATGGGGACGGTGTTGCGTGCGCGACGGACGGGCCCGTAAGAACGATGCCCACCGCGGCGACGGCGCAGAGCAGGCTGCGCAGAATTGCGACGCGGCGCGCCTCAATCCGTTTCACGTAGGTGCGTTGTCCTTTCTTCCCTCGGGCCGCCGACCGGGTTAGCTGACGGGTTCGGGCGGGAAGAGCGCCCGGCCGCGAGGTTCCACGGCTTCACCCCAGGGGAGTGGATCCCCGGCTCGTTAGAGCACGATTAGGCGGTGGCCCGGAAGATCGCCCGGATGGACGATGGGGGACTGCCGAGCCGGGACGAGACTACTCCGGATCATCCGCGAACCTGAAGCGGGCGGTAAGGGAAAACTGACCGCATATCGGCACTGACACAGGGTAATTAAGGGCAAATTAAAGCGGCCAAGCGCGCAACGCCTGATCCAGCCACGGCACCACCAGGATCACTGTGGGTAGTACTAGCAGGCCAACGGCCAGAGTGACCACGAGCATAGTCAATGCGACGGAGCGGTGATCCGTCCCACCCAGCCGATCAAGGCGCCGGCGCCGGTCCTCGGCGGTGCCCTCGGCCGCGTCGCTCAACCGCTCCAGCGCGGCCCGCAGCGGCTCGGGCCTACTGCCGCGCCGCGCGGCGTCGTCGGCCACCATCTCCAACAGCAGATGTACGGCGTCCAGCGGCGCCCGGCTGCGCAGCGGCCCCGGCACGGCCCGGTAGAACGCGGTGAACGACTCCATCACCAGGTCGTGCCGATGCCGCAAATGTGCCTGCTCGTGCCGCAGCACCGCGTCGACCTGCGCCTCGTCGAGCAGCCGCAGCGCGCCGTCGCTGAGCACCACCCGCGGCGAGCGCCCCGGCACGCAGTAGGCCAGCGGCACGGCGCCGTCGAGGACCCGCAGGCCCTCGACGTCGAGCTGTTGATGCCGTTCGGCCCGGTCGAGCAGGTCGGCCAGCATCCGGTGCCGCTCGCGCCGGGCCCGGGACCGGACGCTGACCCCGATCAGCGCGACGAGCAGCCGGATCACGATGACGGCCGCGACCGCGAGCGCCCCGATCAGGGCGGCCGCGGCGACCGGCCGGCCGGAACCGGCGGCCCGGACCAACTCCTCGGGCGCGGCGAGCACGACGCCGAGGGCCGAGAGCACGGCCGCGAGGGTGATCGCCTGCCAGGCCACGACGGCGGCGGCCGGCGCCCGGTCGGGCCAGCGCGCGCCGGCGAGCGCGCCCGGCACGACAAGCGAGAGGGTCAGCCCGAGCACGCCGAGGAGCAGGGCGGTCAAGGGCGCTTCTTCGCCGCTTCGATGGCCG
>Ga0307512_10008467_pt1 | contig 10023 bp, 8 predicted proteins | sample 14_EM_MG_FD_200267 | JGI IMG/M metagenome (GOLD analysis project Ga0307512, IMG submission 200267) | Populus trichocarpa ectomycorrhiza microbial communities from riparian zone in the Pacific Northwest, United States - 14_EM | ecosystem: Host-associated > Plants > Roots > Unclassified | place... | reverse complement strand
CATAGCCATTTACTGGTACAATGATCATTAAGAATTTAGGAGATAAATCCTTTTTTTTTTTCCTTTTTTAATCGTTATCATCCCTACCCCTATCGCTATTGCTATCATATCATCATCATCATCATCATCATCATCATCGTCATCAGAGGCCTCTTACTGGGTACCACATATGCAAGTTGCTAGACACGCAGACAAGGTTCATGAGGAAACTGCAACCTCGAACTCTAGTGATTATAAGGTGGTTCCCCTACTGGCAGGGCTTGTAGGGTTCTTGTTCTGTTCCTTCTTTTTGCTTGTGTAAAAGATGAAAGAAAAGTGAGAGGCATCCTTGACCAGACAACTCATTCATGGCGAGTCTAAACTAAATATTAATCTTTTCTGTACAAAATCATTGTATTTTACACATGTAAGCAAGCCCATCCTTTGATTAATTATCAAGGACTTTCTTCTTTTCGGTTAGAAAGTGCTTTTGCAAATATTTATTAATTAACATTTGCGGTTAGAAAGCGCTACTATACTACCAAACTAGCTCTATCACGGACAAAAATGCAACCTGCTATGCAGCCTAGCCATACATGCTATGCAGCCTAGCCTAGCCTAGCCTAGGGTTTCATGAAATGATGAGTACTTGATTAATATCAAACCATAATCAAGCAGCTGAATATGATATGTATCACATCATGGTTTACATAGTTCATCATAGACAACGCACAGCAAGAATTGAGCATCTTAAATTAATCACACAAGCTGTGTAGGATCTCATGAAATGATAATCATGGATATTTCACAATGAATCAGAGTCTGATTTAAGGCAGACAAGAGTTGCAATGTAATTTAACAAAATTGTCCGATTTGACTTGTAATTTAAATAACAAGGGACTAATTTTGATTTTTTTTCCCCTTCAAACCAGCACTTTTTCAAGAACATAATTGAAAAATATCACAATTTTCAGAAAAGTAACAGTCTTAATGGATTGCACTATTCAAAATAACGCATTATTCCTAGCAAAGCAACCTTAAATTTTGTTTTTTTTTTGTAAACAATCCAAACAAAAGTTTTAGAAAAAACGAAGGTAAGAAAAAGTATCATACAAACCTTACAATGTTTGTTCATACAAATAATCCAAACTAAAGAAGAACAGGGAGAAGCACATCAATGGTGGCCTATTGTCTCTATAACTTTGAACTTATACTCCATGGTATTGTTTGCGCAATAAGTAAAAGAAGAGAGTTGTGGTGGAGAAAATTAAGAAATTAGACATGGCACCTCACTAGAGATTTTAACGGGGGAGGAGGAGCATAAAAATGGCAAGTTGGGCCACGGACGAGTGGAAAATCGAGAGAGATAGTGATTTGATAGTTAAAAAAAAAGCTTGTTACCGGGTTACGGATTATAGCAGTAGCGATTAAATATGTGCAATGATGAAAATTAGAAATAATTTTATTTTGCAGCATAAAAGGCCATGGGAAGAGTTGATGAAGATCATAAGCAATATCTCGTTACCAAGATAGTAATTGCCATGGGAAGAGTTCAAGAAAGAAAAGACGAATTACACACTTTTGAATTAAAGCCAAGTAAAAAACGTAATTAAAATCTAAAATTAACTGTAAAAATAATTAAAATAACTAAAATAATACATTGATTTTTTTGAATCTCAGCTAGTTACAGTGAGCCAACACCATATAGAATTAAACCTGTAAAATTATCAGATAAAGAAGGGCCAAAACCAAACCCTAGCATATTGTTATTAGAACAAGGCATCATAGCAGGACAGCTGTGTTGGGCTTAGTGGACCAATTCTAATGCCAGCGCGCGCGCGCGCACACACTCCATTGCTTATCCTGTTCAAACACTCTCGCAGGAAACTCATGATAGCAGATGGTATAAACCAATCAAACAATAAATTCTCAATGCCTTGGAAAAGAAAATCCGGCAACACATTGATGCTCTTTGTCGAAACATTGAGGAGGAGAGGCCAACCTTTACTTAATTGTCAATACAAATCCTTTTTAAACACCTAATAATACCTCTCCAATATAGTCCACCAGAGAAGTGGCATGCGTTTAGGATAACTTTAGTTTTTGAGAAGCTTAGTGTGTGATCCCACTCTTTCACCAGTAATGAATCACTAACCTGTAGGGATTTCCCTCTACCACTTTGCTAGATCACGTACTGAGACACTCGACTCAATATGTGATCATTCATGCTCTCTTTTTAAGAGATTATCAATGGATTGACTATTAGTGGGATTCACAGTTCAAACGAGAGCCCTTTTCCCCTTTCCCCTTTCCCCTGCAAGACCAAAGGAAATATGGATAAAATCTTCTAGTTCACATTCTAAGGAAATAGGGCCAATCCTACCCTCAAAGTTGCATGCACAAATTAAGATCAAAACTTCATCTGAGGCATTCTTACCTCTCCGCCTAATGGTCCATGGGCAGCCATTGCTTCAAACTGGTTCACAATAACTTGTCCCTGCAGCAATTTAAGTCGTTAGCCAAGTGAAACCAGAATGAGAGGCCATATAAATGCAACACTTTCAAGACTGGAGGCATATTATACCAGTTCTAAGAAAGGATACAGGGATTCTGCATTTTTTAGTCACTTGTTTGGGTATTAGAATTTGCCAACACCTTTAGCATCAACCAAAGTCCAATGAGCAGGATTTTCCACTAATCCGATAACCCTCCTGTCAGTCAGCAGAGAAAGCATTTTGAGACATAAAGATAATAGATATCGTGAAAACCAACGCTTCAACCTTGAATACTATTTGAGATATGTGATGAACTTGCAAACAGATTCTTTTCTTGTGTCATGTGTTTATTCCAACTTTCAGGAGAACAGAGAGTTGTTAGAAAATCAATTAAAAATGTCAAAACTAAATTGAGCTTTCTTACGTTTAGTTTGTCTGATAGTCTGAAAAATCTTTTCTAATTTTCAGAAAAATTGCCTCTGTGAAATTTGGACTTGTCATAAATGGAGTTTGCAGATGGGACAAAACAATCATATTTAGCTTGTGGTAGGAGAGTTTAAATAAGCCTTAATTGATAATTATTTAACTGGTTTATGGTCTGACAACGGTTGGCTTCAAGTCCCTTTTTCTGTGTTCTTAAACTTGCTTGACTCTGCCATATTGTCTGCCTACAGTTTTTGCTTGTGTTCTTTTGCATATTTGGAACATGTCCTGACACTACACCTTATCATTTTTAAACATTCGAAGAAACCTATAATTCATTTTTTTTGACATATAAAGTCAAAACAAAAAATATAAGTAGGTTACCAGCTAACAGCCGTAACGTTTTAACATGCATGAACAAATAGTTAATGATAAATCATCATTTAACCATTCTCTTGCCATGATACCATGAGTTCAAACTGCACAGTTTAAAACGCAGTAATACTAACAGCACAAGTGAGGGATCAAAGATAAAATCATCACAAAACTATTGTTGCATGCCAGATCTTAACATCACCGGCCTTAGGCACCAGATGTAATAAACATAATCATTCTGATTCTGCCTTGGAAGACTAATATTTCCCTGCCACAAGCAAATTAGGTCAGGAGCTACCACTTGGTGGAATCTAAAATACCATTGTTAGTTTCGGTAGTGATAGTTCTGGATAAACCTTAGTTAGAGACAAAGTAGTTGTAGCTCTAGCTTAGAGTAATGAGTCGGTAAATATGTGGTTAATAAGTGGAAGTTCAGCTGTGCAAGTAATTGATGCGTACTGTGTACTATGTCGTGTAAAAGGGCTCAGAAATAGCCGAGCAATTGTAACTAAGCCAAAAAATTTAAGGCTTTCTACTATGTAACCTTGCATGCTACCTTCTCTGCAATAAAAATCCTTCCCTTCAATAGTCCAAGGCCTATAATGTTTCTTTCAACTCTGACACTATAACCATTTCTATAATCAATTCATTTCCACGCCTAAAATATCAAACTTTGCACACTTAAACCCCCCAAAACTAAAACCTCAACTAAACCTAAAAATCTAACAAGGGGTTCCCTCTGGAAGAACTCCATGTATCGATGATCCATGAGATGTTTTTCTACTACTATATTTATATTTGACATATAATGTATTTTCTAACAGAAGTAACTAGATAACTGTTCTATCCCTAGCCTAAAAAATAAGGAACACGAAAAACTATGGAGAAAGAATGGTAAGAAGTATTGTCATGCACGTGAAACTGATGTAATTGATATGAAACAAGGATGGCAAAAGTCCTCAATCGATATCTGCTAGCAGTTTGATATTAACCAGGCATGCAAGATATCTTAATGAAACCCATGTGATAGCCAATGTCATCTTTCGACAACGCATCAACTAGTTGTTTGGATACTGTTACGTGTCTAAAAAATTTCACAACATGGTATGGTAATGTGTAGAAAAAGAGAAGCCTGTACATAGCAAACAGAGCAACAAAAAGTTTAAGTGTGAAGTCTCTTGGTGCACTGAATTTGGATATCACAAATACAAAAGAACAGGGAAGCAAAAAATTCAAAAAGGAAATAAAAAACTAAATAAAATTATTGACGTGTATAATGTATATAACTAAAGGCAGAAAGAACCAAACAAATCTTTCACCAAGAGTTCATGCACGTACCAGTTAAATAGCTGCTTTCTGTCTTATAGAACACCTACTATGCAATCAAGGATGATGCTGCATGCTTCGGTAAACACGTCTTTAGTAAGAAACCACATAGTTTCCCAATGAAAGAGCCAGATAATAAATCTACAACAGAAAAAGTATAAACACCTGTAGTGTGATCCCAATATTTTGCTTAAATTGCAATTGGCACTCAATGCCTAGATTGGCAAACACGGTCTTCATAAACACAAACATGTATTAGTTTCCAACAACACAACTAAATCACAGTACTCAGACAAGGAACATGCAATCAATTTAACCCTTATTTCTATGGCTACATCAGTTCAAGCTTCTCCTTCTACGTTCACGGTTATGTCCATTGTCTGCTCCTGAAGCTCTAGGAACTTCAATCCTTCTCCTGGATGATGAAGAATTTGTTTCTACACTATTGTCCACTTCTGAAAGCCTAAAAACTAGATTTCTTCTTCTAGAAGATGAAGAAAGGGGCACACTAAAATTGCTTTCTATAGCAGTACCCGTTCTATGGCTTTCCAATTGAGAAACAGTGACAACATCATCAGGCCTGGAAGAAGAAGCAGACTGTGGCAATGTAGAATCAGCATCGGCAACAGTATCCGGGTTCTGGCTGTCAGGTTGAATAACAGCAGCAATGCTTGAAAATGAATCTCTATCAGCAGGACGTGAAGATTGTTGATGGTTTCTTCTCCCACGATGGCTGTGCAAAATTGCCCCAAGGTCCTCAAATAATCTTTCTGTAGATTCCATAGCAGATTCCATTGCAGAGTTCACTGCAGATGAAAAGGAGGATAGTGAAGCAGCTCCTTGAAACAGTAACCTAGAAACTTGAACAGAACGGTGGTGCTGGCTGCTGTCTGCCCCTATGGAAGGCAGTGCCTGAGAAGTACTGGTTCGATTTGCCAAGAAACTGATTCTGTCAGATTCAAGAGGAACACCATCAAGACCCTCTGACGGAGGTATCTCCCCCATTGCAATGAGCACATTGCCAATATACCGCATCCTTTCCTCAATGGAAGAAGAAAATGCACCGTGATTAATGAGTTGTTGCCTCACACTCTCAACTCTTTGTGCAGAGGGCCTAGGAGGAACCTTCAAGCCAGACTCCTTCAACTTGAGCTTCTTGTTATCATAACTGTTTCCATTGCCATAAATTGGAATAATGCTTGTATCTGTAACCTCTTCCACACAAACAGGGCATTCTTTCACATTCGAGTAAACATACGACAGCTGATAGAAGCACGGCCAACAAAACAGGTGTCCACAAGAAGTTAATATAGGATCTTGTGCCATATCAAGGCATATGTTACAATCAAATACACTCCTCCTGTCAGTTCTGGCCTTCTTACCATTCCCATTCCTGCCTAATGCTTTAGCTATCAAATAGGTACTCTTTCTTTTGCCAAATTTATTCATCTCATCTCTCCTTTCTTCAGTAGCAACACTAGCCTCCCCAATAAGCAGCCCACCATCACTGCGAACATTAACAGTAGCTGGTTCCACAGAAACATTCACTGTTTGAGGGGTAAAGTGACTTTGTCTCCATCTCTGTCGTTGTCTAGCCCTGAAAGTAACTGCTTCAAGCTGCCTGAGGCGTTCTTCTATATGACCATGGGTGTTTTCTAATTCATCTCGTATGGATGCTAGTCCCAACAGCGAGTCATTGGAAGGGTATAAAGGCTCTTGGTTCAAATCAAGATCCATTATTTCTAGCAAAAAACTTACACCACTCTGATTCAAAAATCTTTCTACAACAAAAACCAAAATCTCAATATACCCTACCCTGCAAAGAATAATAAAAACACAATCTTTAACTCACCCAGAAACTGAAATTTCCCATTATCTTAAACTCCCTAAAAACAAAAATTAATTGAGACAATTGTCACTCTCTAAATAAGTAAATAAGAGGGGAAAAAAAATCTAAACTTTACTAAACTAAACCCTCCCTGCATACCCAAAAAAGAAATTCAAAATCAGCTTAAAAAAAAAAAAACAATTAAAATCCAAACCAAATCGAACTCCCACCAAAATGAAAAAAAATCCAAAACCAGCTCAATCATTGATTTAGTCGCTAAAAAACAAAACCCAGAAACTGAAAGTTCTCCCCTCTATATTTTTAATCTTTTTTTTCAAGCAAACAGAAAAAAAAAACCCCCCATTAATCTTTTGAGGCCCAAGAATGTAAATAAGACCAAGATTGTAAGCAAAAACACAATCAAACAATAACAACAATAATAATCAAGAAATTGAAAAAGAAAAGAAAAGAATAGGATAAGCACCTGTATGGAGCAGATGAACAGCTCAGGTCTTCTTCAAGATCAAAGATTTATCCATAAAATCATTTTATAGCAATCAATAAAAGTTAAAGCAAGAGGTGGTAGTTGTTTGAGGGATTGATTGACAGGTGCTTGGTTTCTTGCATGTTCAAGGCCAGCTGGGTATAAAGTGCTGTCGTTTTGAGCACTGACTTTGATGTCCCTGAGGATTTGTGATTGGAGTTGTGGCACCAAAGCTACCAGGTCAAGAAACTTTGGTCCTGTTATATTCTTTTGCGAGCTAATGATATTTTTGGTGGTTTCTGCTTTGTTTAAATCTCCATTTTAGTCCATATACTCTTAATTGCCTTCTATTTTTGTCCATGGTCTTTGAGAAAAATCAATCATGTGCCCATGGTATTGTATTTGTTTTTATTATTCGGACAGCTTACACGCCTCTCAACTAATTCCACGAGTCTCTCAACTAATTCCACGAGTCCTGAAGATAACAATCATATAAATTTCAAGTAGCCATAAAGTTTGTACCTATAGTATTGTATTTTTAAATAATCTATATGAAGTAAGAAATAATTTGATTGATTAAATTCGAATGCATATAAATTAAATAATTTTGATATGTTATATTTTTTTTTGTCGATTATATAATTTGTCTATATTTATATATAAAACTTTAGAACACAATGAAATGTCTTAAATCACAATTTTCTTCTCAGAAATCAGCATCAACTACAACAGATTATTCATGGGGATAGTGAGTTGATCTTGATGGCTAGTAGCTTCCTTTAACGCAAATCTTATTCCCAAGTACTGATGATGATCATCATAATACAACAATTAGAATTTAAGGGTGCCTTTTCTTTTCCTTCCCAAGGATTCTGTTTTTCTCTTGCAAGAAAAAAATAATCCTGGAACCACAGATTATTAAAGCATAGAGAAACAGACGTTGTCAATACACATGAAAAATCTGAATAGATAGCTAAAAACTGGAACCACCTCCAAGGTCCATTCCACCTCCAAATCCTCCAATATCAACTCCACTTAATGATGATGATAAATCCCCACCACCCCCACCAAAGGTGCCTCCAAGATTAATACCTCCGCCACTATTATTTCTGCCACCAGTACCAAGACCACCGATGCCAATACCAAGTAGTGCTGGCAACAATATAGAGCCTAGCTGGTTCAATGAAGAATTCGCCTGCCCCCTTGGTCTCCCATAAGACATAGGCATATTTGATCCAAAAACATTTGAGGTAGCAGCTTTTGGCACATAATTGTTAGGTGCAAGGTTTTGCATGACAGGACCTGTTGCCAGTGGAGTTCCAACGGCCTGATACTGAGGAATACCTGATGCTGGTGCTGTTGATTGGTAGTATTGGGCTTGAGCTTGAGCTGGATTTGGCTGTGATACGGCACAATCCAAGTGAGCATCAAATCCACAGAGGTTGCACCTATAGAGCCATTGCTTGGAACCAAAGTTGTGGCACATGTCACAAGAAAAGCTCATGTTAGGGTAAGGAGCAAAGGGTGTAAGATTCAACTGGTGATGATGAGACTGGTGGGTGAGCACCAAGGGCATTGCCGCACATGTGGTATGGATATAAATGTTGCAAGTTCCACAATGGTAAGAGAAACCATTTCCTTGCTTCCCACACGCATCACAGTTGAATAAGTCTCCAGGATACATGGGGGTTGAGAGGAGAGACAGAACATGGTTTTGGTGATATGGATGAGTGATCTGTTGAGGCATTTGGGAACAAGAAACATGAAGAAAGTAGTTGCACTGTGTGCAAGCGTAGATCCATCCCGAGATCTTGAGCTTGCAACCTGAACATGAAGCTAGGCAAAGCGTCTGTTGGGGCTGGTAATTGGAGAGCTGTAATGGGTGTGGATGGCTGAAATGCTGAATTGCAGCTTCAGTTTGGGCAGGTAGCCTCCCCATGAACCTCAGATTTTCTCTCTTCTCTCAACTTGTTTTTAGTGGTAAATCAAACTCTTCTGCTCAAATTCGCATGATATCGATCGACACACGGTGCTACCGTAGACTCTGCTATCAAGCAAAGTCAACTAAAGATGCGGTAGAGTTTCCAGGTCAAGTTGCTTTTGTTTAACATGTTTTGATAACCATAAGAGCACTAAGGGATTTGAAAACTAAAACTCTGAGCTGGATGGAACAAAGTAGCTGGTTGGTGGCAGGCCATGACAAATTCGTATGGAACCTAACAAGTGGTTCACAGGCAATTTTTACTAAGCTGCAAGGAAAAAGGTTGGGGAAATTGCTGAACCTACTATTTACAGTGACAGGCTAATGATGAGGCTAAGGCTCAAGTGCTGACATTAAAAGAGAGGTTAATTGACAGTATAATGAATTGATTCTTCAACCTTGCTTTCTTTCTACTTTCTCAGCACTGCCTACACCAGAAACCACTCTTAGCACATAGAAAGCAGTAAGACCTTATAACTATCGAAGAGATTCAACTTTCTGGCAACGCCACTTTGGAATAATGAACCTTCAGAGAAGCAACTAGGTCCGTTCTCACCAAATCTTGTTCACTGTTCAGTTAGCCGCACTCGTTGAACAAATATTATGCTTCTATTATACAACCAATTTAACTATCAAATTGTATATTATTATTGACCTTGACTTTTCCTTATCTTGAGGATGTAATAGAGTACGGAATGAGGAGATACATATCCTGATATCCCAATATAAAATTCTAGTTGACTTTGGGGTTAAGAGAATCCTGCTTATATGCGACCTTGCCTGCCAAATTCTAGCAGTAGAATTTACTTGAGTAAATACTCTAAGATGGAGGAGATGCAGAAGTTGAGAGCAGAATTACCAACGTTTTTCGCTAAAGACACTTGTTGGAATCCTTGTGAGAGGCCAATATGATCATAGGAACGACTTCATGGTTGTCTATCATGTAAGCTTGCAAGCATGCATTCTCCTTCTCACAATCCATGAGAATTTTTAACCTGATGATTTTTAATTTAATTTTATGGGAGTTAAAATATAAAATTAAAAGATCATAAATTTATTTTGATAAAAAATATAGTTTATTAACTTGCATGAAAACTAGAAACTATAATGTACTTTTGTTATTTTATCCTTA
>Ga0307512_10008466_pt1 | contig 10023 bp, 16 predicted proteins | sample 14_EM_MG_FD_200267 | JGI IMG/M metagenome (GOLD analysis project Ga0307512, IMG submission 200267) | Populus trichocarpa ectomycorrhiza microbial communities from riparian zone in the Pacific Northwest, United States - 14_EM | ecosystem: Host-associated > Plants > Roots > Unclassified | place... | reverse complement strand
TGGGAAAAAAAAATGGGGGGTGTCTATTGAGGAGGCGAGGTCATTCGTTCTTAATGACGCAGCCAGGCTTGACGTATCCCAGGGCAGGACACCCTTGGACATGTTGCCTTGTGAGGCGCAGAATGTGCAGCCATCGGTCTTGGCTGGTACACAGAAGGAGGATGCCTCGAACAACCAGTTAGCGGTAGGGCTGTGCTGAGGCCAGGGCTGGTGGCTTGCTCGGTGAATGGTGCTGTGGTGGGATGCTGTCGTTGTTGGTCAGGAGGAGTTCGATATGAAAAGGGTGGGAGAGGAAGGAGCGGAGAGCGTACCGGTGTTGAGCGATATGTGAGGTAAAAAGCAGAAAATGAGTGGTCCTGTCATCAATACACGCGAGGGGTTAGAAAAGATTGAGAGAAGTGGGTAATTACGGGGTTTGGATCGCAGCGCCAAAGAAGAACGTGGGATTTCCGTGAGTCAATCATAGAGTTGTGACGAAGGTTTGTATGGAATAGAAGTGTAGAGGGAAAGGGAAAACGCGGAGAAACAGGTGACACCGCGACAGACTGAGACCGCGGCAAGTGAAGGGCACTTTTTTGTTGATAATTTAACTTGTCTCCTCTTGTCTCCTTCCAGAGTGATAAAGGACATCCATCATCTTCTTGACTTTTTTTTTTCCGTCTCTTTTGATAATACAATAAATTTAACCAGCTCTGCGGCGCCTTTTCGTACAATTTGGATCTTCACCTCGCCTCGTGTCCTGGAGATCTCGTTGGTTTGGTCGAATTTCACCGAGCGCCTTTCGCGTGGCCTCAACGACTCGGATGATCTCCCATTCCGTTTTGTGTGCAATCACTCCTCATACGCCGCTAACGGCTCCCCTTTCTGATCTCGACCTGTTTCTCGTCGCCAAGATCATCACTGACAGAGACTATACCCACTTAGATCAGGTCATCCGAACATCAAACATGGCGAAAGCAATATACGCGAGACAACAAAAAAACACGAATACGCGAAGACAAATCGGACTACTAACATAACATCCCATACACCCTCGTGATGCACTGAATGTTTCGAACATCAGGGCGTGGTGGCTGGCAGCGGAAGAGTCGGTTCGTGGACATGATTGTCCACGGGGGTAGCAGTGGCTGAGGCAGCCGTGAGTGAATCATGCCTGGTCAACATCCACGAATGTATCAAGGCACATGCTTACAGCCCGCAGGACTGGACATCACTACGCTGGTAATGATTTCCGCGTTCAACGGTATCATATGTATCATAAGGCAGTTTGTTTGACTGTATTCTTGGTAGTCCACACCCCTCATTGTCGTTTTCTGATTTTCTATCTCTTTGTTTCATGTTTTAACCACTGTCTCCGGGTCCGCTTCATTTCACATCATCATGGCTACAGGCCCGCTTCTAATACCAAGGATACAAGACTTCATCGAGCGTATAAGAATGTTTGGCACGAGCACGGGAGGATCGATTCGCCGCTGCGTGCTCAGGATGAAACTGTGGATCAAACTAAACATATCTCAAGTGCCTTGTTCTTATCACCAATTACTTTCATGCGGAGGATATGTCACAATCAGGGAGTGCTGTATGACAGGTTGGGAATGAATTGAGAGAAAGGAAATGTCACGTCAGTGGGAAGAGTCAAAACGACGGTCTCGACAGACACGAGCCTGAGGAGCATTTCGCGTCGTCATGGGAGAAAGCCAGGAACACGCTATAACCAAACGGGCTACCGTATTACAGCAGTTTTCGTTCTACAGTATGCGCAGGATGAATGTGAGTACGGCATCGATGTGCGGGCCGAAGTGAGGACGAGCAGAATTGACCAGCTCGGAAATCAGCAAACCAAATCCCGATGGAAATGGCTGGCGATGGGGATCAGGAACCTCTTCGCGTCAACAGGTGAATATGTGAATATCAATCGTCCATAATTTATTTGGCGTTTTGCAGCATTCATTTCCGGGAATGTGATGCACCCACTTCGTGACCTTTCTAACATATAAAAGTAAAACCACTCTTGCCATGGGGGACATACCATTGTTATATCCTTATTCTATTAAGTAAAAAGTATCTGATACATATATTGTATACAAAACAAGGGAACGTGGGGGTGAGCGTGTTCGCTGCCAGAGACGACGAGCTCATTGTGCGAGATGATGAACTTGTGCCGCCAGAGGCTGTAGAGGGGGACCACATGGATATGGATGGGCACGGGGTTGTGGAATTTGTGTCGTCGGACGCTGCCGAGAGGGAGATCACATGGATGGGCACAGGGTTGTGGTCCCGCGACGCCGACGCGACATGCTCCGGCAGCGTGTGCCAAGATATTTTGTATTCAATTTGAGCTTCTTGCCGAAGTCCGGTTCGATCAATTCAATTGGGGTCCGGTTCGCACCGCGGCAACTCAGAGTAACAAACAAATATCCTCTACTTAAATCTATCCCCCCGGGAATCCTGTGGTACACCGAGCACAGAAAAAGTAGCGTGCAAGGCAACAACAATCACGAACAACTGACGAAACAATTGGGCTGCTAGCATGATATCATAAAATCCAACACCATGGGGTTAGCAGTAACCGAGTGAAAGGTGGTCAGTGAACATCCAGAGATGTATCAGGACACATGCTTACCATCCACAGGACTAGGCACCATTCTCCCCGCCATTAATTAGTTGTTGGTCAGCTTGCAGCTGAGACACAGTCATTGACGGGGTGATGGACAATGAGAGTGGTACACATACCTCGAGGTCCGACTTTATGGATTCGATATGATAATACAAGTAAATAAGTTTATAGGTCAGGCCACCCATGGCGATGCGCAGTTGCCGGAATGTCCCACGGTTTTTGTTGCTTTCCATGCGCATCTTCGCAAACTGCATTGTCGACCTATGTCAAAGCATGAGATCATTGTGATGTTGGGAGAATTTAGTATATGAGGATCTTCATACTCGTCAAGTCGGGACTGGTATTTGCTCTGCGGTGGGACAGCCCCGATTCTCTCTGCGTGGCCGAGAAGTTGCTTTGTTTCGCCAAGGAGGTCATTGACAAATGGGGTGATGTTGCGGGGTAGCAGATAGCTTGCATACTGCACAGCACAAGCGCCTGCAGTAAGAGGGATGGCGCGACCGTACTTTAAAATTTTGTTAAGAGGCATGGTGGTGAGTGGGAAAAGCAATGACAGAGTTGGGGATTTGGTTTCGGGGAGAGGGCTGCCGGGGTTTATAACCCACCGCAATCGTTTCCATTTCCAAAAAGAGACTGAGTGGCGCAGGGTCGAACCGGTATCGGCGTGGTCTCATGCGACAAAAAAACGAGGCGGTTTTGAAAAGGACCCTCTAATCCATCCGAGGGACCAAAGGGAGGGAGCGGAATCAGAACATATGACCAGGCGCGGGGCTTCGGGCGCCTAACCATATATGGGGATGGTGTTTCCATATATGTATGATAAGCCTTTGATCTGATCTTTGAAAGAGGGTTTGAACACACATTGTTACGGTGTCTAGAGGAACCCATTTGGTGCTGCTGTGGTTGATTGGCTGTGCACCCATACAGTATTCCAAAAGTCTCGCGTCCCTGAGATCACGATATGAAACAGTCTTGATGAGAACCGCAACCGATTTCGTGGCAACCCAAAAGTAGGGGAGAAAGCAGAAATGGGTCGAGAATCCGGGACTTTGGGGTTGTTTGGGGACCGGGCTCTGTGTTATCGAGTTATCTTCTGTGCGTCATCACAAAAAGAGTATTTGACTTCTGCCACCTGAGGCCTGAGGTTCGAATCGAGTGGTGTGAATCTGCCGTCTTTTGGTGGTGAGAACGTCACCGGGGGAACGGAACGGAATAGGTAGGCGCTCCGATCTCGCTTAGATGAGCGTCGATCGCATAAGGTTCATCATGCATCATATCATCGGCGTGCTTCGCGATTGAGTTCCAGGACGGTACGAGATTGCGCGTCGTCCACGATTTGCGATTTTGATTTACATTATACTTGGCCTTCCATGCGTTCATGGCTCGTCCTGAACTGCGATCCATATCCAAGAATCGTGCATCATCGTGAGTACTATATCTGGTCGTACTCTCCTCCCAAGGCACCACAGAGCTTACGCTATTCTCCACTACATTCTGGGACACCCGGCCGGCGCAGCCTCGGCCGCAGCCGTGCGCGCCAGTGAATATGCATGCAACGCACTGGGCCCACTCAGGGAATGGCGAATGACGCTCTGGTCTTTTTGGCTGTCCATGTCCTTTCTTCCCCATCCCTTTCTCTGAACTCGTCAAACTGACGTGTCACTTTGAGGTTTCAGGTTTGTTTTATGTGACATGAATCTGGCATACCAACAACCAGTCAAGTACAACCTCGCCGGGGCGTGCGGAATGCTCAAGCGTGTCTACACCGCCAAGCGTCTCCAGCCGCCGACGTCGCTCGGCGCCGTGTTCTGGACGTACAGGACGATGTGGGCATCCGCACGCACGCTCGGCTATTGGCGTGAGGTCGTGTGGGGCGGGAAGTAGGCTCATCTTGACGTGTGCCCTCTCGAAGCTTATGGCATTTTTAAAGGGCATATCGTTATCCTTATACCAGGTTTTTCTCTCTGTCTCCAGGATTCCGAGTGGCCAGGTGAAGATTCCCAGGGACGGTACCCTTCAAGGGAGCAAGCCTCCCCTGGTGTCTGGTCCACTCGTGGCGGCCCCTCAAGTTTGCGCCTGCTCTGACGTAGCGCCTCGCGCCCACCCCTGCGATAGCCCTCGTTCGGGCTCCCTTGCGGCGGCATGTCGACTTCACGCTCGCCCTGTCGTGGCAGCACCTCTCGTTTTCGCCAGCCCTTTGGTGGCAGCGCATCGAGCTCCCGCTCGCGGCGGCGTCTCGACTTCATGCCCGGCCTCGCCTTGTGGTGGCGTCTTGCACCTGCAGTAAACGTTGGGACAGCCATAACAGACTGTAGTGTCCGTGCGAAGTGGAGACTAGTGGGAAATTTTGGGGGGACGTCTATTGGAGGTACGAGGTTGTTCGTTCTTAATAATGTCGCAGCCAGTATTAATGGACCACAGCGCGGCAGGACACCCTTGGACTATGTTGCGTTGTAAGGCGCAGAATGTGGAGCCATCGAACTTGGTTGGTACGCAGAAGAAGGACTGGGTGTTTCCGCCAGAGGTCACTTTGACGCACGATTGCTACTAGATCAGCATTTGATGGAGAGATATGCGAGGAAAGGCGAAATTGTCAGTATTCCACAAGCAGGGCTTTGTAGTCGTATGGACAGTACATATTGGCTCCATGAACGTCAACGTCGGCGTGCCGTCCATGACAGAGTGCTCGCCCATGAGCCCCGCACGTCCGCTGTCGAACACGATCAGTTGGATGGGCTTACCCACCCAGCGATCGCGGAGGCCATCGGGCGCGCGGTGTCATGGGAAGCGCGAGGAGGTCAAAACGTCGCCTGGGGTTGCCGGATCTCAACAGAGCATGAATGCGGCTGAGTGAATCGTGCCGAGGAGCGCCGCCTTTGATGGCGAGAGGGAACGCAAGTGGACGTAGTCAGACGCCCAGAGGTCCCTGTTTGCCACAGTCAGCGCGCCAACGGCTGGCAATTTGGTTGTCGATGATTTGAGAATCTGCTCGATCTGGCTACACATCATGCTTAATTAGCCAGAGCAGAAAGTCCAAGAAGGCAATGGGCCTTACGCCTCGAGTTCGGCGGTGCTGAGGATGCAGCCATCCTCGGTTGCGTCAAGTCTCCGAAGGTGATAATTGCGCAACACAAGGATGTGGCCATCACCTCTTGTATCGCTTATTTTAGCACGTTCCAGTCAAGGCTGTCGGTTCCCGGCAACGGGCGCAGTCGAACGAACATCCACCCAGCCAGGAGTGATTAGATCAAAGGCAGGAACACCACGGTCAGGAACATACGTAAATGTGTCCATGCAGAGAGGCGTTCCTTTGGTAGCTTCAGTGAGGATCTCTCTACGCTTGAGAGCGCGGCAGAAGAGCATCGCAGCGCGGGGTCCCATCATGCTTTGTGCATTAGACCAGTCGGCGAAGTCATCCTCCGAGAAGCGTTGAAACGATCAATGAGACGTTTATGAGATAGTCGAACAGGAATACGACGTGTTTACCATAACCTGGTGTTGATGATACGTCAATTAGTCGCAGAATACTCCAGGAAGGGATGGGCACACCGTGTTCCTGTGAGATAGATAGGTGCCCTCGTGTCATCATTCCTATACCAGCGGCGCCTGTGCTGGGCGTGTGCTTCAAAGAAGCACTCAACCGCAGCTCAATTCCACTTGAAAATCCGTCGGTCTTGAGTTGTGCATCTGCCAGCCCGGCTTGGGGACACGCGACGGGAATAATGGATGGAACCAAGTAAAATCCTCTGAGCGAATATGAGACGAACTTCGACTTGCATCAATGTTTGTATGGTGTCGGCAGAAAACATATAAAAGACAGGCAAGTACTCACTAGTTCGTGATTCGCACTGGGTGACTAGTCGAGATGTTCAGCTCGTCGCTGGTGAAGAGCGAACGGTTAGGGTAGCAATCATGACAGGGTATCCTCGGAAGGGGTACTCAATCCAGCTCAATTAAGTCTGATCTGTTGGCTGATGCGGCAGCCCCATCGACGTCTGTGAGTGCAGGGCAACTTCTGCCTTTGAAGAACTAGTCGGATTCGTAGTATCGTGCATGCGTCTTTATGATATAGACGTGATGGGTGGGAGGATGATCATGGGGCAAGGTGTCAGGCCTTAAATTCATGAGTATGAGAATAGCAGATATGACAAACACGGACATGAGGGGATCTGCGAGATATTCGTAATGGCATGAGAATATAGCCCTGTGATTGCAATTATCGGCCGTACTGAGTCGAGGGTGCCGGTGGTCCAATGGCAAAGTGTAAGGATAACGCTCGACGGATGTCGTTAAGTGCGCAGCAGCGGTGATGTTGTTAGATAAGGTCAAACAGAGAGGACCCTGTCCAAGCTGAAGGCCGTGGAAAGATAGGTGTGGGTATTGTTCATTCGGTAAGCCAATGCGGTGGGACGGAAAGGAAGAGAGTGCGCGCCGTCAGTTCCGTACATGCAGTGCGGTGGCGGGCATGTGCATGACCATCGGAAGGGAGGACTGGCGTTGGTTTTTTTTTTCGGAGGGAAAGGTGTGGAAGTGGCGGAGGAGCGAATAGCCCACTGATGTCCAGCAATAAACAAGTGTGGAATCTTGTCGTTGTATGTGTGATGTGTAAGAAATCAGAGAATATGCAGAAAGGTGGGGGGGAATGGACGAGGATGGGACGTTCTGTGGTTAACTCAAAAGGGTATCATAGCGTCAAATACAAGAGGAATGAAAATTTTCTGTGAGTCAATCGGTGGAGAGTTCGGGGGAGGTGGTTTGTTTCTGTGGAGGGAAAGCAGCGAGGAGGGCCGAGCAAAACCAACGCGACGTGGAACGGCGGACAGCAAGCACGCATTTCGTTCTTGAAGAGAAGGGCTACTGTAACTTATCAAAGCGAGGCAATCCTCTAAGACCGAGCTTTGTATTATCGTAGAAATAGTACGATGGGTCACTGAAGGGCCACCGCAATCATGAGAGCTTTCTTCTCGTCGCTGAGACTATCCCAGACTAAATACTTCCTATTCAAATTTGGTCACTCACGGGCATACTGTCGTACATCAAACACATCAAAGGCAATATGTCCAAGGCAACAAAAAAAAACACAAATATGTGATGAAAAAAAAATGGGACTATTGGCATAACGTCCGTTCCCTCCCTGATACACCGATCGTGTCGAACACTCAAGGCGCAGTGGCTCAGGCTGGCAATGGAAGAGTCAGTCCGTTGACGCTGTTCACGGAGGTAACGGCGTCTGAGGGAACCATGAGTGAACCATGGTTAGTGAACATCCAAGAAACATGTACCAAGACTGCTTACCATCTGCAGGGCTGTGCACCGGTGTGCGAGCAACGTTTCCCATACTGTTGGCCCCGAGGTGTTCCCTGGGATTCTCTCTAGGTGGTCTATCCTTGGTTGGTGTTACGCTGCCGATGCCACTCAAAATATGACACCCCCTTCGACAGGGAGGCGAGGCCAGTTCATGGATCAGACCAGATAACGCATGCCAATAATGTCACAACCATCCATGGAAAATGGGGGAAAGGTGTGGTGGCACCACCAGCAGGCTCTGGGGACCATAGCTGCGAAGATTTGTCCAATTTATGTTACAGATACGGATCTTGCAGCCTTCGAGGGGCTTTCAGATGGTGAGGTTAGCTGTGGGAATGTGAGGTGGGGTTGACTGGAAGAGCTTGCCTTCGAGACGCCAGCTGAGGAGCTCATTCGTAAGCCTCAGAGCCTCCTCTCTGGTGGTGTACGTGCATGGCCGAGGCAGTGGAAAGGATCGGAGATGTCTGCTGGAGGGGTGAAGTCGTTCGTTCTTGACAACGGTACGGCCGATCTTGACGTGTCCTATGGCGGCAGGACACCCTTGGCCTGGGAAGGCTTGGAATGTATGGCCATCGGTCTTGGTATTGAGAGGGAGCTTGCCTCGAACGATAGGTTAATAGCAGGGCTGTGCCGAGCCTAGGGCTGGCACATGAGGAAGGCGGCTTTCTCGGTGGGTGGTGGTGTGGTCGGCTGCTGTCATCGTTGGGAAACATGAGCTTGGTGTGAAAGGGGTGGGAGAGAAAGGAGCGGACGGCGCACCTGCGTTGAGCAATATGTGGGGTAAAAAGCACGACTGGAGAGGTCTTGAGGTTGTCATGAATATATGCGAGAAATCAGAGAGTAGGCGGAACAACGAGAAAAAAAGGATAGAGACGGAGGTGTACGGGGGCTTACAGCGGGTCACAGGGAGTTTCAACGGAAAGTTCGTGGACGTATAACCCGTTCAAGTTGGTGGCTGACACGGCAGGCTGGTGGATGCTGGTGGTCAGAATCAGGCAAATTTCTCAAACCGAGCTTGGTATAAAAGACAAAAACTCTTGGACTGGTCACGAACACATTACGAAAGATATACGCAAAACGACAGAAAAATACGAATATGCAAAGACAAAATAGGACCAAAGCCGTAACATCTAATACACTGTTTTCATGATGCACTGATTATCTCGAACACTCAGGACGTAGGCGTAGTGACTGGCAGCGGAAGAATCAGCTCCGGCAGAAGATGAACCCGCTCTGGCAGCGGAAGTAGTGGTTCACGGGGGGTAGCAGTGTCTGAGGGAACCATGAGTAATCATGATTACCAAACAAGACACGCTTACCAGCCGCGGGTAAAACACCGGCGCTGTCACGGTCAATGATTTCAAGTTCAAGTTCCACGTTGTTCAGCCTTTGGTTGTCCATTTCCCTCTGAGACACCTCATCGACTGCATGATAAACAAGGGGAGTGTGAAACGGACCTGAAGCTGTGACTTGATGGCTTCAATTTGGTGAGAAAGGGAATCAAGTCTGCGAATCAGGCCGTGCCGGAGAGCGACATTCAGTTGGTTGAACATCCCCTCGGCATTATCACTTTCCTGGCGCATCTCTGCCAAATCGTTTGCTGACCTACGTAAGGGCATGAGATAGTGGGACAATCTGGTTTGTGAAGGCCGCCAAGTGAATATCTGCTTACCGGTCAAGTCGGTCTTTGTATTCGCTCTGCGGTGGGATAGCACCGACTTCCTCTGCACGACGGAGAAACTCTTGTGCTTCGTCCAGGCGTGTATCGAGACGTTGGACGACATTACGGGGTAGAAAGTCGATGAGATGTTCGCGACCATTGATCACGATTCCAAGAACGACGATGGTGAAACCAGTAATCTCAATAACTACGGTATACACTGGCATGGGTGCGATCGGTAGCAGTAGAATTAGGGAGAAGGGTTGAGGGCATCCCTGGTCCACCAGCTAGACCCTAAATATTGCAGCGTCCCTCAAGCCAGGAGGGCGGTACCTCCAATGGATCTTGACTCAATCCCTTATGCCAGTTGGGCCTTGAGTTGGGCGGCACCGGGCCGCCTTGATGAAAACCCGACAGCACAGCCAATTGACCGGCGCCA
>Ga0307512_10008465_pt1 | contig 10024 bp, 7 predicted proteins | sample 14_EM_MG_FD_200267 | JGI IMG/M metagenome (GOLD analysis project Ga0307512, IMG submission 200267) | Populus trichocarpa ectomycorrhiza microbial communities from riparian zone in the Pacific Northwest, United States - 14_EM | ecosystem: Host-associated > Plants > Roots > Unclassified | place... | reverse complement strand
CTAAGGAAACACGTCTGGAACGTGGAATACAGTTCTGGGACTGGATTGTAGGTACCCATCTCATTGATATGCTGTTTCATTTCCTAAATTCTACGTGATGTCATGTGCTCTCTAGGTGCGACGATTTCTCGTGCATTGGATGTTTTTGATTTTGAACCGCTGCCGCGCAACCGTATTGAGCGTCTTCTGCTGCTCCACACAGTCGAGTAGGCAAAGGCCAAACAACTATTCAATACTGCGAAACCGAACATTTTTACATGAACGAATTCTCCGGAGGATGTCGATAATCGATCATTGCACACAAGCCAGAGTAGAAATCTACTTGCGATCCGGTCTGTGCAGGGCTCGTCAAATTCCTCTTTTCTCAACAAGCCTTTTTGCCTCGCTCGATCGACCCGCCTGCGGGAAGAGACCGCCGTAGTCAAGCTAGATAGGAATAGATCGTAACCGATATGTTCCCAGAGGGAAGTTGTGTGCAGGCGCAGCCGGTATTATCGAGGGGCATTTTAGCCTCCTCAAGAGCATCAGTGGAAATGAGTGTCCCGAAAGTGACGATACCGAACAAATTTGTGTCCAGCTCTACTCGGAAGGCCGTACCTACGGGATCGGTCCACGGGCAAGGTGGGGGGTATAGTCAAAACCGTTGATTTAAGTGCATAGTGACAGCTCTTCGATAATCATACACCTCAAATGGAGGCCAGAGAGCCGTCACCCATTGTGAGCGAAAACCGTAGGCATCTAAGGGAGCTTTCCCGTACAGGTTCTTCGACGCCTTTTTGAACTGGTTGAATGTTTCTACTGGCGGAAGCGCATTCGCGGGTGTTGTTGCTCAGGCTACCATCGAGGTATCAACTAGCAGGTGAATCAGACCTCTGACCTGTTCTCGCAGGCGTATACTCACCAGTACTACGGTCATTCATTGATCTGATAGATATTGGGTGATCGGCCCGGATCTGCCCTGGGCGTTCTGATTCGGTGCAGCTTGAATTCTTCCCACGATCGCAACTCTGGGGGGTGCGTCGTTATCTTCTTAGTTTATTTGGTTTTAAAAGCCGGCAGCAGAGATCTGCGTTTGCCGCGTTATCTTTCTTCACACGAGACAATGGCTCTCATGGACTCCTAGGGAGCGAGATTGCCGCCAGCCGTCGTTCAATCAATGAGATGGCGCCTTGCTCTTCGGTAATCACGTACCTCGCTACATAAATGGAGGGCTACGATCTTCCGGATCTGTTTCCGCTAACCAAACTCTGTCGTTAGGATGTCGTTCTAGAGGAACCCGAGGGTGCTGTGATTCTCTAGAGGCTTGGGAAACCCCGGACGCGAGCCAGAGATGATCTGTGGATTGTCCATTTACCGATTCCAATTCCGCTCGGTGGTCGCCGGTCAGCGCTCAGCGCTCAGCCGCGGTCGAATTCGAAAAATCACTGTGATATCTGCTGACCTCAACCGCTTGGGCATCAACGACTGATAAACTACCCCTGGAAATTGGCCACAAGCCGTTCTGAGCACGCAGAAGGGTCATACCTCTGGGACCGGGAAAAATCGCCAGTGACGTACGGTGTTCACGGCATTCCAGCCGCATGTCTTGTGCTCTATGCCTGAGATCAATGCATGACCATTTCGCACAACCAGAGAACAAAAGTGGCGTCACCTTCGTGCTTCACCCTCGAATTTTATCCGTACTAGGCGTACGTACCCTAACTCTCTGGTGAAGCTGCAAAGCGTGGATTCGCTGATGAGTGTGGGTCGTCCAGGGACCGCGCTAGAGATGGGCGAACATCAAGTCCGCAAGAGAAGTACGAAGCTGTTCCCACGACAGGGATATACTAGTCCTCGGTGTCGCCGCGTTGACCGAACCCCGGTCACCCCAGCCGCTCAAAGGACACACCCTTTCACTGGGCGTCCACAAACAGGATAAGAAGAGTTCGAGACAGTATCGCAGAGCTCCGGGTATACTTTCAACGAGCTCTATTGCAAGTTATCTGATGAAAGGGATGAGAAGAGGGATATCTCAAACCCGGCCAATGAGAACGAAGAGTTCTTGAACGACGGAGAACACAGGCTTAGGGAGGTGGAGGTCGTTGGTAGGGGGTCCGGGCTCGGTCTGCCGGTCCGTTCGTCTTTACGTCTATGGTTCAGGGAACATTTCCGTATTCCACACAACTGGACACGAGGCGAAAATGGTCCAACTAACAAGAATCGTCGGTTGACCTCAAGGATGTGATAGACAACTGAGCGCACCCTTCGTTTCGCCCTACGCTTGCGGTGCATCAAGAGCAGCAAGGGGCGTTGCGCAGACGCATTCGAGGAGTGCTCCTAGACGACTGCCGAACCGGCGGGGTTCATGGGCGAATGAGAGAGGGACGCCTTTATCCCGTTAATTGATGGCGCGAGGCCGTACATTGACGCGGATAATCCACTTCCCCACCGAGCTGAAGTATTTGTTGTCCCCAAATTTAGATTCTTCGAGACGAGGGGATTGGCTATGCTCACGACTCTCATTCAGTGTTGTAGGGTAGAACTCCACCCCCCCAAACTCACAAGGGAATCGTCCGAACGACTCAAGGAAAGGGGCTCCCGAAGCAGAGGAATGCCGGCGACAACACGGGCGGATGTGTCAACGGATTTCTGATAAGATTTCCGTTCCGCTGAGAAGCCATTGTGCACCTCCCTCGTTTTCAAGAAGTGAAAGGAATGATGGGAACGGTGGCGTTGGGGACGTGGATGTTGTTTGAGGTCCTCTGGTTTTGGATTTTAGCTTCACGAAACCGGACATGCTGGGTTGTCGGGATGGTGCCTCTTCCTGTTCGGAACAACGGTTTCCCGAAGACGATCATAATGTACTGATGATTCGCTACGATTGCCCTGTCGTATGACCCCGAGGATGTGAGGTTTCCACGCAGGTCCCAGGTAAGAGATTGGGACCCACCAACGGAAACCGCTCCGGACACGGTTTACGCAAAGGCGCGTTCCAGAAACCGAGTTTTCTGACAGACGACGCGGTACGCGAGTAGCCCGAGCACTCTCGGCCGGTGATACCAATCGGCGGGAAGACGCAGTGGACACTGAATCCTGTAGACTAGAACGATCCTAGACGTCGGCACTGGGTGAAACCTGTAGCCGCGCGAGCCTTTGAGCAAGATTGCAAGCAGTCTCGACCAACAATAAGCCCTCTGAGTTCCGTGGCTTACGTTTTCGAATAGACCTCGCACCCGTGAGAAATCTTCAAGGTTGTTGTTCATACGAGCGCCAATTCAACGTCCGCCTTTGATCTCGAATTGACAAGCCGAAACCTGCGAGATAGGGGCCATACTGGGCTCAAAGGCGGCCACCTCAACACAAAACGTGCAACGCGTATAAATAAGCCATGGTTTCGCTCTGTCTCCACACGCCTCTTCCCTCTCCTCATCCCTCACGACTTAAAGAGAATGTCTGAATCCTACACCTTGCTGGAGTTCGGCAGCCAGCCATACCTCACGACGTTCCAAGATCTCTACGGAAGGCTCGCGTTCTCAATGTAAGCACACAGTCCCAGCTCCTGTTTCTACCGCGCTAGCGCGGTGGCGGTATCGGGTGCGGACGTCCAGATCTGACGTTGATCCCTGTCGCAGAAATGACGTGGAACAGAAACCCAATTTGCTCGTCCGCCTCATCCGAGAACCTCAATGGTCCCAACAACATCCAGAAATCATGGGGCCGGGTACCTCTTTCATGTACTTCGGACCTGGAAAGTCTTCTGGGTATCTGATTTATGGGAACGGTCCAAACCAACCCATGAACGGTTCGGTCCGGCAGAAGAAAGGGGTGGCAGGGTATGCATTCCTCTCATCATATCAGCTTAATCTGTTCATCTGAACACCGTCCCCTTTGTGCTTACAGTACGAGGTACTTCACCGCTCAGAACGGCAAGGAACTCAAGTGGAAAATCGCTGACGGTCGCATGGAGGTTCGTGCTTTTCGCCTCTCGGGGGGTTGTGATCACCCTATACTAACGCCACCTTCGCATCGCAGTGTTATAACGGGCGGAATATCATCGCGACTTACGAACCCGTCACTTCTGCTGACAAAAAAGCAATCGCCAAGTTGATCATCAAGCAACCCGGCCTTCCTATCTGCACGGAAATCGTCACTGCCCTCTTGCTAAACCGGATGGCGTTGGCCTTTGGGTGGCCAGACAACTCATAAATGCTTTGACATCGGATCGTATGACTTTTCTACGCCCTCCTGTTGTTCGCCGGAGCGACGCTCTCTGAACATCCACGAAACTGTAGCCAACATTCCATTCTCGTCCTTCGTCTTCGTTCACCCCCCCCTTACAAACTATACCTTACATTCTACCCCTTTATCCCCACTCTCGGGTGTATCATAATCATAACTTATGCCTCCACGTGATGCTCCTTCACCCATGGAATTATATGGGAAGTTTTAGTTTCGTTCACACATTCATCCCCCGGGTCCCTGGCGACAGGAGGCAACAATGGCTATAGAGAAACCGTAACTAGAAGCCTCGGCAAGACGCCTTTCATAAAGTATACGGTTCCACACGATTCTCATGATTTCAAGTCTTCCGTAAGACCCACCAACCTTTGCCACTCCGGCTCGTCCTCAAAGGTCTCCCGAGTCTTGCCCATGAAACTCCTGACGATACTCCGCGCCTGTGATCCCCACTTGTACCCCTCGACTTTGGGCCCAAAGTTCCGCAGGACGTCAACAATCTCCTCAACCTCCGTCACGGCAACCCTCCAGTTATCCACATCCGTCTCTCCTTTTTCCATAGACCCTCCGACGCTGAGTCGGTACGCATCCATGTACAACCGAATCGCTGACTCGTAATCGGCATGGAAGGTGTATAGCCGTGCTCTCGCCCGGTAAACCCTCGCCGTTGCAACTCTCGGGAGGATGGTGTTGTCCAGAAGCTCCGTGACCCTCTTCAAAAGCTCTTTGGGGCTCCACGATCTCTGCTCCTGAACCTCGGACGGCGGCTCCGTTTCGGCTTGGGCGACCGACCGAGTAGCTGCATCAACAAGTTTGTCCAGAACATCCTCGTCCACGGAAGAGGCTCCGTCTTTATCCACACGGCGTTCCACGATCCGGGCGAGGGCGCGGCATGCTTCGGTAAGTTCCCCGACATCCATCGAAACGACCATATAATTCATCCACATCCGCCAGTTGTCGTAACCGTGTTTGACCCCTTGTTTGAGAGCGCGCCAGGCGAGCATTCTGTGTGTGAACGGCACTGCCTGCCCTTCATGATCGCCCTGGAACGTAGCCAAATGGTCAGTAACGCTCCATACGGAGTAAGACAATGGACACGTACCTCACCCCCAGGCTGATCCTGGTCCATCTCAGCCATCCTCAGATATACACTCGCCAGGTTATTCCAACTCTCTGCATCTTCATCATCTATCGCCACACACCTGAAGAACGCCTGCCTCGCCTCTTCCCAATCCTCGATCTTCAAACACGCGCACCCGAGAACGAACCAGCTCCTACTAAAGAGTGGGTTGATCGCCACGGCTTTCTTCAGGCAATCCTTCGCCTCGGTGTAGTCGCCCCGAGCGAAGTGGTAACCGCCTAAGGAACGCACAGCACGCGCGGAGGTGTGATTCGAGATTTCCCAAGCGTGCGTGTAATGACGGACGGCGTTGTCAGGTTCCATGTCCCCGAGTAGACACCAGAGCTTGGCCTCTCGAACCACATCCAGTTTCGTAGTCCTCGAAGCCCTTCCCCGCGAAAGGACGACATCAGCTTCAGCTATTCGACCCTCCAAGAGGTCCTTCACAATCGCGACACCCTTATCTGGCCGCTCCATGGATTGCCAACACTGCACAACATGTTCCCACATCTCCAACTTCTCGAAAACCTCGAGCGCCGATTTGACGACTCCGATCGAAAGAAATCTGGTCGCGAGTTCCTTTTGCATCTCCCATTTACTTGGCAGAGAGATCCCATGAAAGCACTCCAATCGTTCCTGGACGGTTGAATCGGCGGTGGGCATTTGGTCAACGAGGGCCTGGAGCTGGAGGGTCGATCTCTCGACGGTCCGTGTCCGGTTCGACTCGAGCCGGGAGCGGAGTAGAAGAGCCATGGTGTGAACAGACCAGTTGAGTGGATGGGAGATCACCCGTGCGACGTAGGGGGACATCTGCTCGGCCGTAAGACCGTGTGAGGGAGAGGTATTTTTGACGTTTAAGCAGAGACCGAGAAGGATACATTGATCCAGAGGGTCAAGGGGAGGTTGGGAGTTCGGGTCGAGGTGGGATAGGGCGGATGATAAGGATGGTGTGGAGGAAGTGAATTCGGTTTTTTCGAGAAGGGTGTCATCATTAAGCGGTAATGTTTCCGGGATGGCGGATCCGCCTCCCGCTCCATCCTTTGGCGGCCCTGGTGTAGGAATAGCTTCCTCAGGCTTGCTTCCCTTCTCCCTTGCTCTGTCCCTCTCCTTAGGTGTTTTGCGACTCCGAGCCAAGAGAACGAGCTGCGTGACGTCGAACTGCTGAAACTTTGTCCTTTTCCCCGATGCACCAGTAAGCTCGTACTCAAGGCCATTCGCCTTGGCCGCTCGTACGAAATGCTCGGCTGCGGGCTTGTCATTTTGGAGGGTGTGGTGTAAAATTCCTTGCTCGAGTAGGATCCGTCCTTGGATTTCTCGCAAGTCCGGGGGGAATTCCGGATCTTTCAAAGCGTCCGCATCTGCGATGATCCTGACAAAAGGATAAGCGGATGCAGTCACGAGGAGCGGAAAGACGCGTACATGTCCCAGATGTCCTGAGGCAGCCCAACCGGCTCATCCAAAATCTGCTCCCGCAACAACCATGTCCTCAACCTCCACCAAACCACCGTCTTCGCGGTCCCAGAAACGCTCCACAGTGCTTCTGCGACAGCAAGGAAAATCGAGACCTGAGCGAGGTGGTACGCAGGTTCGCCTCCGTGAGCCAATTCCGTCGTAGCCCTCCGGTGCAAAGCCTCCTCCGTAACATCCAAGTTTGGTGAGAACTTGAGCACTTCGAGCGGTTTCACGTCGAGGTCAGGCCCCGTATAATTAGGTTGAATGTACGAGTGCAGGCACGCGATCCCCACGATGAACGGTAAGAGGCTGCTCCGGTCTTCCTCTGCAATCGAATCAAACTCGAACCAGGACGCTATCGGTCCATCCAGATTCTCGAGCGTCGTTTTGATTTTGAGTATCCGTTGAGCGCGATTGCTGGTCAAGACCGAACGGAAGGAGCCGTCGATGACATCCTTGGCAAGTTTCGCGATCGCCATGTCCCCTGAGCCTTCAGTAGGTATCCCATCGTCCCAGCGGCCGATAAACAATGCTCGCTCGATAGCTTCTCTACTAGACGACATCCGTAATTCCAGAGGAGAATGGACAGGGGTAGGAACAGAACGTGGGGAAAGGGGAAATATAGGAACCAAGGAGGGTGAGGGTGTGTGCGGTCAGATAAGATAAAATAAGAAGGAAAAATTCACGATCAAGGAGTGGGTGAGAGCGATCGGCTGATTGATACATGTACACCAGAATTGAAATGAAGGTCCGCACTCTCGGTGAATAGATGGGACACGACACGAGAAAAAAATACAGCAGCAAGCAATCGGTAATGGGAGAAGGGGAGGGGAAGAAACGAGGGGACCTGAGGTAAGTAGTCCAACAAGATAGAGAGGTATTCACATAACGGGGGTCCACACCATTCCTCCAGGGGTCGATAGGGAGGGCTTGGAGTTGAACCCCAGCTCAGGGTTGGTATTAAGGAACTGCGAGATCTCCGTCCTTTTATCCTCCCACGATTTCAACGCCTTCAACACCTGGATGATCTTGTCTTTTCTGCCCTGCCTAATGTCGTTGATACTCACCGTCCCCAAATGGACGTCGTTATTCAAGAGGAAGTCAAACAAACTGAAAAGACCATCCAGTCTGTCATCGGTCGGTTCGGACGGGAACGAGGAGTCGAGGACAGGTGGCGAGGCAGGCTTTCCCTTGACCGACTCAGCTATCCTCATGAGGTTCAGGCCACCACAACCGGAGATATCCGTAAACTGAAGTTTTGATGACAGATGTCCATTGGCCCAATCAATCAGGCCCTCGTCAACGACAACAGGCTGTGTGTGATTTGAGAGTCTAGAGAACTTAGAGACAAGGGAAGAACTCACGGACCCGGAGTCGATTAAGGAACCCCGCCCATTCCTGCTCGGGCGTGTGGGGATGTTAACCGATTTTGGCGTCATCGTGGATGTTGTGTCTTGCGAGTCGCTCTTCAGGATCTCTATCGGACTTGGTATGTGGTCCCCGGGGAAGTAAGACTCGACCCTATTTCCATTATCCTTGGCATCGCCTTTGACCTTTTCTGCGCCAAGCAGCAAGACCTGAGCATCCCGACTGGTGAGTTGATTGGGGTTCGGTCTCCTCATTGCTCTCTGGGTGGCAGCACGCGAGCCAGGTGATGGGGGTCGCGGGGAGGGGCTCATGGCTTGCGCGACATCCAGAGGAATGGTCGGAACAGTGGCAGTCGAACTGACGGGTTCTGCCAAACGAATTCAACGATAACTCTCTCGTATACCCTCCCAGCTGTACTTACTGCTGTAGTCACGTTCAATGGTCGATTTCATCAACGCCTTCATCCACTCCCGGATGATGGACTGGGTGTCCGAATAGAACATATGGGTCTTATCGTTCGGATGTTCCATTTTGAAACCATAGCTTCCGGGCTTGATATCTTCGTCGGGGGTGATCCTGTAGCCAGAAGTGTTGATATATCCTTTGATCTTGGTCTCCTAAAGTTGAAATTAGTCTCCACCCAGGTGGAAAGACCGGAGGAGTGGGACCGGACCGTCACGTTGTTACTTCGCATCCAGTAGAGATTATGCCCCTTCAATACACAATACCTGGTTTTCCACGTGCTGTAGTGTTCCCCCTTCTTCATCAACCAGCCGTTGAAATCGGGAGTTCCAATTTGCTCGAGGACGCTGCGACCTTGCACGAGACCGGATCCGTTGCTAGGAGGTACAGGAACCTGTGAATTTTGTGCTCCCCCACCCGAGTCTCGCTTCCGCAAGAAGGTTGTATCCTTTTCTTCCTTGGCCAGTTTCCCGGCAGTATCCAAGGCTGCTTGTCTCGCACTGAGTTCTCCGGCACTATTCTTCGAGATCGAATATTTCCTTTCTCCGATGTGGTACAGCCTGGAGAACGTAGACCCAGATTTATCCTTTCCGGATGTCCCATCATCTTCTCTGTCTGTGGATCTATTCGGTTTGTGCCCGTCAGTCCGGATCAGTGTGCGGCTTTCAACGAATACACACCCGGCAGAGTACCTCGGAGGAGGTTTCCTGGATTTCCCGAGTGGACCACTGAAAGCGTTTCCAAACAAACTAAGGCGGTCGCTTGGCCTGATGTTGTCCATACTCTTCTTAGCCCTCTTATTGACCCTAGGAAATGGTGCAGGCTCCTCGGTGGAGTCACCTTTGGTTGAGGTTAAAGAAGTGGGGGTGGGGGCGGTATCCTTGCCATTCTCGCCAGCCTCCTGGAAGAGCGAACCGTTGGACTCGGAGGATCGCCCGAACATCTTCCTCTTGCTGTTCTTGCTGCTGCCAGTATTAGGAATTTCGCTCTGTGTCAATATCGAATCAATCTTCCAGAATGGTTCGGAAATGGACGCATCACGTACCTCGCTCATGGCTGTTCTATCATCGTCAAGAGTGACAACATTATCCGGAGAAACAACATTCTTCCCGCCCAGGTTTCCATCGCTGGGTGACAAATTTAGCTGCGACGGTCGGCTTTTCTGTAGAACCAAACCAGCATCAGAATTTTGTCTTGGGCTTCGCCTCGGACCGCGGTTACCTGGAACTTGCTGGTCAACTGAATTCCCAGCCCAATGAATGAGTTCCTCGAACTGGCCCTGTTCGAGGTTTCTTGAATGGAGTCAGGGTCGGACGCCCTTCTGAGTCTGGCACTGCTTGGTGTAGCAGGTGATAAATTGTTTGGGTCCTCCGTGATCCTCGGGCTGTCGTGATGGTAGAACCCACT
>Ga0307512_10008463_pt1 | contig 10024 bp, 5 predicted proteins | sample 14_EM_MG_FD_200267 | JGI IMG/M metagenome (GOLD analysis project Ga0307512, IMG submission 200267) | Populus trichocarpa ectomycorrhiza microbial communities from riparian zone in the Pacific Northwest, United States - 14_EM | ecosystem: Host-associated > Plants > Roots > Unclassified | place... | reverse complement strand
CTGGGAACCCGCCCAATTCAGACGGGTAGGGAGATGTCGATGGAACCGTACCCGAATCGACAGTTCGGGTTTATTGACGACCCGGACCGCCAATCTGGCTCCGGTTCGGTTCCGACCCGTACCCGGACCCGAAGTGACGGTCCAGACCCGTTGCTAACACTAGGTGTGTCGTGATAAATGTGTGGATAATTTATAATTGCAGTGGTACTAGACTAAGACACAATGTGGACATTGCGACTGTGTGTGGACTGGTCGAGAGCAAGCCATCCGGTTGCAGCTAGTGACAGATTGGAATTTGTTGAAGCAATATGTGTGATTTCGGAGGTGACAATGAGTTTGGAACATTTTAGCAATAATGCAGTGGAGTACGTTACAAATATTATCAATTCACAAGTGGAAATAAACTGATTCTAGTCAGATGAGCTCTGACCTGCATAGGCTTTAGCACTCAGAATGATGAAATGGGAAAGTTACATTTACACTGGACAAATTTCTAGTAGGTAGCAGTGGTTTCCAGCAACTGAAGGAACACAAGGGAATAATGAAGCGGACCAAGTAGCAATGAAGGCAGAATATAAGCATTAAGAACTGTTAACCAGAATCGAGACACTGCAAAGAGGTATTAATTGTATTTGTGTTGCCCATGTGAACAGTAGTGTCAGTGATGTTAAACGGATAAACTGTAAACACATTATTCAGATGATGGAAGTCGAGTCTAAGTACAGTAACATCAGCAAAATGTATTTTAGTCGCTGGAAGCCTCCAGGAGTGTCTGAGAGGATGTGGAGTGTAAATTTAGAAGCATCAATTTCAGGAGAGAATCAGACTATAGGAGGGCATTCCGGCTGGCCTTCAGAGTAACTGGGTTCTCAGATGACTGGTATGGGAGGACCATGGGAGTGATTGTGATAAGTTTGAGAACACCTTAGAGCGCCGGAGAGAATGTTGGGTGCACCTGGCAGTGTGGAGGACAAGCCTTGGCGCACAGACAACAATTCTGGGAGCACCAATGAGAAGTCTGGGAGCGCTGACAACAACCCTTGGAGCGCCGACATCAAGCCTGGGAGCGCTAACAACGAGCCTCGGAGCGCCAAAGACAAGACTGGGAGCACCTTGAATCACTCTTAAGCAGTGTGGGAAAAATCACATCTTCTTTGGGAACGTTGCTGGTGCACCTGCAAATCATAGCTACTACTTATTATTCAACGATTTTTAAAACCCATGTATTCAGTTTGTATTCTCATCTATCTATCTATATAACTACGCATCTACACACAGTATATCTCGATTGACTGCAGGCGGTGCTTGAGGGTAATTTGAGGTGCACCTGAAAATGAAGATTGAGGGAACTCAGAGATACACTCTGAGGCCGTGATAGAGCGAGTTTGGAGATGCACTTGGAGGAGCTAATCGAGCGTATTTGCAGGAACACTTGGACACCGTGATGGAGTGAACTTAGAGATGCATTCTGAGATCATGATCGAGAGAGTGTGGTGACGCACTTGCTTGCAGTAATAGAGCATATTTGGAGATACACTTTGAGGCCGTAATTGAGTGAACTTTGAGATGCACTGCATGATCCTGATTGTGTGAGTTTTCGAGATGCACTTGGAGGCCATGATCGTGCGAACTGCGAGGCCATAATCAAGTGAGTGAGGTGATACACTTTCAAGGCTATGATCGAACGAGATTGGACGAGTACTTGGAGGCAGTCAATTGACAGCGCGCTGGGTGCCGGAACTCAATTCTTCGGTTAATTGACTCGCAAATGTGGGAATGGGACAAAGCAACTTATCCTGTGAGCCTTCAGGGCGAGCTGGCTGTTGGCCGCGGTCGACCATATAGGGAGGCATGCCGGAAACTGAAGCTACATTGAGGGGTCAACACGTAATCATGAGAATGAAGGGAACACATACAATTGTAGGTGGATGCTGTACTTGGGGTATGCTGTACTCGGTGTATGCTGTACTCATTGTATGCTGTACTCGGTGTATGCTGTACAGGTGGTATGCTGTAGTCAGTGCATGCTGTACTCAGTGTCAATTCGTGATCATGGAATGGAGCGGTAAAGAGGGATGACATAACATTGTGTTCTGCGATGATGGTAGAGTTGTGGACGAGAAAGAGAGAGATGGGGGATGAAGATGAGAACAATGAGAAGGATAGAAGCGGATATGACAAATCAGGGGTACCATTTGCCTGATTGGGTTGGGAAGACCATCTATTGGTGTAATTGCATGGCAGATGGGGACTCATACCTGCCATATCGGGGATGGTAGATTGAGTTGCACATGAAATTCTCTATATCCCAGTTGCTCATGATGATTCGCCCCATCTCGTCTCATCTCTCTCCTTCCTATCCTCAACTCTACCTCCATCTAACAACAAGAAGTTAAGTGATCCCTCTCTATCTCTCCATGCCCTGATGAAGAGTTATCACCGAGTACAGGAAGTCACCGAGTACAGCATACGCCAAGTACAGAATACACCAAGTACAGCATTCGCCGAGTACAGCATACGACAAGTACAGCATGATCATAAGATTGACTGTCTTCCGCTCCCAGCCAGTCACTCAGCTCTCAGTGGACCTTGTTGTACTGAAATCTCTACATTCCCACAATTACAAGTTAACCAATAAATAGAGTCTCAGCTTCCATTGCACATGCCTCCCAATCTACTGCCTCCAGATTCACTGCCTCCAGGTTCACTGCCTCCAGATTGACTGTATCCAGATTGACCGCCTTCAGATAAATCACCTTCAGATCAACCACCTCCAAGTTCTCCTCCAATCTTGATTGATCATGGCCTCCCGGTGTATCGCCCAACATGCTCAATTGCGGCTTCCAAGTCGATCTCTGAGTTCACTCAATCTTGGCCTCCAAGTGCATACCCAAACTCGCTTAATCATGGCCTCCAAATGCTGCTCTGAGTTTACTCAATCTCACGGTCTCCAATTGCATCTCCTAACTCGCTTGATCCCAGCCTTCAAGTGAGTCTCTGAGTTTACTCGACATCAGTCTTCAAGTGCATCTCCAAACATGCTCGATCGCGGCCTCCAAGTACATGTTCAAGGAGTGACACCAGTTTTAGAGAGATGCAGGGGTAATGGAGGTGGATAGAGTTACGGCTAGTACATATTCTGCAGACGCTGGAGTAGATAGACACCATCTCATTTCCATCGCATCTTATCACACAATGAAAATACACACTCTCTCGTTCCCAGCTTCTGGTCTCACTCACTCTGTTTGAGATTTCACGGATCATCAATGCAGAGTAATATTTTATCTTCTCACACAATTCTGATGCTTCCCAAATCAGAACCGCTCATGTTTAATAAGTCGCAGTGGGGAATTTGCGCCATCTAGCCGGCTCGCCTGGAGGTGGAGGGGGTTATTAAGGTCCTGTCATACTCTAATTAGTGTGAATACAGTATTATTAAACAACAACAAAACAGAACCGCAGTTGCTCATGAATTCTATTTGGATGTCACGAGAGGTGAGGTGGAGTGTGAACAGTGTGCTCTCTGCTTTCTAGCTCTATCATATCACCACAATGGCCTCCAAGTGGTGCATCTCTAAGTTTACTCAATGGGAGTGTCCGCATGCTCCTCCGATTATACTCGAGTACCATCTGCAGCCAGATTGACCATATTTCAATAATGCATGCCATAGTATGATGCAGCGAATCGTGTGCCTGCAACAATGATGAAGATCATAAGAAAAACTGTGTTGTCGTTATGTAGGAACTACTGCTGTGAGAATATGGTACCAATACTCCTGCAGAGCTGCGGAGCAGACTCAGCTGCTTTCGAAGTCTCCCACAGATCTGTGCAGCTGTCTTAGGAGCTCCAACATTTGACTATTGTATAAGTCGAATCTCGTAGCATCATGACTGCACCTCCATCACTACAGGTGCTTTCAGAAGCACCTGATAATGCTCTTGCACAGTCTAAGTGCACTTTGCTTAGCTCCAGTGCGGTCTAGGAGCATCTAGCAGTATTTGGAAGCACTGGTAAGGTCGTCCAGAGTGTCTAGGAGGATTGCGTATTGCTTCCAGACCAATTTACCTTTTGCTAATTTATTGATATGACAGACTAATACAAGGAGGAAATAGTATACAAATCCAGACAGCAGAATTCATCACTGTGAGTGTATACCAGTCAACATCCCAATATATACTGTTGGAGCAGTGTCTAAAGCACATCAGAACCAGAGCTGAGATGAGATATTGTGGGTGTGGATATGATTATGGAATAAGAGAAAATGTGTCTACATAATGTAAAAAATGGAAATAGAAACGGCAGTTTTTTTGGATCAAAGGGCGTGAGGGGGAAAATAAAGATAAACACCTTGAATAGGTGATAAAGTAGTCAATGAGACAAATACAGCCACTATGCAAAAGTTTTTGTGATTCTGTCCATGGTAACCCCCTCGCAAGATGCAAACCCACTCTCTAGCAATACACATCAACATTACGTTGAAACTGAAGATGATACAGTTATCACACTATTAATAGACAGTGACTAGACACTTATGATGAAGTTGGTAAAAGGAGAACAAAAATGGAATAAAATTGGATGCTCAGTATTGGGTATATCATCCCACAGACTCCATTACCACAGCTGTCCGGTGTGGCATACAGTTGAACACCATCTCAAAGAATGCCTCCCATATTTCATTGCAGATTTCGAGTAGAACTTCGGCGCACCTTGCATTCACTTTATCTGGGCCTCCTGTTGGTTTTGCCTCAGTCTGGGAAATGCCAGTGGATCCAGCGCTTGAGCTTAGGCAGGACATGCATGATTGGACTGAGGTCTAGGAAATCAGGTGTTCAGTTATCCATCTGAATGTTGTAATTCCCAACAAAATCCACATCCAGAGCTTTTTTCTATATGGGAGACTTCTCCTACTGGACAACAGAATCCTACATGTTATCATGGAGACCTTTAAGGACCGGAAAAGGAAAATACCCAAAATACCTGATATAGACTTTAGTATTAACCAATTGAACAATTAGTGGGCAGAAGGTTTCACACTTCCTGCCCCAAAAACAACCTCAGTCTACAAAGGAAACCCCTTTGTTGATTCATTTGTGTGCAAAGCAGTCTGTTTCCCACTTTTTCAGTAGCTGTTGAAAAACCCATCTTTGTTGTCCTGAATTACTATTCTCCACTAACTATTCATTACTGCAAATAACTGCATTCCACTCTACATCAGTCCACTTGTGATATTCCAGTGTCCATTGTCGCTGTTGGAATATATGTCTGTCCCCAAGCTTTGGTCTTTTCTGTGCTAGCTACTACCAACTGATGTTCTAGTGCAGATACTGATCTATAGCAGACTGGGATATATTTAGGACATATATATCACACAATTTGGCTTAAGTTATTTGTCTGTCTTACTTGACTGCTTGCATGATAAATCTGTATTGTCTCCAAGTCAATCCAAATAGTTTGCCCCTCAGTGGGGTGTTTACCATGAATTGCTAGTCGGTAGCACAAGTAACAAAATTGGCAAATGTTGACTAAACACGCACAGAATTTAGGCTGGTCACTGCAAATACGCAACTTAAGCAAAACAGAACATCAATAGTCCCTTCTCTCCCATAGAGAGCTTTCATTGGGTAGTTTGAGAAATCACAAGAGGCGCAGTGAGCATGAACAGTCGCAACCCCATTAATTTGAAGGGGAAATCACAGACCCCATCACGTAGACTTCTGCATAGTGATTGTATCAATGGTTGGTTTCTTTGCAGAAGAAAGATATCTGAATGTGTGGCAGTAGTTGTTTGTCAATAGAGATATTGAGAGTGTTAGAAGAGTGGTGCAGCTGCTGGATAACTTGAAGCATATGGTACAGGGGTGTCAATTATGTTATTGATTTGTTTTGCAATTATGGACTTCCATCTTTTCATTTGTATAAGTATAATACAGGAGAAGCCAGAAGGAATATATTTGAAAAATGTCATTGAAGCAAATGGCAGAATACAATACTGTTGAAAACAATCAAACATGTGGATGTATAATCCATGCACTTTGTGCTACATAGCAGCCATAAAAGGTTGCCTTGGAAGTCGGTCCAGTGGTAAGCTTACATCAGCAAACAGTGAAAAAGGTATTCTGAGCATTCTGAGCATTGTGGTGGTTTTTGAAAGTCAAGTTCGCGTTTAGTCGATTTTGTCGGGTCCAGTTATACGGATCATACTCAGTGATATTGCATCCACTATTTGACGGGATTTTCAAACTGGGTATAGTGTTCCAAAATAGGTATAGCCTAGTTGGATACATTTCTTAATTGATTAAAGTCAGCTACTTTTATTTTTCAAAAATGTAATGAACATAGAATACTGTCCTGAGTCATGACATGAAACTTGACATTACTATTTCGAAATGACAAATCAAAAACAAACTAACTCAAATAGGAAATATTATTAAAGGTATTCAGTTATTTGTTGATTATAGCTGGAGGTATTCCAAATATGGTTAGTTTCATTATGATTTGTCATGAAGATATATAAACCAAAAGTTTTATAATATTACTAAGCAAGCAATAGTACGTCTATTACATATTTCATTTTTAAAAATAGACTAACTTTCAACTATAAAACAATGTAACAGACTACGCTATACCCCTTTGGGAATACTATACCAAGTTTGAAAATCCTGCAAAGATATGAAAACAATTTTACTGAGTATATTTTCACCCAGAGTACACTGCATAATTGAGAAAAGGCGAACTTGAATTTCAAAATGCTCAGAATACTGATAATGCCATTTCATTTTTTGCTGATGTACACTGCCTGATGCGGATGTGGTCATTCTGTTATAATATGGCAGCAAATGCCTCTTTGAACTAACTACAATACCTCACCCAGCGTTTCTAGCAACTGTAAGTGACCAATCCAGTCAATGGTAGTTGCAGAACCTTTTACTCGCCTCTCAGCACTGTTGCAACTGCTCTATTTTTACATTTCAGCAACATTCCAATGCCTTCAAATTAATTAGATTTCTGTCAAGTAGCGTTGTTCAAACAGTTTCAGTTCATCTCCAATTCAACCTAGTGATAGTAAGAGGAGGGTCAATTTCAATTCAAATCTAAAATCATATTTTGTTACTTTACTAGAAAGTTAATTGCATACAAAATACATGGAGGTGAATAAAGTATACCGAAAGTACTAGACTGTGGTCACTAATACCATTGAAGATTCTAGAGTGTACTAGATTATGATTTCCAATATTCTAAACAATCCAGATAGACACATGTACAACCTATCCCAAGCTATCTGATATACATCAACCGATGCATGTTTACTTTCATTGTGAGTCTCAGTATCATGTGGAGATGTAAAAAACATTGAACACTTAATTGGCACTGAAAGGGCAATATATCAAGGAGGGGATATACTATAATTTGTTATTATTTTTTCCCAGATAGACATTATGTATACCCAGCTCTGTGATAAAGGAATTGTAGTATGAGACTATGAATAAAAACCAGGGTGATATAACTGATGTCGAATAGACCATGTATAGATGTAGATGGCAATCTTGTCATATACAGTTCTTCCACCATTGTATATTAATCTACTAGTCTGGGCAGTATCTTAGGCAGTATATTTTAAGCCTGGCCTCACTCGGAGATAGACACTATTTTCACTTCAATATCTCGATTTTAAAAGCCTCAAATACTGTATTCTTTTCATGTAGAAAACTTATAATTGTTACCACTTTCTTCAGTATTCACATCATTCATATTCCATAATCATTACCCCTGTCAACAATTCAACTCAATGTTGAAGTATTTCACTTTTCACAGAACTTAAATAATAAATATCGAAATATACTGGAACCTTAATGGAGGAAGACATATCTACAAATGTAAATATCACTTGTGAAGAAACTAAATTACTGCCAATTGACCTTAACCAGTATGAATGGACAGTTTAGACTACCAATAAATTATAACAATACATCTTTGATTTACTCACACTAGAATATGGCAGTACTGGTATTTCACCAGTTCAGAGGTTATGTGAACCATACTGAGTACAGTCTGGGGGAATACTGCAACTCACATCAGCAGATCTACCATTTACTGTATGTTTTAATCAAGCTACCTCCAGAAAACTCATGTACCTACAGAATAGTTTACAACAAATTGCAATTGCTATCTCCAGATAATTGTCACACTATACTATATATCAATTAATAGTGCATACAGATATTTACAATAACCTACCAGAATAGTATGTTACCATTATCATAATTATGTAATAAAATGCTCACTTATCCACATTTGAAAAAGCCATCCATACCGGTCAGAATAGTAATATCTCTGCTAACACACAGGACAACAACATCTCAGACAGAGTGTCCAGATCAGTACTGTGCTATAGCAGAAGCAACAGTAGAAAAGGGGAGTTTCAAGGTTACATAAATTGTAATTGATGTCAAAACATATATGGAGAATGCACTCAGGTTGAGCAAAACACCCACACGGAGTGCAAACTGAATGCAAACATTATTGATAACTAGGTCATTGTCAAATGACTTCAAAACAGGGGGAGAGAAAATGAAATCTAAACATGTTGTGTAAAATTGGATAATATACAGTCTGAATACCCATAATGCCAACACAACTTGCAAGGAAAAAATATGCTCGACACAACAAATATGCAGGACAAAAAGTAAGATGTGATGTAATTGTGATATAAGTGGTATGTATTTCATTCAGCGTACAGAATATTACCCAGAGATTGTGATATCTTTCAAGTACAAAACAAACTAACTTAGAAACTTACAGCTATGGTAACACCGATATGGGTGGTAGGAAAGGTGGCATTGGACAAAATGTGCAAAGGATGAACATTCATTATTGTATTCAATAGATGACTATTGCATAATATTAAGAATGATCGTGATGGAACTACAATCACACTCATATAGTAACAATATGTCAATGTAAATCAGAGCTTACCATATATTGTACATTAGATTCTGATATCTCAGTATTCCCTGTCTTGTATAGTGTGTTGATTGTGCCAGATGTATACACCAGGAAAAATGACCTTACACGATGTGTAACTCATAGAGAAGCTGTTTCTGGGATGTTAATCCCAGCATATTTAATGCATGGCACTATGAAGTCCTATGGACCTGTGGATTGACTAGATTACTATGGTACGCATGCGATTATATGTGCTTGATACGATACATTATGCTGCATCCCACAACACTGCCAAATGCAGTTCATTGACTACTCCCAAGCTGTCAAGACGCTCTCAAGAACACTCCCAAGTATGCTCTCAAGTATACTCTCAATTGAACTTGATGACACTCCCAGCCTGCTTGACTGTATGCTCCCAAGTAAGCTCACAAAACTCTCTAAAGCACACTTCGGAGTATGCTCTCAGATACACTCCCAATTTCACCCGATGGTACACTCCCAGCCTGCTTATCTGTACCCTCCCGGCCTGCTTGACTGTAGACTTCCAAGTAAGCTCTCAAGACGCTCTCAAGCACACTCCCGAGCACCCTCCCAAGTACACTCTCTGTAATGGGCGGGGTCGGACGCAGGTGATGTGGATGTTGCAGGACTGAACTCGAAGTGCGTATCGAGAGGACAAGAATCAGAATAACTTTTCAAAGTCGTGCTATTGCTTGCTATACAAGAGAACGAGTAAAGAGAGAAGAAAAGGAAATCCTCCAACGCTATCAACACTCTCTTTATATACAATTCGTCTGCCACCCTCGAACCATCCTTCATGTTCCGATGTACCATCCGAATCTCATCCCATGATCTTACACACCACTCCGTTGTTCCTTATCGTAACAACCACGCCACCTCTCCTGACGTCGCAACACCTCAACTCACTTCTTTATCTATACTAAATTATACCGCCACCATCTCTCCGCTTCCTTCGCGTCTTCCAACGTCTCCGCCTTTCCGTAACACAATTCCTTCCACACCTTCCGTATCTTTCTTCTATATTTCCCAAGTACCTTCGTACCTTCTTGCGCCGTGATA